>JFJP01040710.1_pt1 | contig 11309 bp, 9 predicted proteins | sample 431651 | NCBI WGS metagenome assembly JFJP01 (sample SAMN02602958, study PRJNA72255) | Microbial mat metagenome, whole genome shotgun sequencing project. | biome: fresh water; feature: sink hole; material: water; isolation source: purple microbial (photo- and chemosynthetic) mats found in... | reverse complement strand
ACCGCATTGTGTGCAGTGCGATGTTTCGCTTGTTTACCATAAAAAGCAAAACCAGTTGCGTTGCCATTATTGTGGCTACACAACACGCATCCCCGACAAATGCCCGGATTGCGGCCATACGCATCTGGTAATGAAGGGGTTTGGCACCGAAAAAATTGAAGAAGAACTTTCGCTGATATTTCCAAAAGCACGGATTGCCCGCATGGATTTGGATACAACCAGATCGCGCTTTGCACACCAAAAGCTTATTGCCGCTTTTGAGGAACGAAAAGTGGATATTTTAGTTGGAACCCAAATGGTTACAAAGGGATTGGATTTCGATAACGTAAGTTTGGTAGGGATTTTAAATGCCGATAGTCTGCTTTCGTATCCCGATTTCAGGGCATTTGAACGCGGTTTTCAGTTGATGGCCCAGGTGGCTGGGCGTGCCGGGCGAAAGAACAAACAAGGAAAAGTAATGATTCAGGCTTTTAACCCTTCGCACCCTATCCTTGGTATGGTATTGCATCATAATTATGAAGCGATGTATCAAAGCCAAATGATTGAAAGGGATAAGTTTAACTATCCGCCATTCTGTCGTATTGTGCAGCTTTCGTTGAGGCATGTAAGTGCTGATTTAATCAACAAAGCTGCCGACGAACTTGCCAAAACCCTGCGGGGACTGTTTGGTAAAAGGGTTCTGGGGCCAGAGTACCCGAATGTTTCGCGTATCAGGAACCAATACCTGAAAAATATTTTATTGAAATTCGAAAAAGGAATCCCATTGCCAAAAGCCAAGGACGAAATTAAAAAAGCGATAATGAAATTGAACGCACATCCTGATTATAAATCAGTTAGGGTTATTATAGATGTGGATCCAATGTAAAGTATTGATATTCAGCCGAGATTGTGATTTGAGATTTGGTTTTATTATCAATGAAAATATACTTTTGAACATAATTGGCAACTAAACATAGCGACACTTCAGCACTAATCGTTTTGGATGGAAATAACAATCCCAAACTAATTGCTGCCCAAGCACATTGTTACTTCAACCAATCTAGTAGGCTTTCTTTTTGAAAAATTTATGAAGTCATTTCTCTATTGTTACGATAACAGATTAGCAGAAGTGGGGGTAACGAGATAGTTTGTATGACATACAGAACCAATAACTTAAACATACCCATGACATTTAATTCACTTTAAGTGATCCTATAACAAGGCCAAATCTTTCTGAGTGAATAGTGTCATATTACGCCAAAGTATCAACCCCATCCAACCCAATATCCTCCATCGAAACAGGGTCTTCTAAAGGTTCGAGATGCGTGAAAACAGTTACAGGTGAATTGAAAAGGTCGCGGATTGCCTTTTCGATATTTTCAATCCTATCGTGGCCTTCTTGTATGCTTAACTTACCCGGCAATAAAACATGAAGCGAAATAAACTTGCGCCGCCCGGCTTGCCTTGTCATAAGCGAATGATATTCAATATTCTGATCTTTAAACCTTGAAAGTGTTTCAATAATTTTTAGGCGTTCATCTTCAGGAATAGCCGAATCGAGCAATCCCTGGGCCGAACGGTGCATAAGCTGATAGCCAGTCCATAAAATATTTATCGCCACCCCAACCGCAACTATCCCATCAAGTACCAGAAAACCTGTAATTTTCACCAAACCGATTCCTATCAAAACCCCGACCGAAGTATAAACATCCGTCATCAAATGTTTGCCATCGGCTTCGAGCGTAATCGAATGGTTTTTCCGTCCGTTTTTAATCAATATCATTCCAACTGCCAGGTTAATTGCCGAAGCACCCACCGCAACTAGCAATCCAACCCCAACATTTTCAAGAGGTTTTGGGTGAATAATCCTTGGAATCGCTGACCAAATAATACTGAATGCAGCAATCACAATCAACCCACCTTCAATGGCACTCGAAAAATATTCTGCTTTATAATGGCCAAAAGCATGTTCCTCATCGGCAGGTTTTTCAGCCAGGGTAATCATAAAAAGTGCAACCACAGCCGCAATAAGGTTAACACCTGACTCGAGAGCATCAGAAAACAAACCAACCGATCCGGTAAGAAAATAAGCAAGAAGCTTGAGTGAAATAGTTGCCACTGCCGCAGCAATTGCCAGATAGATGAATTTCTTCAACGAATTATTTCCCATAAGGAGAAAATGTGTTTGATATTTTTTTCAAACTTAGTTTATTTCAAGCAATATATGCAAAAAAAATATTGAGAGTTTATATGTGTGTGCCTTGTTTACAAAACCAAAAAGGCCACTTTTCAGCAGCCTTTTTCCAAAAGAAAGTAACAGGATATGTTAGTTGCCACAACTGCACCCACAGCCACAACCTCCTTGCTGGCTGCGTATAACGCCAAGCTCCTCGCCAACTTTGGTAAAAGCGGCAATACATTTGTCGAGGTGTTCGCGTTCGTGGGCTGCCGAAATTTGAACACGGATGCGGGCTTTGTCCTTAGGTACCACAGGATAGTAGAAACCGATAACATAAATGCCTTCATCAAGAAGTTTGGTTGCCATTTCCTGGCTTAGTTTAGCATCGTAAAGCATCACGGCGCAAATAGCACTCTGGGTTGGTTTGATATCGAAACCTGCATCCAACATTTTTTCAACAAAATACGCTGTGTTTTCGTGCAATTTATCTTGCAACTCATTGGTTTCGCTCATCATGTCAACCATCCGGATTCCGGCAGCAGCCACCAAAGGCGGTATTGAATTACTGAAAAGATAGGGCCGCGAACGTTGACGGAGCATATCAATAATTTCTTTTTTCCCGGTGGTAAAACCTCCGATAGCTCCACCGAAAGCTTTTCCAAGTGTTCCGGTAATAATTTCAACTTTACCTTTCAGGTTGAATTGCTCAGTTACTCCACGCCCCGTTTTGCCAACAACACCTGCTGAGTGCGATTCGTCAACCATGATCATGGCATCGTACTTATTGGCGAGCTCATATATTTTATCGAGTGGTGCAACGTTTCCGTCCATCGAAAAAACGCCATCAGTAACAATCAACCTGTGCCTTTGGGCCTGTGCTGCCTGCAATTGAACTTCAAGGTCGGCCATGTCGGCATTGTTGTAGCGGTAACGTACAGCCTTGCAAAGCCTTACACCATCAATAATAGAAGCATGGTTTAGCGAATCGCTGATAACTGCATCTTCTTCACCCAAAAGTGGTTCGAAAACGCCTCCATTGGCATCAAAACATGCAGCATATAAAATGGTATCTTCCATGCCGAAAAAGTCAGCAATTTTCTTTTCCAATTCCTTGTGCAAATCGCCGGTGCCACAAATAAAACGGACTGACGACATGCCGTAACCGTGGGTATCGAGAGCTTCTTTTGCAGCAGCAATCAATTGTGGGTTATTCGAGAGGCCAAGGTAATTGTTGGCACAGAAATTTAACACTTTAGCACCTGAACTTATTGTGATTTCAGCCCCTTGTGGCGAAACAAGTATGCGCTCATTTTTAAACAATCCGGCTTCTTTTATGCCAGCAAGTTCTTTGGTAAGGAAATCTTGAAATTTTGTGTACATGGTATTGTAATTATAAATTAGATTGGTGTTAATGGGAAGATGATTACTTTTTTATGTTCAAGGGTTCAATGTTCAAGGTTCAATGTTCAATTGTTCAAATGTTCGTTTGTTCAAATGTTTGTGGTTCAAGGTTCGAAGGTTTGAATTCCAATATTCACGCAAAGTTTTTGAGCACATACAATATCATCTGAAATCCGGCTTTTCTAACATTTACCTACTCAGAAAGCACATCCTGAACCCATGCAAAGGTAAAAATTATTGGTCTCCTGCAAGCCAGTTTTGTTAAAATGAAGCATATATCCAGAGAGTTTCGCAACAAGAAAAAAAAGTATCAGTAAAATACTTAAAATATTATTATATGTAATTGATATACAGTATTATAAAAATATTGATCAGATAGTGCCAAATACAGGTGGAGGTAAGCAAATTTGTTTAATTTTGCCGCAAATTGTGAATCGTATAACAACAAAACCGCAGTCAATACATGAAGAATATTCTCGTAATCGGGGCAGTAGGCCAAATTGGTTCGGAGCTTACCATGAAACTCAGAAAAATATATGGAAACAGCAACGTGGTAGCTGGTTATTACCGTCCGGAGCCAACGGGTGAACTTTTAAATTCAGGGCCAGCCGAATATGTTGATGTTACCGAAGCGCAGGAGATAGCTGATTTGGTTAAGAAATACAAAATTGATACGATTTATAACCTGGCCGCTATCCTATCAGCGGTGGGCGAAACAAAACCGCTTATGGCGTGGCAGATTGGGGTTGGCGGTTTGATGAATTGCCTCGAAGTTGCAAAAGAATTCAATTGCGCACTTTTCCCGCCTAGTTCTATTGGCTCTTTTGGCCCTGATACGCCTCACGACAATACCCCGCAGGATACCATTCAGCGCCCTCAAACCATGTACGGTATCACCAAAGTTACCGGCGAACTGCTTAGCGATTATTATTTCAAAAAATTTGGGGTCGATACCCGGTCAGTGCGTTTCCCTGGTATAATCAGCAATGTAACGTTGCCTGGAGGAGGAACAACCGATTATGCAGTTGAAATTTATTACGAAGCCATTAAATCCGGGAAATATACCTGCCCTTTGGGTGCAGGCACTTTTCTGGATATGATGTACATGCCCGACGCTCTCGAAGCAGCCATCAACCTTATGGAAGCCGATCCGTCAAAGTTAATACACCGGAATTCCTTCAACGTAACAGCAATGAGTTTTGATCCGGAAATTATTGCTGCTGAAATACGTAAACATATTCCGGGTTTTGTGATGGATTACAATGTTGAACCCATGAAGCAAGGAATTGCCAATTCCTGGCCAAATAGCATGGATGATTCCTGTGCCCGTGCCGAATGGGGATGGAAACCAAAATGGAACCTCGAAACCATGACATCGGACATGCTTCGTGCCATCCGCGAAAAAAAAGAAAGTGGTTTGATTTAATGCAAAATGTAATTGTGATTTAGGGCAGTTAATTTTAGCCTAACATTTTTGTAACTTTGCAGAATAGATTTAAGAAAAGTGATGAAAACTGCTGAAATTGACAATACTATTATTGATGGATACCTGCATTTGCTCGAAAGCCTGAGTGCCGAAAGTAAACTTGACTTGATTTCGAGGCTTGCACTTTCAATAAATGCCGATATTATTGATAAGAAAATATCATTTTTTGAAGCTTTTGGAGCCTGGGACAAAAACGACCTGGCGGAAACTCTAATCAATGAAATCCGCAACAGTAGGAGTTTGAACCGTCAAATTGAAGAACTTTGAAAAAATTCCTGATCGACACAAATATTTGCATTTTTTATATAAAGGGTATGTTTGAGCTCAATAGCAGGTTTATTGATGCAGACCCAAAAAATTGTTATATCTCTGAAATTACTTTAGCCGAATTAAGATTTGGTGTTGAGAATAGCGAAAGAAAGGAGAAAAACCAAAAAGCGCTTGATAATTTCTTGACAGGGGTTAATATCCTTCCAATTTACCATTCGATAGGGCTTTATGCATCTGAAAAGGCTCGGCTTAGAAAAGCAGGAACACCTATTGATGACTTTGATTTGCTGATTGGTGCAACAGCCGTTACCCATAACCTTACAATGGTAACGAATAATTTGAAGGAATTTAATAGGATTAAAGGCATAAATATCGAAGATTGGACGAAATAATAGCTATTTGATTGCAAAAGTTGAAACAAAAGATCTTTAATCCAGGCAGGTTTATGAGTTTAGACAGGTTTATGAATAACCAAAACCACTTCATGGTTTCTTTGATATAAATACCAACATTAACGTAAAACAAAGGCCGGAATTACCGACCCTTTTCAATTTAGTATCATTATAAAAAATCAGCTTGAACTCCTCTAATAGTTTGAAAATCAATTATCCGCAGTGAAAATACTGCTCCACAATCTCTATCAGTTTTTCCTTATTGTTTTCGAGTTCTTCACGAAGGTTTTTATCGTTGTACTTTTTTAGTTTTGCAGCAAAACCGTCAATTACCGATTGAGGGAAAACGTTGTATTTCCTGTAAATTTCGCTTTGCTCCAGTAGCCTATCGGCCGAATCCCAGCACGAAATTGGCAATTGACCAAGGTTGGCACTTTTTTCTTTATGCTCGTCGTCGAAAATATTCACATCCACGTAAGTGTTTTTTGCATACTCAAGGGCATTTTCCATTTCAATGCCATGACGTGCAGCTACGGTAAGCCCGGCAAGCAACAAGTAAACATCGGCAGAACCATCAGGGCAACGGAACTCTACAGTTTGTTTGTTGGTAAAATCTTTAGGTTCAACAGGTTCCTGGGGATTGGCATGAAAAATCATGTTATTTGTACCCGACCATCCTAATGGAACCCTGACCAATACCGAGCGGTTGCGATCGCCCCAGCAAATGTTGGTAGGTGCTTCCTGATGCGGCACAAGCCTGAAATATGAAGTAGGATTGGTATTTCCAAAAGCAGTCAACGATGGGGCAAGATCCAGGTATCCGGCAATGGCTTTACGTGCGGTATCGCTGAGTTTGCCATTTTCGACCATGGCATTTTCGCCGTTTTTCATCAAACGGGTATGGATGTGCATGCCGCTACCCGCTTTCCCTACCGTAATTTTTGGCGCAAAAGTTATTGAAACACCGTATTTATAAGCAAGTGTGCGCAATATCCATTTGGCGATAACCAATTGATCGGCAGCATCTTCTAAAGTAACTGGAAGGAATTCGATTTCGTTCTGCTCATATTCCTTGCCATCAAACTTAAAATTCCCAACTTCCGAATGCCCGTATTTTATCTTTCCACCTGTTTGTGCAATGGCGAACATGGCTTCGGCCCGCAATGCCTCCCATTTGGCAAACGGGAACGATTCGTGGTACCCTTTTTGGTCGGCGGCCTGAAATAGCTTGTTTTCTTCGCTTATCACATAATATTCCAGCTCGCCCATCACCTCGAACGAAAGCCCGGTTTGTTCCTTTAAAGCTTTGTGCGCTTTGCGCAAAATATATTCGGGCGAACTTTCGAGAGGGTTGCCATCTTTATCATAATAGGAACAAAGGATATCGAGTGTAGGGATTTCTGAAAACGGGTTTACAAATGCCGTTTTGTAACGTGGCAAAACATACAAATCGCTGGAACTTGCGCCAATAAACGGAAAAAGGCTCGAACCATCCACGCGTTCGCCAGTGGAAAGTATATTGTCGAGGTGTTCGCGGCTGTTTATCACGAAGTTGAGGGTTTTTAAACGTCCATCACCACCCGTATAACGAAAATTGATCATCGAAATATTATGATCGTCAATATACCGGATCAGGTCGGCTTTGGTGAACTCATCGCTCGGCTTGTTGAGGTATTGTACCAATGAGCTTGGGTTCATCTCGGTAAGGCTGTTTGCAAACGGATTTTTCATGTTTTTGCGTTGTGGAAATCGTGGCAAAAGTAGCAACTTTATAATGTATCCAACAAAATAATTAAACACTTTCCGCTTGAAATGAGTAAATTTGGCAACTTTAAAAATTGAAGATACAAACACCCTTTTTTATGATTTCATCTGAACACCTTATCTTTGGAGGCTTCCTTATATTTATTGCAGCAATACTAGTACTCGACCTTGGAATTTTCGACAGGAAAAGCCATGAAGTCAAGTTCCGTGAAGCATTGATCTGGACTTTTGTTTGGGTAAGTTTTGCAATAGGTTTCTATTTCCTTTTACTTTATTTCGGCGATCGGCTGCATGGGGTTAAAACAATTGAAGATGTTCAATACCGTATTGATACTTATAAGCATACATACAATATTTTAGGGGTAACCGATACCTCGGAGGCAATACATATTTACAGGAAAAACCTGGCTTTGGAATACATTACAGGCTACTTGATTGAATATATGCTATCGGTTGACAATGTGTTTGTGATGATACTTGTATTCATGTCGTTTGGGGTTCAGAAAATGTATTACAAGCGTGTGCTGATGTGGGGAATTATTGGCGCAGTAATCATGCGGTTTGTGTTTATATTCCTGAGTGCGGCACTCATTCAGCGTTTCGACTGGATATTATACATTTTTGGTGCGTTTTTAGTGTTTACAGGGATAAAAATGTTTCTCGAAAGAAATAAAGTAGATAAAGTGGATCCTGCCCATCATCCTGTGGTAAAATTTGTTTCCAGGTTTTTCCCGGTGCATCCAACCTATTTTCGCCAGCATTTTTGGTTCCGCAACAAACACGACAACAACCGTTTGTATTTTACACCTTTGTTTTTGGTGCTGTTGGTTATTGAGTTTACCGATGTGATTTTTGCTGTTGATTCGGTTCCAGCTATTTTCTCGATTACACAGGATCCTTATATTGTATTTTTCTCCAATATATTCGCTATCATGGGTTTACGCTCACTATTTTTTGTTGTGGCGCATATAATTGGCATGTTCAGGTTCCTAAAACATGGGCTTGCTTTCCTGCTTTCGTTTATTGGTTTTAAGATGCTGCTGCACGTGCAATTGACCGAATGGGGATTTACCACAATACATTCGTTGCTCGGTATTGTTGGGATATTAGGGATAAGCATTGCCGCATCCCTGATTTGGCCAGACAAAGGCAGGAAGATCAAGAAAACTGTTGGCGAGTTGACTGGCGAAAAACCTTTATAACAACGATTCTGTTTGCGAGTAAAATAGTTGTAGTTTGCTAATTCCCGTTTTCGTGGAATTTAACACAGCAGTACCATACTTCAATTTGGTGAATTTTCCCGCCTTCAGCACTTTTTAATGCCAACACCATTTATTCAGTGGCATAGCAATAAAATTAAGGATAACGCTTACCGTTATGTTTAAAAACCTATTAAAGGATTTCGATAAAATCGGATTTTTCGGAACCACAAACCGGGCAAACCCAGTCGTCGGGCAAATCTATAAATTTAATGTTTTCTTCAGTTTCGTCGTAAATATAACCACATGCGGTACATTCATATTTTTTAAGCCCGCTGCCCTTTTTGTTTTCCCCCAATTTGGATTTGTCGATATAGGTAGGCGCATTTTTAGGGGCTACACCTTTCCGAACTTGCCTATAATGCAAATAGGTAAGCGCTTCCTTAGTATCATCAACCAATTCAGCTTGAATAAGTTCGCCAATAAACATATAATGTGTGCCCAAATCAATGGTTTGCACCACCCTACATTCGAGAAAAGCAATGCAGTCGTTTAAAACGATTGGCACTCCGGTTTCGCCATATTTGATGTTCAATCCCGAAAGTTTGTCGGTATCTTTCCCGCTCTTGTAGCCAAAGCGCCCTATAATATCCGGATCGGTATCCTTGTGAATTACCGACACCGAAAACGCATTTGTTTCTTTTATCAGGTTAGCTGTAAAATTATCCTTGTTGCAACAGGATGCAAACATGGGTGGCTCGGCAGTTACTTGAAAAAATGTGTTGGAAACAAAGCCGTTGCCCTTGCTTTTATTGCCCGAACTTACAATATATAAGCCGTACGAAATTTTGAAAAGTGCTTCGAATTGGATCATGGCTGACAGGATTTAATTCAATTGAAATAAACCATAAAGTTAGGCATAAAGGATTTACTAATTTGGTTCTGCTGTTAATTTAGTGGGTAATTTTATTTTACTGGAAGTCAGAAGACGGAAACAACCCTAAAACTAAGTTCATTTCTAAAATATCATATCCAAATATCTTTTCCAGAGGTATTTCTCACACCTCACTCATTGTATATCTTCGCACTTCTGTGCCCATACCAGAAAATTTCCGTTCAAATTGCGATAGGAAAGGCATAAAATTGCACTTCAACAAGATTGATTTCTTTCAAACAACCTTTCAATATCTTTTTTAAGATAAGAAAAGCGCGTTATCACATTTCCACACTTCGACTTCGCTCTGTGCAACGCATTATAGAATTATCGAATTTCCACACTTCGCTCTGTGCATTACCGCATTAACACACTTCGACTCCGCTCAGTGCATAGCATTACCACATTAACACATTACCACATTACCACATTATCCAATTTTCCCATTACTAAAATATTCCTCAAGTAGCCTCTGTGCAGCAACATACGCACTTATTTTCCCCTGTTGCAATTCAGCTTCCACTTTGGCAATCAGTTTTTTGATGTCGGGCTGTTGATAAAAATGGTCGTGTAGGGTTTGGTCAATCACGCTTACCATAATCTGTTTCGACTGTGCAAGCCTACGTTTAGCGAAATAACCATTGCTTTTTGTTAATTCCATATATTGGTTAATCATTTCGTCAATGCGCGGAACACCAACTTTTGTAACCGAGGAACAAGCTTCGCAAACCGGTTGCCAGCCCGAATCGGTAGGTGGGAAATAGTGTAAGGCGCTACGAAGTTCGGCCATAGCAATAGTAACACGGTTTAAATTGTCGCCATCCGCTTTGTTGATTACCACAGCATCGGCCATTTCCATAATTCCGCGTTTTATGCCTTGCAGTTCGTCGCCGGCACCGCCGAGCATGAGCAGGAGGAAAAAATCGACCATAGAATGGACTGCAATTTCACTTTGTCCTACTCCAACCGTTTCGACCAAAATAGTATCAAATCCGGCAGCTTCGCACAGAATAATCGTTTCGCGGGTTTTGCGGGCAACGCCTCCCAGAGATCCTGCCGATGGCGAGGGTCTGATAAAAGCATTTTTGTCAACCGAAAGTTCCTCCATACGGGACTTCCCCGCGACGGCGAACTGCTGGGATCAATGGCAAAAACGGCAATTTTTCTGCCTTGAGCAGTGAGATGTTTCCCAAAAGCTTCAATAAATGTGCTCTTGCCAACACCAGGAACTCCCGTTATGCCAATCCTTACCGAATTGCCGGAATGTGGCAAACATTTGCTTATGATTGCTTGCGCAACCTCCTGATGCAGAGGTAGCGAGCTTTCGATTAGAGTTATGGCCTGACTCAAAACTGTACGGTTGCCATTTAAAATGCCATCAACATATTGCCCGGGCAACAGCAAATTGCGGCCAGATTTGCTAAAATGCACTGCAGCATTTTTGTTTAGGGTTGGCGGCTGCTCAATCCCTTCGTTCACTTTGAGTGCCGATTTATACGGTAAGTTGGTAGATGATTCCATGTACCAAAATTAACAAATTGAATGCTCACAAGGTTCGCTCAGGAAGCAAATTGGAAAAAAGAAATATTTTACTTCAACAAAACGAAAAAATGTTACTTTTGCACCCTCAAATCTCTCGGTAGCTCAGCTGGTAGAGCAATTGACTCTTAATCAATGGGTCACAGGTTCGAATCCTGTCCGGGAG
>JFJP01040393.1_pt1 | contig 11309 bp, 6 predicted proteins | sample 431651 | NCBI WGS metagenome assembly JFJP01 (sample SAMN02602958, study PRJNA72255) | Microbial mat metagenome, whole genome shotgun sequencing project. | biome: fresh water; feature: sink hole; material: water; isolation source: purple microbial (photo- and chemosynthetic) mats found in... | reverse complement strand
TTCCATAAACATACACACTCGGTGATACGGTGACGTTATCAACTTTTAATTCAAAAGGTGTTGCATACCCTGTAGCAACGTGAGCAATTAAACGATAGCTTGCACCAGTCGCAGATGTTTGAAATGTCGCTTCAAACTTATCAGATAATGTAGATGAATTTGCCAACATCTTGATTGAAGATGGTTCGATTAACTTTGAGTTCGTAACATCGTAAACGTACCAGATAATATCTGAGTAGACACTAGCTGAACCCGCTACAAAAGTTCCAGAGTTTACAATATAGTCTACACTTATCTTTAAAACTTTAGCACGATAACTTGGATCAACAGTAAACGGTATTGACCAACCTTGACCTTGAACTGATGCAGCTCTTGATATTAAATATGACTTAGTCCCAGTTAAAGGATTAGTTGTAGTAACTGATGTTGCTACAGTCGGAGACCCACCAGTACCATCTATCGGAAAAGCACCCCCATCATCGTAAGGTACAAAGATTGAACTGGTTGCGTTCTCTGCGTCACCATCCGTAATTAGATTTACTGCACCACCAGATCCACTACCAACAGCAATGAGGCTCGTACCGTTATCTATGTACGCTTTTTTAGTGTCAGTCCCATAAACCAGATTTGCTTCAAGTCGTGTCTTCGCATCGAGATTTACCTTGGTATCTTTTGGTACTACAATTCGACGAGTGTTACTTGCCGTACCACCAATGACATCACCTTTTAAAAGTGACCCATCAACCTTGGTTTGTGCAAACGCTGGTTGGCACGATGTGACTGCTAAAAATAAACTTAATAAAATATTTAAATATTGCTTCATAATTTCTCCTTTAGATTTCGTATGCTACCATACATAAGTTTGCGAAAGTTCCTGTTACTCCAACTGCAACGAATGACATTTTGTAAGTGTTTGTCCCAGCTGGAGCATTCACATCTAACCACTCAATCGATGAATAATTATTTCTCATCGCTGTAATTCCTGTGGCATTTAAATATTCTCCTATTAATATTCTCGTTATTATAGTGGCGTTTCTATATATCCAAATTTGACTTCGAGTATCCGCTGGATTTGTCGCACTAAAAGTTTCTAACGACGATCCATTACCGTCGTCATTTGGTTGAAGTGATAATTTTACAGGACGACCTTGAGAAACCAAAGTACCTATCGCATTAGTGATGTCTGCCGGTACAGCTGTAACTTGTGATCCGCTGCTTGCAGTTTTCAATATCTGACCTAATGCTGCGGCTGTCGCGTGAACTGTTCGAGCTGCCATCTTATCGTGAGTAACTGCATTGGCAGCGATCTTAGCTGTCGTAACACTTCCATCAGCTGGAACATTTACTGTATTAATGCTTCCGCTTACAAACATTAAAGTCGCACCATTATAAGGTGCTGTGGTGAATGTTAAAGTCGTTGTCACTATTGAATACTCAGCGGTACTTTGGCGTATACCATCCAAGTATACAGCTACGTTCTCTTCTGTACCTGGGTCTACTGAAAGAGTGAATGCCGTGAGCACTCCGTCACCTGTTGCTAAATCTACAATAGGAACACTCCCACTCCCTCCACCGCCACCAGCAGCTGCCCAGTCTCCATTGGTGATGCCACCTTGTAATTGGTACATGGCTCCATCTGCTACAACGTAAACCAACATACCCTCGTATCTGATACCAGCGATGATCGCGTCGCGCGCTGTAATATCTGCTGCAACGAATGAATCATCCAAAGGGATTGCTGCACCTCTTGTAAAGTTACCACCACCTAAAGGAATACCCATACGCTACCTACTTTTTAAACTGGAATGCAAATGATCCAGCGATAACTAAATTGTTAGATTCATAAATTCTGTACGATACAGGGTTACCATCAAGACCTGTAATGTTGGTCGTAGTAGCCGTGAACGTAGAGATAACTTCAAATAAATTCGAGTCAAGAATACTTGTTAAAGCTCCGTAACTTGCAGGGTATGCCATGTATAATTTCTGGCCTCCTGTTGACACCAGGGTTTTAGAATAGTTACTGGTGTTATTTGCAATGTCTTTTGTAAGACCAGCAACAGCAGCACCAAGACCCGCAGCTCCAGCTCCGTAGTAATACGGGTACACGAACGAATAAGATGTGCTTGATGAAACTGTTGTAGGTCCACCAGTTGCACCGGTATCATCTACTTGAGCAGAGAATGAAATGTTATCTGTAAATGATGGTGCGTACGCATACGTACTTGTTCCACCCGTTGGTATTGCTCCGCCTGCAACTTGAGTATCAAGAAGTGTTGCCCCTTGGTAAAATCTAACTACTGCAATCGGATCAGATTTTTTAACGATAGTCGCACTGAGTGTGCAGCCAGCGACCGTTGCACCCTTCTCTCTAAGTACATTTGACGAACCACTTAAGCTGATCGTTGGTGGAGTGTACGTGATAGCTATAATTTTATCTAGTGTGTCTTTTAAACCAGAGGAACTCCATGCGCCGAATCGTGCAGAGATGCCAGAGTAGTTGGCGGACTTCCACTCAGCTAGAGCAGCGCCCATCTCAATAAAATCTCCAAGGGTTCCACCAACTGGTAGGCCCGAGCCAGCAGCTGCAGCAATGGTTGCAACCGTTTGGCATAAAAACTTTTCTGTCGCTTGGTCATATACAAGTATTCCACCATCTACCAACTGTGGAAGCTCGGGGTTAACCCCACGAATACCATCTGGAGTAGAAATCTTTATTGATCTACCCAGTTGTTGGGAAATTTCTTGGACCATCATCACGATGCGATCTAATCCCTTTTCATGGTCAGTTGCTAGGAAGCTTGAATTGTTTATGTAGTGAATAATTTGCTCAAGGCTCGTGGCACGCTGAACACGGATAATATCCGTTGCTGCGTATGCAATAGTAGTTTCAATCTCTATAGGTCTATCCCCTACCACTGCAGGGGGAGTTACTGTGTAATCCCCACCCTGTACTAAAAGGGTTACCGTATCAGTTAAGGTATCAATCAGGTACACCTCAATCTGAACATCAGAGAATGAATCAAAGGGTATACTAAAAGTAGTATTTACACCGTTAGCTACGTAGTCTGCGTACGTAATGAGATTTGCTAATGACATCCTATCTCCCTATTACAGTGTTAATCAGTTGAAGTCCGCGAGCCTTAGACTCTTTACGTACCTCAGTGATACTATTCATTCGAGCAATGATGGCAGGGTCTTTTTTAATCTGTTCTCTGGCATAGTTTCTTCTATCCAAGAAAACTTGATGAACGTCCGCAACCATTTCATTAAATTCTATAGGAGTAATGCTACCAGCATCAACATTTTTCCACGTCTTAGCATTCTTGGCAAACACATCTGCTACCCGATCCCGTAAAGTACTACCTAATACTTCCCCAGTGTCGGGGTTGTATCCTCCGTAGTAAGCCTGCATTCGGCTATACTCTCGCTGGTTAAGTTCAATTGGGGTTCCACCCACGTCAATAGACTTAGATAACTTTGATACGTTTATTCCAGTGAAGATATCGCCCGAGAACATACTTGCATGAAGGGCCAGTTTTTGGAGGCGGGCCATTACGTCGCTTGACTTCTCGTTGGTTACCGTAAGAATCCCTGGTACATCCAATGCACTTGCATTAAATGCAGGGACAGGCTCACCAAGGATATTATACTCAGGCGGAAGCTCAACAGACGAACCAGGAACTATCGCTTTAAGGCGGTTCTCTAATGCACTAATAACGTAATCTACCCCTGCGCTATCAAAACGTGGGAATACATCTTTTGCTCCGCGAGCAGAAAATCCAGTAGAGTCTACCATGAATTGCTCCATAGTATTATTTGCTTCTTTACCTAATCGATTAAACGGTACGAACCGTTCAACAATACTAACACCAAAGTCTTTCACTGGCTTATTTACGTCATCGCCTTTTGCTATAGCCGAGACTAAATCAGAAATCATATTGAACGATCTGAACTGGTCATCAACAGCCATGGTTTTAAACATAGCCATAGTACCACCTGAAATGTATGCGCCAAGTTCTTCCTCTGGCATGTACTTAGATGCAAGGGCAATGTAGCCAGAAAGCTTTGCAAACTTCTCCAACGCTCCACCTAGTGGAAGCTTCGTAAGTTTGCCATTTGCTCCACGGTAACTGAGTGGGGCATTTGCAATAGTCTTTCCATTCTCGTCTACCTCACCAAATCTTTTAAATGGGGATTGGTTAAAGAAATCTGGAAGAGTAATATGACCATCAGTAAAAAGAGTTGTCATACCTACCAATGCGCCAGTTCCTACAAGCTGCTCAGCTACAGATTTTTCAAGGTTCGCGCGAGATGATTTAAGCGTCATGGCTAATCCAGGTAAATACTTCACGGTATTCTGAACTGTATTTCCATATGATCTGAAGAACGGCATAAATATTTTTAGGGCTGGGTGACGGTATAAAGTCTCATCAATATTTTCCATTGGTGCAATACCACCGATAGAAAGGTCATCAAGGTTAGCACGGTAACCAAGCTTCGCACCCTCTACTAATCCCTCTTCGTGGAGGTCGGCAGGTACATTTTTTAAGCCGTCATTGACGAAGTTATCAATAAAGTTTTTAGCTTGGGTTCCTTTTAGGTTCATGTCTCGAGCAACACCAGTAGCACGTTGGAACAGTTCCGCCTCAACGTGAGCATTGTACCCAAGATGGTTTATGAACGCATCAGATGAAGCTAGAATCTTTCTACCCAATCCGATTGTCCACCCACGCACTGGTGTAAGGATGCTGCGTACTGCATCTACTTCTGCAGCTGCTGCGGCTGGTGTATTAACCAATGATTTCTGAGCGTACTCTTTTAAGTACTCAGGAACTCTAGCTTGTGAATTTATAATTACATCCCCTGCACTCTGTGCTTGGGTACCAGAAAATTCTCTAGCTGCAGCTTTAAGGGCCGCAGTAAAATTTCTTCCTAAAGATTTTCCATAGATGTTTGCTTTATCTAATCTCATTAAAGCTTCAGGAATATTTCCTTTAGCCCCACTGAATAAAGCCATGGTGTAGTTTGTACCAACACGAAGACCCATATCAAACGGCATACCTGCCCATGTGTTTACCATAGTAAGTGGATGGAGAATCATATTGTCAAACATCCAACCAGTAGCACCCTCAACAATAGTACGTCCGCGCGACTTGGCTGCAATCTCACCGTGTGAGTTCATAATGAAATCTGCGTCGGGTCTTTTAACTACTTTACGAACTTCATTAACAACACCAGTGGTCTGCTCTGGGGTAAGGTCACCCAGTACTTTACCAATTGTCGTACCATTTTCATTTACTAAGTCCATGACTTGAGCGAAGAACTTTGCTTCGTCCTCAATGCCAGTGCGTCCCTCTAATGATCCGATGATCTTAGATATGGCTTTAATTTTTCCTTCATTACCAATGGCTTTAATAGCTGTCGGATCGCCTGCGCGAGCGTACGTACGAAGCGAACCACGAATACCTAATGCGTGTGCAGCATCAGTACCGTGCTTAGCGTACTTCAATGCAATTCTATAAAAGTTTTCCTTAGCAGATTCGTATGCAACAAGCTCAATATCGTTTGCTAATCCTTCGGCAACTTTCTTACCAAGGGCTTGCATCTCTTCAGTTGCACGAACCGCAATATTCTGGATTTGCGCCATCTCAAGTGGGCTCATTCCATCTCCAGGTTTGATAGCTAGTACTCTAGCAATTTCCCCTGGCTGTTGGTTCTTCGCAGCAGCTTGATTCTGCAAATCTACGTATGACATAGACTCGCCTGCTGCTCGTTTTGCTGTGTAGATTTCATTGACTTGAGTGACAAGCTTATCAAGGCTTTCCGTCAATGAGTCATCAGCAAAGGTAACCTTAATCTCATTTGGACCTGCGTCTACACCAACTGGTGCTGGAGTTTTAGTTGAGTTTACTAGCGCAATTTCCTTCTCAGCTTCTACAACTTTAGCTGCAATAGCTACGTCATCAATAACTGGTGCGGCCTTAGCTAATTCAATATCAATAAATTTATCTTCACTAATAGCAAAGTTTTCTGGAAGGGCTTTATTAAAATTTTCCTCAAAGAATGAGGCTTGCTTTGGATCGTACGAAAATCCAGCTGTATCAACTTCGTCGATGTTAAACAGTGATAGCTGCTCGCCCTTGAGTCGCGGGTCATCAAGCTTAGCTTGGCGACCTTTGAATAAAGATCGCTGCTTCGCGGCCTGTCTCTCGCCGAATGCTGCGGCTTTCTGCTCGCGCATATTGATCTCAAGATTAACTGCATCTTGACGAACCTTTGCTGCGTCTTCCATTTCTGAAACCATTTCAAAGAAATCCATCTGGCGTCCCTGAGCTGGCGGAGGTGCGAGGTCTTGTTGAACTGCACCAGCAACACTTGCTTCGGGCGTAGGTGCCGCTTGAGTACCAACCTCACCAAGTTTCATTTGCTCGCCTACAATGCCAGCGTACTCTTTGGCTTGGGCTGCGCCTTGTGCTTCGTAGCTTGCTTCGCGTGCTGCAAGTTCTTCTTCTGGTAAAATGTTTACATTGCCATTCTCTAAAGATGCAGCAGGGGTAACAGTCTCAACTGGGGTAGCAGAAGCAACTGGTTTCTTACCAAGGTTTGCTCGAACTACATCGCGCGTATCTCTTACAGCCTCAGTAATAGCTTTACCAACACGCGTTCGTGCCGATGCTTTAGCTGCATCAGTAATGGTTCGTGGTGTAGCGATAGCTCCACCAACCATGAGGTCAAGAAGTGCACCCTCTGACATATTTTTTAATCGTTTAATTAATTGCGGGTCACCAGGTTTATGCGCAAACTGGCTTAGTACTGGTTCGATAACTCCAAGTTTGGCAAACTTAGTTCCTTGCAAAGCTGTTGATAAGTTTCCATCTTCAGTGTTCTGTGTGAACCCTGCGATCAATCCACCAATAGCTGCAGAAGAAGTAGCTGCCATAGCTGGAAGTGTAGCTCCAGCAGTAACCATAGTACCTGCGACAGTTCCCATAACCTCAGAAGCTTTAGCCCATGACCGTTCCTCTGCTGAAGCACTCGGACCCGATAGTTGGATTGATTCAGCTTTATAGTTTGTACCAAATACTTTATTCGATACTGCTATCATGGCTTCTTCGCTCACGTTCAGCATATTCGCACCGATTTGCATCGTGCCTTTTAGAATACCTTTTGGTGCAGATGTAGTTAAGTCCCACAAAGTACTGAGAACACCTTTAGTGTGTGCAGTATCAGCGATTGGAACTCCAGTGTTTTCTTCTAAATCTTTTTTAGAGTACCCAGATTGCTCCATGAACGCAGCAACCTCTGCATCAAGTTGTGCAGCAGACAACGCGCCAGATGGAGGCGTTGACATATTAGACACCTTTGTACGAGGAACGCTTGTAGGGATTTTCGGAGGCGGGTTATCAGTTTGTGCGTCCTGTGGCGTTGCTACTTCTTGTTCCAGAGCTTGTAAATCCAGCATTTGTACCTCTTCCTGCACCCTCTTTAATTAAAAGTTGGCGGCGCTTTTCTAATTGTTTTACATCATACAAGTCCTTCTGCTTTTCAGAAGGCGGAATATTTCTATCATTTAATCTTCGTAGCTTATCTTTAATCTCTTTTTCAATTCCGTCCAGTCCTTTTGTTTGGACCCCATTGGATGTGTTCGGGGCAACTGGAGAATACTGAGAGCCAAACTTAGATGGAATAATGTCGTCAGTTATGGCTCGCATATCTACCACGCCACCGCGCTTCTGCATTTTTTCGGCCTCTTGAAGTACTTTCATTACAATTTGGTATCTCTTACCAGTTTGAACAGAGTCAAGCGATCCAGGGTCTACCCCAATGTTTTTGTAGTAATCTAGAGTAGCGTTTAATACCATTTTAGCTGTGTCCCATGACTTGTCCGAATTTCTATTTTGCTGGTACGTTTTATATCGGCCAAGCTCTTTAAGCGTGTCCAAATAAGCGGGCATAGTGATGCGATTATTTTTCATCTCTTTGTTTAGGTCTTTAATAGCAGCATTAAAATTACCAGTTCTAAAAGCTTTCTCTAAAACCTTACCAGTTACAGCAGGGTCGGATAATTCTTTGTTAACAGATGGGTCTTGTGCAAGTAATGCTTTACCTGACTCTTGGTTAATTGTTCCAGACAGCATCATCGCAGTTACTTCTTGCTTTACTCGCGCAACTTCAAATGATCCCATTCCACCAGCCGCTTCGATCTTTGCATACATAAGCATGGCATTATCTGTTTGAGCTTGCGTAATACTTTTATCGAACGCTCTATCTGCTGCAATATCTTTTGCATTAGCATCGTTGTAAAACTGGGTACGCGCAGCTTTAATTTCTTTAACTTGCTTATCTACTTCCTCCGCAGGAAATAGAGTAGCGTTGGCTGTAATAAGTTTTAGTGCCTCGTCGTAGCTGTTGACAACTTTAAACTTATTAACTGCGCTCAGCATGACCTGAGATTTTCTTTCAGCTAAAGCTTTATCTAAATTTAAAACTAGACCTTTGTCATAATCCGCAACGGTATCATTTACAACCTGAGCCATGTATTGCTCTGTCAAGGCAGGGTTCTGAAATATTTTTCCAGTTGTAATATTTAAAGTAGCATCGACTGCAGACTTGTAGTCTTCCTCGGTAGCTTTTGCAGAAGCCAACATTAACTCTGGGTTTAGTTGGTTCTGTCTTGTTTTAATTTTAGCTGCGAACATCATGTTAAGTTCTGGAGTAAATCCGTACTGGTCTGACATTTTTGTGGCAAGCTCAGTCCCGTATGAATTTGCTTTCTTCAGCATATCTAATCCAGTGATATCTTTTCTGGATGCTGCATCTTTGATTGCAGTTTGATTGTAAATACGTTGCTGCATTTCCCAGTCTTCTGCTGCGGCCTCGACCGTTAGCTCACCAATGCGGCCCTTCTTTTTCTTTTCTTCCTTGTCCATTTCGTTACCAAGGTTGACCATTGACTTACCAAGGTAAGCCATAGCATCAGCCATTGGACTATCAAGCGTACCAATAGGTACGGGATTTCCTGGTTGTAAAACTTGTGAATCTACAAATGTAGGTATCTGCATATCTATCCTTTACGCTACGTTATTATTTCCGAGGAGAGATTCTCCAGCTGACCCGTAGCCACCACCAGTAATTTGCTGGGACGCGGGTGCTGAGTTACCAAAGCCCTGCCCAAATCCATTGGTGTTTGCATAATTATTCATTAAAGTGCCACCAGCTTGCATAAAATTAGTTCCAGCGTTGGATAATCCAGCTGCATTTCTGGCAGCGAGGTTCGATCTTGCACTCGCAAGAAATATATCAAGCTCGCCCTTTTTTCTGACTGCAACCAATTCTTCAAATGCACTGGCTATCGTGCCACCGATAGTAAGTCCTGCGGAACCACTTAAATCTACGCCACTGGCTGCGTACGAGCTGATCTGTTGCCCAGCCTTAGCGGAGTACTCCTGCTCTGTTCTGCGTATCTCACGGAACATTGAAGAGCGTGCGAAGTTTGCCTGCTCCTGCAGCCAGCGAGAATTTTCAAGTTCTTGCCCAGCCTGCTCTAAATTTTTTCTGATACCAGCACTCATTTGAAGTGCAGTTCCAGCGGCCATAAGTACAAAAGGCAAAGCCATTACTTCCTCCTACGGTAGATTATCTTACCGCCAAGTTCTAGGATTGGTTCAAAGCCAAGGACTCTAGAAAATTTATTACCAGTGCGAGAGTCTTTCTCTACTGCGTACATTAATCCTTGACACATAATATTCTCTAGAACTTCGTCAATCGTACGACGAGCCACGCGAGCTACCTCGAAGGAATATTCCTTCATAAGCATCGAATAGACCGTGCATAAATGCCGCATACCTTCTTCACGAAGTTCTGAGATTCCCACGATAGCAAGAATTTTACCTTTCTTTCTAAAGGTAAGCATCACACTGGCTTGGTGGGTAAACATTCTTTTTAAGTACGGGATGTGGTTCCCAAATGTTGGGTCGAGGTTGAACTCAAGTTCAACAAAATCATTTAATGCTGTAGCTCCTACATCAATCATTCGTCATCCCGTGTGCCGCTACTGATACGATGTGCATTGGGTACGGCTTATCTTGTCTGATAATCACCTGATACTCACGCTCATACCCTGCAGGCCATGTTACTACTTTAGTGCCTGTGTAATACTCCACTGGCTCATCCATTGGTTGGCTCGCGTCTCTCATTGGAATGTCCTCAAGTGTATCCTCACTAAATCCAACAAGGCAACCAATACTGTTATCAAAACGTACGATAGCTTCCTCTACTGACTTAAATCTACCAACGGGTACTCCTGCTTTGGCAGGTGGTTCGATAGGTAGGGTCTTTAATTCTCCGATGTACTTGTACCCAACCATGACTGCATTACATGCGTAGGGGACTGTGATCGTGGCGTCTGCATCATCTGTTGCCGTGACCTCGCCTGAGTAGTTTCCGTCGGTAATAATAGAAACTTCTTGTGCGCGATACCAGTTGGAGTTTGTAGTAGCAGTCTTCCAAGTTGTAGTAGGTAGTGCCCCCACTGGCGTTGCCATAGAAGACATATCTAAATACCTTGGTGTTGCTCCTGCGGTAGAAGTTAAAAATGGATTCTGTGAGTCAAATGCAACGTCTAAAATTTCATAAGATGTCGTGGCTACTGCTCCGATCACTCGGATAACCAACATGTGCAGTCGTTGATCTTTTGTGGCTGGGTTTATTCCCAGACACATAGCCATTATCTTAGGCTTAGAGTACAGTGTTGATACTTCCTGCGTCGGTGACACAGCAAGTTCAATACGTGCCCAGCCATTTATGTTGTAATCTCTATCTAAAGTAACACACCGTAAGTTTCCGTTGTTTGTGCATACGTACAGTACTGATGACTTATTCTCAAGCTTACACATATCACTTATTCCATCAGTAAACAGATGGTCAGAAGTAAAAGATAAATCGTTTGATTTGTACTGGTCTTGTTCAAAATTAAAAACAACGTCACGAACTTTCTTACCACTAGATTGTGCAAAGGTAAGGTAGTTATTAATACGTACAGGTGTTACGTATGCTGATCCGAATGATGAGCTGGATTCAAATGTTGCGTTGTTCGGACCAAGGGCTCCGTTACTTCCATACGCTACTATTTCTGCACGATCTGTATTGATAAGTAATGTTTTAGATGACGACAGTGCTCTAATAGCTGAAGCAACAGACGTACTTGGAGTAAGAGTGAAGGGTCTAGAGTTATCCTGAATCCAGCCGTTTGAGGCGAACCCGAAAACTCCAGTGGTATTTGGTGCTGGGATTTCCTCGAAGTCAAA
>JFJP01040392.1_pt1 | contig 11310 bp, 11 predicted proteins | sample 431651 | NCBI WGS metagenome assembly JFJP01 (sample SAMN02602958, study PRJNA72255) | Microbial mat metagenome, whole genome shotgun sequencing project. | biome: fresh water; feature: sink hole; material: water; isolation source: purple microbial (photo- and chemosynthetic) mats found in... | reverse complement strand
CGAGAAAATAAAAAGCCAATTGCTGCTGACACTCAAAAATAACATAGGCAGCATCTACAACGAACAAAAAAAACGTGATAAGGCTATTGAAAATTATTTGGCCGGATTAAAAGTTGCCGAGGAGTTAAATTCCTTTGAGTTCATTTCTCGCTTATGTCACAACCTGGGTAAGCTATACCTTGAAGAAAACATCATGGATTCTGCCTACTTGTATCTGAGCCGCTCCCTCACAAACCGTATCAAATGGGGCAATCTTACAGGTCTGGCTATCACCCAAGGTTTATTGGGAGAGTACTACATACGTACGGGCAACTATATGGAAGCTCAGAAAATACTAGACGATGCGCTGCTCAATGCCCAGAAAGTTAACTCTTCGGAGGCAACTGTGCAGGTGCTCAAAGCTTATATAAAGGTGTATGAACATTATGAAGATTACCAATCGGCATATCGGCTGCAAAAGGATATCAATTTACTGAACGATAGCCTGTTCAATGCCGACATGGAGATGGAAATATATAAAGTACAGGTTCAGAATGAATTTGATAAGCAGCAGATGGAAGCCAAACTTGTTCAGCAAAAGCGTGAAAACCGTTACCTGATATTATCTTTTACTTTGGCAACCTTATTGGCTATTGCCGGATTTATTTATTATTTCCAACGAAACCGATACCGGAATCTGAAGCTTGCAAATGACTTGCTTGCATTGCGTAAAACAGCTTTGGAAAGTGATATTGAATCGAAAAATAAAGAACTGACTACCAATGTGATGTACCTTATTCAGCGAAACGAACTGCTAGCCGATATCATGAAGCGCCTGGTGGAAGCTAAAAACGATGCCAATGTTGAAACTAAAGCCCTTTTGCAAAAAATCATTCAGGACCTGGGGTCGCTGCTTAGCACCAATGCGTGGGAAGAGTTTGAAGTCAGATTTCAGCAAGTACACACAGAGTTTTACACCCGCCTTCAACAACTTCACCCCGACCTTACTCCCAATGAAATAAAATTGTGTGCTTTTTTGAGGTTGAACATGACCACTAAAGAAATTTCAGCCATTACCAATCAGAATGCAAAGTCGCTGGAAATGGCGCGCCACAGGCTGCGTAAAAAAATGAATTTGACAAATACCCAGGTCAATTTGGTTAACTATCTGATGGAGATTTGATTCTGGTTTAAGTTAAACATTTTGTAATATAACCCATATTACCTTTCTTTTCGGTTTGGTTTCATTACTTTTGTATGCCTAAAAAAACCTATTACTTTTAATCAATTTTTTTATTACCGATGGAATCACAAAACAAAATAGTACTTGTAACTGGTGCCACTTCAGGCATAGGAAGGGCAATTGCCATTGAGCTGGCCAACGATGGGTATGACATTATCATTACTGGCCGAAGGGCTGACCGACTGATGAAACTGGAGCATGAAATAAAATCGGTATCAAAAACCAGTAGGATATTGTCTATGCATTTCGACGTGAGGAACCTAAGCGAGGTTGAAAGTGCTTTTCACAAATTGCCCAACGAATGGTCTAAAATTAGCATTCTGGTAAATAATGCCGGACTTGCTGCGGGTTTCGATCCTATACAAACCGGCGATTTGCTCGACTGGGAGCAAATGATAGATACCAATGTGAAAGGGCTTTTGTATGTTTCCAAAATGGTGATTCCGGAGATGATAAACCGCAAAGAAGGACATATTATAAACATTTCATCTATTGCAGGGAAAGAAGTTTACCCTAAAGGCAATGTGTATTGTGCCTCTAAGCATGCCGTAGATGCCCTCACCAAAGGCATGCGTATGGATTTGCTGGAGCATGGCATTAAAGTGAGTTCAGTTTCGCCGGGAATGGTGGAAACTGAGTTTTCAATTGTACGATTCAAAGGCGATAAAGAAAAAGCTGAAAATGTTTATACCGGCCTTACTCCGCTCAATGCAAGCGATATAGCCCAAACTGTATCGTGGATTGTGAGCCGCCCGAAGCATGTTAATATAAACGACATTGTAATAATGCCTACTGCTCAGGCTTCGGCTGCAGTAAGTTATCGAAAATAATTTTTAATCTGATTCTCTGATATGCGGTTTTTGGAAAACAGTTTCTGGATTCAATTACTCCGAATTGCTATTGCTGCACCTTTGGGTATTTTCATCGTTCGTATGTTTCAACTGAAAGGATTCTTGCCCATTCTGGTTTTCTTGGGCATTTACATGGTGGTGGCTTTGGTGCTTGAGGCCATAAAGTCCGCCAAAAGCAATCAATAATATGATTATTTTTCATTTTGCAGCCATATGAAGTATTTTTTGGCACTGGTTGCCTTAATATTCGGGTCTTTGCTACTCGCTACTTGGTTTGTTCCCAAACCCGAGGCGGTGCTGATACTTAGTGCTACTGATAGTTTGCGAATAAAACCTGTTTTTCAGAAATACATTCCTTTGGTACCCGAACCCGAATTTAAAAATCTGAACATGATTGGGTATGTGGACTCATTGGGCGTGAGGGGCGAAAGATTGCGTGGAATGGTGCTTAGGGCTATGCGTTTCAAAAACATAAGTCGGTGGGTAGAGCAGAAATACGACTTGCCCGAAAATATGGTTTTGGCTATGATTATGCATGAATCAGGTGGTATAGATTTGCTTCCAAATCGCCGCGACGATGGTGGCATTGGCCTCTGCCATATGCAGCCGGTTACTGCTGTATTTTTTGGTCTGCGCACTTTCAAAAATTGTAACGAACTTCGTTGCCAGGAACACGGAAAGGAGCTCCGCGCTATCATTGAGCGATTTCAGAATGAGAAACGTATTCTCATTGACTTCGACGACCGATTTCATCCCATCCTCAACCTGGATGCTGTAGGACGCATGCTGGCATACTATAAGGTGAAAAATATTGAAAAAGAGATTCCCATTGAAAATGCCATTTTGCATTACGCCGGAAAAATAAAATTCGAGGAGTATTACCAGCGCGTGGAACTTTACCGCTCGGTACTCAATTCTCCCGATAGTATACAGGCCGTTCGGGCACGTTTCAATGAGCTAAACCCCGATTTGCTTGTAAACGGAAGCCCCGGCAATTTTGATATCTACATAGCTGCTTGCCAGAAACTAAACTTCAATTACGGTTTCAATGAATACAAGAAACTAAAGTAGCGCTTTATCAGACCGCTTAATCATGGAAAATTAGTGTACTAAATTTAATGTCAGTTAGATAGGCAAGAAAAGGACAAAGCTCAAACATAGGGCAACCCTCAACTTAATTGTTAATTGATAATTGATAATGAAGAATTAACAATAAACTGCCCTGTGCTAATGCTACAAGGCTTTCAGCCTTAACTAAACGGAATTGATACCATCTTTTTAAATTCGGTCATCATTCTGATTTGTGTACCATTACTTCATGCTTTTTATCTAAATCAGACTAAATGTTTATTCTGAAAACAGGAGCCGGAATTATTTAATCGTTGATTTTCAAATCTATTCTTTTTATAAAAATCCTATTATTTTTTTATTTACCTCAAGCAACGCTGTGTATTTTTGCTTGTCATTAATTGAAACGATTTTATAAAAAATATATTTTACTGTGAATAATACCACCGACATACACAAAGAACTGATAGAACTGAGTAAAAAGGGTGATAAACGTGCTCAATACAAACTATATCAGTATTACTCCAAAGCCATGCTCAACCTGGCTTATCGCATGACTGGGAGGGTAGACGAGGCCGAAGACATTTTACAGGATGCTTTTACCAGTGCATTTATTCAATTGCCCTCTTTTCGTTTCGAGTCATCGTTTGGAAGTTGGCTCAAACGTATAGTTATCAATCATTGCATAAATATGTTGAATAAACAACGTGTAAATGTGCAGAGTTTCGATGCCTTGTCGTATTTCGACAAAGCGGAAGATACTGCGCCCGATATACCCGATGAATTGCTGGATGTGAAAAATATACATCTGGCGCTCATGAAACTACCTGATGGTTACAGGGTTGTTTTCAACTTATATATGATTGAGGGGTACGACCATTCCGAGATTTCGCAAATTCTGGGAATAAGCGAATCTACATCAAAAACCCAGTACATGCGTGCCCGCAACAAAGTGCGCGACTTGCTTTTGGCACATTTAAATGTAAAAGCTGTTGGATTTTAGGAATAATTTAAAAACACATATATGACCGACAATAGAAAAGATAAATTATACGAATACGTACAACATAACCGTGAAGAGTTTGATGTGCTCGATGTTGATTCTCAAATTTGGGAACGCATAAACAAAGCGCAACCAAAAGGTGTGAAAAAAACGAAAATTCACCCCATTCTCTGGCGCGCTGCTGCCGCTGTTGTTTTGCTTACTTCAGCATGGTGGATTAGCCAACACTTTGATGTGAATACGGTAAAAGTTTTTTCGGAAGAAATAAGAGAAAATAGCATCAACAAAGAAATACCCCAGTTGCAGGAAGCTGAAAAACTTTATGGCGAACAGGCAAATGTATTGCTTTCGAAACTCGACGAAAAACTTAGTACTTACCCCGAGCTGAAAGCTGAGTTAAACACCGACCTTGCCGAATTGGACAGTACATTTGCACAATATAAACATGAGTTGAATACGGCACCTAGTACCGAAGATGTGGTCCATGCCATGATTCAGATATACAGAATGAAAGTGGATATTTTGCAACAACTGCACGATGAACTTCAACGAAAAGAACGAAACTCAAATAATAATTCCGGGAACAATGAAATCAATTTATAAATTCATATTGCTTGTATCCTTTTTTATACCAATACAGGCTTTTGCGTTATTGCCTCAGCAACAAACTGATGGCCTTTCACGCCGAATAGAAAAAGAATTTCCCATTAGTGACATCCCGTATGTAGAAATAGACAATCGATATGGCAAAGTGGAAATAAAGGAATGGGCTGAACAAAAGGTTAAATTTGAAGTTCATATTGAAGTAATTTCTGCAGATACCGCTAGCCAAAGGCAAGTTTTCAATAGCATACGTATTGATTTAAACGCAAATGGTACTCAAATAATTGGTCGTACTTCCTTTTACAATCCGAGTTCTTCGCTTGGTGCCGACCTCAAAAGACTCCTTTCTGGCATTCTGTTGCCAAATCTGCGCTTTACAATAGATTATGTAGTGTATATGCCTGCAAATGCCGGACTCAATATAACCAATAAATATGGCAGTGTTACCCTTGGCGACCACTCCGGACAAATAGATATAAATTTGACCAGTAGCGACTTGCATGCCAACGACCTTACGGGTGATGTACGCATAGCCATGTCAATGGGCAGGGCTTTTATTAGCAGTGTATCAAACGGTCACATAGACCTTGCACTGGTTGAAGATATATTGATTCAAAAGGCTGGTAAACTCATAGTTGATAGCAAAATGTCCAAAATTACAATCAACTCTTCAGAAAGCCTCCGACTCAATTCACGCCGCGACAATATTGTGCTGAAAAGAGCAAACCGCATATTAGGATCGGCGTATTTCTCTAATCTATGGGTCATTGGGCTTTCGCAGGAAATAAGTATCGACGCTAAGTATGGGCAAGTAAATCTGGATGATGTTTCTAAAGCTTTTAGTTCAGTGAATATAACTTCGGAAAATACTGATATTAGTATCGTATTTGAAGCAGGCGCCAATTATCAGTTTGATTTGGCCGGAAACCGAACCCGTTTTAATTACCCTCAGCAACACGCCAAACTCAATTCTTCGGTAAACCCCAAAGACACGCAAATTTTGTACTATGTTGGTAATATTGGTGGTGGGGATGCAAATTCAAGTTCCGTGAAAATAACTTCAACCAATGCTTCTTTGAATATAATTCATCAATAATTTTACGTTTATATTTTAAACTTATCTACCTTTTAGCTTGCCTGTTAGTTAACCAATTTAATCAAAAATTATTTTACAATGAGAAATCAGTTTATATGCTTGGTTCTGCTCTTAGGTGCATTAAGTAGCTCTGCTCAATATGCATTGTATCCGCAGAAAAATGTTTTTTCCGGTATTGGCGAATCGCAAAGTGATATCAAAACTCTGTTTGGCAGCGATAATTCAACAGGATTTTTTGTCGCTGCAGATTTTGAATCGCTCGATTTGTTTCAGCGACACCAATGGGGGTTCGGCGGTCGCCTGGCTTTTGTATCCGACCATGTATTCACTTGGGGGTTTATGGGCTACGTATTTGGTGAAGAAGAACAATATAGCTCCCTTCATGCCAAAGATTACAGGCTGCATGGCGCTTACGGGGGGATGGTTTTTGAAGCCACTATTTTACCAAAGCTACCTGTGCATATCACATTTCCGGTGAATCTGGGAATGGGGATAGTTAGCTATACGCCAGATTACTACGGAAGCAACTGGAATAGTTGGCTCGATGATCCTACAAACGATACGTATGACTCAGATGGGTATCTCATAGCTGAGCCAATGGTGCAGATAGAAGCCAATGTGTTTCGCTTTCTCAGAATTGGGTTTGGTGTAGGGCATAGGTTTACCTCCAAACTTGAAATTGAGGAAATTTCTCCCGACAAGCTCGAAACTTTCACCGGACGTTTTACCATTAAACTTGGGGCTTTCTGATATGAAAAAAATTGGATTCATTTTTGCTTTTGCTATCTTGAATATGACTATATTGCATCTGCACGATGCATCTGCACAGGAAACTGAAATTAAAACCCTCCTTTCTGATAGCACGCCCATTGGTGGATACGTAGGCCTGAATATGGAATACAACCAGATTGTAGGCCGCGATGGCATGGCCATTGGTGCTCGTGCAGGTTGGATAGTTGGTCACTCTTTGGCTATTGGCGTTACCGGGTCGGGCTTTTTTACTGAGGCCAAACCTTCAGATATGTATTATGGTGGCGGCTCTTACAATTATGGTGGGGGTTACGCCGGATTGTTCATCGAACCCATTTTGCTAGCGAAGTTCCCGGTTCACATTTCATTTCCCGTAACATTGGGGTTTGGTAAAATAAACTTTTACGACGATTTGTTTGCAAAACAATACGACGAGGAATATGAAAAAGTAATTGACAGCGATTCGTACTTCATGGCACAGCCAGGTGCAGAGGTAGAACTCAATGTGTTCAAAAATTTCAGGCTGGCTTTTGGGGTAAATTATAGGTTTACTTCTGCCATCGATTTGTTCGATCCTGCTTCGTCGGCTACTGAAGCGCGCATTTCGCCCCAGTACCCGCTCAATACACTCAATGCCGGAATTACTTTTAAGTTCGGCGCATTCTGATTCATTTCTTTCATTGCTGTTTTAAGTGGCCCGTATTGTGTGTTTTATACAAAAGCGCAATATGGGCTTTATTGTTCAGATTGATTTATGTTCACAATTTAGTTTTGATATTCAGATTTTTTTTTGGGGAACGCGAATGACACGGATTTATAAACGCTGATAAATACTGATTTTTAATAATCTACGAAAATCTGCGATGTTCACATCTGCGAAAATCTGCGTGCCATTTCTTAGCATAAACTCCTTGAACGGATAATGGCCAACATCAAACGACTTTTTTGTTTAGCTTGCAATACCATCAAATCTTCTATTAATCGGGAGGAAGTATGAAAATTGTTTCTATACTTTGCAAATCATAATTTTATAAAATTGCATTTATATGTCGAAAACACTGTGTAAACTCGTAAAACTGGACGTGCATAACGAAAAGCCTAAGAAATACGCCAAAAAAGTTAATAGCCCGAAGTATGTATGTGAAAATTGTGGCAGGGTAGCCAATGAAAAAAAATATCTGTGCGATCCTACCAAATTGAAACAAGCTTGAGCTGTATAATCCCCTCAATTTTAGCTGCAAAAAAAATCTACCCCAGAGAGTCTCATACAGAGTCTTACGAAGGTAGATTTTTACATTACTAGAATTTACTAATTGCAGCTATTTCACCAATCCTGATATTACTTTGAATACAGGAGTTTTGGATACTCGTGTGAGTTCAAACAGGATAGACTCGTAAGTGCTTATGATGGCGCCTTCCTGCCGCATCCTATCAAGGGCTACCAACTTGTCGGACAGGAAACGCGATGATACGCAATTTTGGACCACCACTGGAGTATAGCCCCGCTCTATGAGGTCTACCACGGTTTGCAATACGCACACATGGGTCTCTATTCCGGCTATGATCACAAATTTTTTCCCCAGCGAAGCCAGTTCCATATCAAATTTGGGTTCATCGCAGCAGCTGAAAGCCAGTTTCTCTATGGGGGCTACATCTGCAATATGGTCTTTTATGGGTTCTATGGTACTACCCAAACCATGCACATACTGCTCGGTTACTAGCATGGGTATGCCAAGTGCCTTCAAACCCTGAATCAGAATTTGTGTGTTCTTGGTCACCATTTCATTTTCATGTATCAAGGGGTGCAGCCTGCTTTGTATGTCAATCACCAAGCCTACCGAATCTGATGCAATTATTCGCATATTATTTTTTGTCTAAAAGTTCGTATCCAAAATATTTTCCTTTCTGAGTAGCAGGTATCCCGTTTATGAGCCAAGCAGGTGGTGGAGCATCTTTGAGGTAATAATCAAAAAACTGCATCATGCGTATGCTCAGGTCTTTGCGGTTGGGGCTGCTCTCTCGCTCGTTGTGTGGAGCGCCGTTGTAGTTGAGCATCCACACTGGCTTGTCGAGCCTGCGCATAGCTGTAAATAACTCTATGCCTTGGTACCAGGGTACTGCGCCATCGCCATCGTTGTGCCTCAGAAGCAAGGGAGTGGTTATGCGATCAACATAAAATATAGGCGAATTCTCAATGTATCTGAAAGGCCTTTCCCACAAGGTACCACCTATGCGGCTTTGGGTATTTTCGTACTGAAACATCCGACTTACACCTGATTCCCAACGTATTCCGCCATAAGCGCTTATCATATTGCTTACCGCTGCACCAGCCGATGCTGCTTTGAACAGTGAAGTTTGAGTCACCAGATAAGCTACTTGGTAACCGCCCCAACTTTGGCCTTGCAGACCGAGTTTGCTCACATCTATGTAGCTGCGCTGGTTGAGTAGTGCCAGTGTACCGCTCATGATGTACTCGTAGGCACTATGCCCGGGATAACCTTCTTTGTATCTGATGTTAGGCATGAATACAATATACCCGTTGCTCGCATATTCTGTTGGGTTTATAATGGATCGGCTTGGCTTGGGGCTATAGTGCAGGAACAAATCTTCGGACGAGCGTTCATAGAAATACACTATCATGGGGTATTTCTTTGTTGGATCCAGATTTTCGGGCAGATACAACAAGCCTTCTTCGGTGGTACCATCAGGGGTTATCCATTTGTACAATTCCACATTTCCCCAAAGGTAGTTTTCTTGCTGCGGATTGGCATTGGTGCACTGTTTTTGAGTTTTAAACTCATCGGCACTGAACCAAACATTCGGAAACTGATGGTAGGTAGATTTTGTGTAAATAAGTACATTCGCATCTTTGGCTTTTGTAAGGTTTCTTACTTCTGCAGCTTCCAATATAAGTTTCTCTGGGGTGTTGGCAACATTCAGATTCAATTTGCTGAAACCGCTGTATTTGGTTTCTTCGTTGAATGTTTGCACATAGAATGAGTTTCCAATAAATTCTTCGTCCAAGTCAAGTTTCTGGTATCTGTATTTGAGTTTATTGGCACGACCATGCCCATTGGTGAGATTCAAAATGGTTTTTTTGCCAGTAGCATCGGCAAGCCATATGTCGTACTTGTCGTATATGAGTAGTTGGTCGGTTGCTGTCCAACCGGCTGTTCCATGTGGGTATGCAGACATAGGTATATCCATATCTTCTTGGTAAAAAGGCGCACTTGCTTTATAAGTAAGTTTTATAGGCTGGAATATATTGCTGGGAGTTGCATACCAGTTGCTATCGTTGCTGTTGAAATATGCAAAATATTTTCCTGTGGCTGATGTGGTGGAAGCTCCCGAAAAACCTTTGATGAGCAACATTCTTTTTCCGGTATTTATGTCAATAGAGTATACATCGTTTTTGCCAGGCACCTGCCACGAAGTTTCCCGCTCATAGGGTGCAGAATTATATGAAAAACCTATATTCCCATCGCCTTTCAGGGTTAGGTCTATTTCTTGGCAAACTGAGTCGGCCAGTTGAATGGTCTTTTTGGTTGAAATGTGATAAACAGAAAGGTATGCCCGTTTGAGTTCTTTGTCCAAATTGAACAATTGTGAAGGTTGCAATTGGGGGTCGGTCCAGCTCCACAGGTCGAGTTTTACTTTTTCTTCGGGCAGCAGCGTGTCTTTGGGCTCTGGATAAGGCCTGAGGGCAACTTCAAAAAACAGGCGTGTGTCTTTTCTCGAGAAATACAATTTTCCGTTTTCGGCTACTGTCCAGTTTTTTGGAAATCCGGCTGTGAGTGTGTCCATTATTTTATAAAGTTTCCGTTCGGCACGTACCCACAAATAGAGGTTGAAAACCTTAGTTTCGGCAGTATCTTGGGTAGCTATATATGCAATATATTGTCCGCTGTTGTCGCACACTACTTTTTTTATCAATCCTTTCAGGGCCGTTATGCTATCGGTTTTCTGCGTTTCGGTATCGAAAACAAAGATGGAAGATTGAAGTAGTGTGTCGTTTTGTAGCTTTATATAGCTAATGGTTTTGCCGTTTCTCGAAATATCATATCCCAATACTTTGCTTATCTGAAAACGTGAGTTGCTGTTTGGGTTCAGAATTATCAAATCGGAAACTTTTGGGGCCTTTTTGTCGAATACTTTAGGCGTTTTGGGCTTTTTTTCGGTGCTGTCTTTGGGGGCTTGTTCGGATTGTTCGGTGGTTTCCTGCAATTGCACAGCCATCCACGACGATTTTTCGATGGCTTGCTTGTAGTCTTTTATTTTATCTATGAATATGAAACTGTCTTTTTGAAGCAGATAAATAGCCAAACTGTCTTTGGGCATTTTTTCTGCTTTGGTTTTGTTCAGTTTTAGTAAGCGTACTGTGTCATCGAAAGGTTTTATACGAAATGCCAAAAAATCGGAATTGGCAGAAAATTTCGGGAATGCTCCTCTTTGCCGGGCAAATATCAATTTTCCTGCATTGTCGTATAGTTGTAGTTCGCCATCACCGTCAAACGGGGTTATTTCTGTTCCTACCCACTTGCCATTGTTCGAAATTTGCCGGTTTTTTATTTCTTTCCAATTGTCCCATACTTCGGGGCCCAGCGGCTTTTTATTTGTTTGTGCTTTGGCCTGGAAGGCGCTGGTAAGCAGTAAAATAGTGATTGCTAAATATATATACTTCATTTTCATTATATAAGTAATTTTTAATTTTCAGAGT
>JFJP01027546.1_pt1 | contig 11310 bp, 11 predicted proteins | sample 431651 | NCBI WGS metagenome assembly JFJP01 (sample SAMN02602958, study PRJNA72255) | Microbial mat metagenome, whole genome shotgun sequencing project. | biome: fresh water; feature: sink hole; material: water; isolation source: purple microbial (photo- and chemosynthetic) mats found in... | reverse complement strand
TGCCAAAGCACAGGAGAAAGAATTCGGGCATTATCAAAAAACATCATTTTTTGATAATATTTCCAATAGCACTGTGGAGAAAACAAGAGAAAGCAAAGAAGAAAGAATGCATCAGAACCAGGTTGATAAAGAGACGTTTGGAGCAGATTCACTTTTAGCCAAAAGAAATCAGAATTATTCTATGAATAAGAACCCTAATTACAAATACAGGAACTATAACAACAATTATAGAGGGAATTATCGAGGAAATAGCAATAATTACCATAGTAATTATAACAACAATTATGGCAATTATAATAACAATTATAATAACAAACACAACAATCATGAAGAATATCAACAAAGGAGTTATTATCAACCCAAATACCAGAACTATGAAGAGAGAAACTATGAAGGAGGGGGTTATCGAAGCAATTATCAGAATTATGAAGACAAAAATCGAGGAAATTATCAGAATTATGAAGAAAAGAATCGTGGAAATTACCAGAATTATGAAGAAAAGAATAGAGGAAATTATCAGAATTATGAAGAAAAGAACCCTAATCAAACAAAACAAACAATGCAGAATAATCAAACAATACAAACAACACAAACAAATCAGACAAATCAAACAATTCCAACAAATCAGACAAATCCAATAAATCAGTCAACTCAAAACGATGAAGAAAAAAACTATGAAACTGGTGGAAATTATAGAGGAAACTACCGAAATAATAATTATAAAAGCCAGAATAACTATTATCCGAGAAGCAGTAGAGGAGGATATCAAAACAGAACAAACGAACATTAATTAAAAGATTAAAAATTCCAAAAAATTAAACAGAAAACTTGAAAGAATGTTTTTTTTTTTTTTAAGTTAATGAAGGTTTAAATAGTTTTGCCGCCAATAGTTTATTTGGGAGTCTTTTTTAGAAGTAAAGCTTTTTTCATCCTCGTCTGTTTTTGTAAATTTTATGCTTTTCCCTTGAGGTTTTATTATATTTTCTTCGGGATCAATCAACAATAAATTGGGCTTTTTTATAATTAATTATTTTAGTTAATGTTTATTTAACATGAGAAATTGATGTAAATTATAGAAAAAAAGGTAAATTTAGCAAATAAAATAGGAAAATACCTTGGGAAAATCGATCTTAAAGCTTGATTTCACTTTATTAAGCAGCTGTTTTAAAATAAATATATTTTTTAATGAAACAAATAAACATTTTGAGTGAATCCCTTTAATTCCTGATGTATAGGAGAATCCTCAATGCCCCTCATTTCTTCATTCGAAAACTAAATGAATTTTATTAAAATTTGATAATAATTATTTTTCGATCGTTAAAAAATGTAAAAAATGAGCAGAATTATACATAAAAATTACAATATTGAGTCTTATATCTTTTTTAGCTTGAAAATAAAGCTTTTCAACATTATTATTCAATTCATTAGCCCAGGCTCCCATTTCTTCTAGATATTTATCGGTAACTTTTATCGCCTCTTTATAATCCATTATATCGATTTCTTCTGCTTTTTTCCTATTAGGAACATCAACTCTTTTGACAACATCACCAATATAATCATTAAACTGCAAATGATTGATGTGTTTTTTGAAGAATAACCGATGCAAAACAACATCCGATTTTATAGTAATATCTTCAATAAGTTTATCATTAAGTTGATAATATTTATGCAAAGAAGCCACAAACACAGAAAACTGATCAATAATTTTTTCTATCACATTTTTGACACTATCTATCATATATTCTCTTAAATAAAAACATTTTTCTCGTTTTTTCGATAATAAATGACTCAATTGATTTTGGTTTTTTATCATATTTGCCATAAATAAATGAAGAGGAATGCATTGATTTACATGGGTATTATGCTTATGATATTGGCATCTAAAACAAATTAAGCCTTTGTTTTTGCATTCAGCATCTAAGCAGATAATATCAAGTTGATTTGTTTCATGGCCTTCTTCTTCGCAGAGGTAGTAAGGGGTTAGGGAATTGAGGTCTTTGTTTTTGATGAGAGAACTGATGTAATCGAAGTATTTCTGATCATCTTCTTTTTTTATGGGAGATGATTTTATTGGTGAAGTGTTTTGCATTATATAAAAATTTAATATTTAAATAAATTATTTGATAATTTTATTGAAAGAATGTTTTGAATTCTTTATAAAAAATGAATAATTTAACAAAAAAAATTGATGGTTCTATTGAATAAATTTTTGCATTCTGGAAAATTTAAATAATTTTTTTAAAAAAATATAATAAATTACAATAAATTTTTGAATAATTTAATAATCATATAAAAAAAAAAACTATTATACAAAATAATAGAAATCATTATATCAGAATTCAATTGTTTTCCACGAAATAAAACTTATAAATACCTTTCGCAAACCTTAATTTTTTCATATCAAAATCTATTTATCTCCAATGGACCTCCATAAAAAATTGTCCTGTCATTATTTTCATGTTGATTCTTGCAGAAAAAAAAACTGCAAATTTCTCCATGAGCCTAATCCTTCCTTGGGCTATTGTCCTAATTCTTTCAAATGTCCTATAAGACATGATAACTTCGATTGTCCATCCCTTAAAACCAAGGGGAAATGTGATATCCCTCGTTGTAGTTATTATCATCCTGGTTCAAATCCTTCGAATAATAATAATATTCATCAGGAGGATCCTAGAGAAAAACAATCAAAAAGTGATGATTCAAGCAAAGAATTGCTTCGTCATGTGAAAGAATTAAACAAAGATTTGAGTTCTTTAGGACCTTTGGAGAATCAGATCAATACAATGATGGATCTAGACATCATGTTTATCATGGACTGCACAGGGTCGATGGCTTCTTGGATAGCCGCTTCGAAAAAGGAGCTCGCAATCATCATCAATTGCATTCAAGAACAACATCAGGGAATACAAGTGAGACTTAGCTTTGTAGCATATAGAGACTTTTGTGATCAACTTCAATATGAAATCAAAGAATTCACTTCTGATATTGAAAGTGTAAAGAAATTCATTGAAAAATTAACTGCTACAGGCGGAGGAGATGAAGCGGAGGATGTGGCTGGAGGCTTGAGTCATGCTTTGCAACAAAGCTGGAAAGCGAAAGCTAAATATGCAGTGTTCATTGCAGATTCTCCAGCTCATGGTAAAACCTATCATAATACATCTTCAGATGATTATATGGGTGGAGACCCTCAAGGCAGGAAACTCGAGGATTTGATTGCACAATTCGCAAAAAATGATATTAATCTATATGCGATTAAAATCACGAATAGCACAGATAAAATGCTCAACATTATGGGTGAAGTTTATCAGAAAACATGTGGGAAAAAAATGCAGATTGCTGATCTAGGTCAATCGACGAAATGTTTTGGTTTCTTCATCACTTGTACAATAAATGCCACCATAACGCAAACGGCTTTGAAAGATAATATCGATGTGATGAACGATATGATGAATAAACTGAAAAAAAATAAACAATTGACAATGATTTCGAATGGTGTCGATCAAATCAAAATGGAAGAAGAAAAGCAGGAAGAAAACATAGTAAAGATTGAGCCAAAGGTGCTAGATTTAGAATTTGATTATTCTGAATGCAATTGGAAAAAAACACAATATTCCAAATTCAAGGCTATTTGTCATACTTGGTTTATTGTCAAAGATAAAAACATTGGTATAAACTGGAGAAAACCCTTGATTCAAAAGAGTCAAATCTCTACAAATGTCTGGATCAACACTAAACCTTTTTCTGCAGGTGCCATGCGTTATGCTTTTTTTATGAAAGATCTGGATTTGGATCAGAAATTAGTTGCAAAGATCCCAAAGGTTTTAGATGAAACTTATGTGCCTGAGATAATGATGAGAGATATTGAGAGTTTATTCATTTGTAATCATATTGTGAACGAATACAATGATAGAATCGTTTCGATTCTTCCAGACCCTGATATGCTCATTAGTTTCGTGCATTGTTTCATTTACGAAATAATAGATGAGAAATTCCCTTATAAATACTGGTGGGTAGAGAATTTCATTGAAGGAGAATATGAGAAATTCAATAATAATGCTGGATGGGAAACCTCTAGTTTCAAACAAACTTCTTTGATTGCTCAATCATTAAGTCATTACTCATGGCAATTAACCAATGGTTTTTTGATGATTGTTGACTTACAAGGAGGTACGGGAATACTCACAGATCCCCAGATACATTGTTTAGATCCAAAGAGGTTCGGTAAAGGGAATCTCGGGTATGAAGGAATAGTTAAATTCTTCTTTAATCATAAATGCAATTTTTATTGCAAGAAATTAGGGTTGATCAACCCGAAAGAAAGCGAGGATTTACCGAAAGAATTCACTTTTTATAGCAATGTTCTTGAAAAACCTTATAAGGATGAATCTATCTATAAATTATGTGATTTATGCAGAGAACCCTATAAAATTGGCTCATTGCAATATTTTTATAATAGAACCAAATTCCCGGAAATTTATTGTTCGGATTGTCAGAGAAAGAAAAATGAAACGATGGAAGAAAGCATTTGCATTGATTGCAAAACTGTGTTTCGATCATCGGAATTTTGGTTCAAGATGAAGAGAACAGATTTTCCGGTCAGATGCTCTAGATGCAGGCTGGAAAATAGGAATAAAATGAGAAAAGCATTAGAAAAGGAAAAAGATGACAATTCTTATGAGTAGATTTAATAATATTTTGTAGTTAAAAAAAAAAGAAAACTCAAATTTTACAAATAAAATATTCTTTCCTTTATTCAATTTTTTTTCTTTCAATTTACGGTAAAATTTAAAGAAATTTCATTTAAAAAATTGATTTTATTTCAAAATTTGGAAGAAAAAAAAACAAATATATTCCAAAAAAAATTGCTGTGATGTAAAACAAAAAACTTAAGTAATTTTTTTAAAATAAGGAAGGCTCAAAATTTATTGAGATTCTTGTTTTAAATTTAAGTTTTACAAAAAATCTTGAGCGTTTTTTATCATCTGTGCCATGTCTTCTTCATAAAACTCTTCCATCTCCATATTTTCTTGAAATTTATGTTTCTTTTTATGATGATCTCCAACAATTTCATTTAACCGAAATCTAAATTTTTATTTCATAAAAACACAAATAAACAAAAAACCTTAATAATCCTAAGAGTTTATTATCAAGAAAATTTGAAATAGTTTTCAAACCTTTTTTATAAAGCTTGATTTTTTTATCTTTTTGTTCATTAATGAAAACTAAATTCTAACATAACAAGTTTATTATTATTAATAAATTTCAAATTTTACATGATTGATGCTATCTATTAAAAAAGAAATTTGATTTGATTTGATCATTTTTATTAAGATTTGTTGGCAATTTGACATTGGAATACTAAATATATTGGAAATTTCTGCAATGCTGATTTGCTTATAAGGAACCAAGTATTGAATAATCATTTTTTCTAAAACTGAATCATAAATAAATTTGTGCGATTCTGATATATAAGGGTCATATTCAGTCCTAGCCTAAAAGATTCTCTAATGAAATTATATTAAAAATTTCAATACAAAAATTTTATTCAATAGTCTGATCGCAGAAACATAGTCTAAATTTGATAAGGCCTCAAGAAGACCAAAAGAATCTCCACTGTATAAAATTAATTTTCTCTCTTTTTCATCTTTGAGACTCTGATTTTTATATTTATATATTAAAAAAAATGTACAAATAAATTGAAAAAAATCCCATCAAAAAAATTAAAATTTTTTATAAAATAAGCATCAAAAGATGAAAACAAAAAAAATAAGAACTCTTAAAAGCTCATTTCGTCCACAAGACATCAAAAGCAAAAGAACGAAATAATCTGCCACATCTCTTGCACTGCTATATTTTTGCAATTCTTCGATATCTTCGAAATATTTTAAATTCTCTCTGAACAATTTCAAAGCATAAGCAAAATCTTTTGAAGCGATTGCATTAATCGCATCCAAAATCTTCATTTGCCAATAACAAGCCTTTAACTCATCATTGGATTCTTCAAGCAATAAATTTATTCGAAATAAAATTATTATTAAATTACCTGAAGGATAGCCTGTTTCTTTGTAATTTATCGATTTTTTCTCATCAAATGATCTGGTCAAAGTTTGAATTTTTTTCACTTGAAACGCGATATCTATAAGAGTGTTATCTCCAGGATTATATTCCTTTGATTGCAAAAAAGTTTCTAATGCTTCTTTTAAGCACCCCTGTTCAAAATAAAGCTTTCCTAATTCATAATAGCTAATCTAAATTAATAATTAAGACGTTTAAAAAAAAAAGTTTATTTACCCGAACACTTATCTGTTTTTTGATGTTTTTATAATTTTGTATTTCAGCTTGCTTTTGTTCAATAATGCTTTTGTTTTTTGAGATTACTGAAGCTTCTTGCTCTGATTTAATTTTAGAAATAAAGGATTGTTTCATGGTTTTAATTAACACCTTTAGATAATTCATATCCAACTAAAGGACTTGGAATTTGGCTTGAAATAAGCTTGTGCATTTCAACAAATCCACATTTTAAGCATTCTTTTAACGCGATTTTTAGAAAGTCCAGACTGTAGTCACTTTTCTTTTTATTGAGAAAATTGCATCTGCTGATCAAATTTAGTCCAGAATAAAGACTTAAATTTTCATGAATTGCTTCGAATTTCATTGTTTTGATTGGTCTTTTAGTCTTTTTTAAAAAAATTATTAATTTTTTTTAATTTATCAATAAAATATTTAGATTTAAAAAAAAGGGAGGTATTTCAAACAAAAGAAACAGATTTTTAAAACTCTATAAAACTATTGCAAAAAAAAGTTTTCCCTTAAATTTTAGGGAAAATCTATATATTTTTTCATTTTTAAATTGAGAAATTCCATAAATAATAATATATATTAATAATATATCTATCGACTTCATTGGCTTTTTAAAATCATATTAGTTCAAAAATCTTTTAAATGTGTCTTTGACTTCAAAGAGATCTCATCTTTTTGAGCATAAAATAGCAAACAAACTAACTTTATCTATTTAAGTCTTTAAACAAAAAAAGTTAACAAAAAAATGAAATTGTTAAATGAAGAATTTCAGATTTTCTAAAAATCACAGAGCTTTCATTTAAAGCAGATAAGGTATTTTTGTCATCATAAAGTAAAATAGAAAAATGAACAAAAACTTACTTATTTCATTGAAGGAGAAAAAAGTCTTTAAAGGTAATTCAACCCCCAAAAAAATCAAATTTTTATTTGATTTCTTAAATTAGATATTATAAATTTTGAAATTTGAAAAAAAATTTATTTAATTTTTAAGATTTTTATCATTTTAATTCAAAATATGATCAAGAATTTCTAATAAGTTTTCAACCTCCCAAGAAAAATTGTTATTCTCCGAGCCGAAAATTCTATCATTCGCACAATACTTGCTTATTTCAGGTGGAAGTCTTTGAATAATAAATAATCAAATATATAAAATAAATTAAAATATTTAAGAAAAACCTTCTATATATGATTTTTTCTTTAAAATTGTTGAAATTAATATAATTTAAAAAATCTTTCATTAATGGATCATCAATCAAGCTGAAATTGGGTTTTTTCTTAAAACTTAGTGATTTCAATTCAAAATGAATAACTAAATTATTAGTCATTCCCTTTTTGTAAAGCCCAACTTTTATCACATGGTCTCCTAATTGAAAGATAGAACCCTAGTTTTGATATATGAGATGATTTGAAGAAAAAATACGCTTATTTTAAAGATTTGGGCAGCTTTTTGAACAGAATTGCTGATTAAAAGAAACTGAACAAAACTTGGAGTTGTTTTAAAAACTAGTACAAAATTGAATTTTTAAATAAAAAATAACATACAATTCAAAGATTCATTTTGAGACTCATCAAGTGTTGAATAAAATAAACAGGAGGTATTTGAGCTCCAATCAGTATATACAATGAGATAATCAGTCAAAGTTGATAAAAGAATGTTTCTTTCTTGCAATTCGCTTTTAATTGTTATGTTATAGTTCTCTGAAAAGTTATTTGTTCGGATTTTATGTGTTGTTATTTCAATGTTCCAATCTGGGGGGTTTCCTTTCTCGAGATTCATTTGAGTGAATTGTTTTATTATTTCGTCATAATCCTTGACAACTTCTTCTTTTTTGGATTTGTATCCTGCAATCCAAGACATATTATCAGTTAACATTTTTGCTATTTTTTTTATTTATATAATTCTCATATTAAAGTTTTTTTGAAAAATTTGTTTTTAACATATTTTTATAAAACAACATTAAATTTTTTTCTAAATATTAAATAAAATGAAAGTAATAGAAAATATTCAGATAGATCGAATTTAATATTTTCCTGTTTTCTTTTTTCACTAAATTATTAGTTTTTTAATTTTCAGTGAGAAAAATGGAATATAAAAAAAAAGAATTTCCCTCTTAATAATACAAAAAAAACTTTGTTTTCTTTTTTCCATAATTCTTTTTATTATTGAAATATTATTGGAATAAAACCTCCCAAACAAAAACGATTATAGGCTTTATTTTCCCATCGAAATTTCCCAGTCTTTTATCTATAAGATTTTTGTCTTTTAGCTCTGGCACCTGTGCCACCGAACTTCTTGGTTTCACATCTTCTGGAATCGGCAACAAGTAAAGTCCTATCATATTGTAAAAGCAATTCTTTGATTTGTCTTTTCGATTGTTCATCAACATATTTTTGATGATAAGCTACAATTCCTCTAGCAATAGCCTGTCTCACAGCATAGACTTGTGCAGTATACCCTCCTCCTCTTACTTTAATTCTTATGTCTAATTTGGCGAATCTTTTAGTTCCTAATAAAAGCAAAGGTTCATAAACTTTGGTTCGAAGAACTGCTGGTTCAAGCATATCTAAAGGTGAACTATTTACTTTAATAACACCTCTGCCTGGTCGAACTGTTGCGACTGCGATAGCGTTCTTTTTTCTGCCAAAAGTTTGAACAAGCTCGACTTCCTTTTTTTGGGTTGTGGTCATCAAAACTCAAATTTCCTAAAGGATTTGCTAAGATTTAAAATATATTCAAAATTAATTTCTTAATTTTTTATAAAGTTTTTTTTGGTTTTTTGATTTATATTATTGCATTTAATTTGGAATTTTTGAATTTTTCACAAAATTTAAAAAAAGCTAGGACTACATGGATTATTTTTTCATTATTATCGAATCTAAATTATTTTAAAAAGAATTGCAAATATTTTTGGAAATAAATTAAAGCTCTCTCTTTATTAAATAACATTAATTGGGATGGATTTTTTTCTTAACATCTTGAAATTCATATATTTATAGCTTTTGCTAATAAATTTGCTTTCAGATAATTTTTCACATTGCTTTCTTTTTCTTTTAAATTTTTCAATTAATCATTAAAAAAATTCACAAAAATCATACCTTTATCCTCATAACCTAAATAAAATGTACCGCTTGGCACACAGCATAATTCTTCTAAGCTTTTCTTTAAATCTTCAACCTCTATTTTTTGGAAAGGTGGCGTCTGAAACAGATAAAACCCTTGTGGTATTTTTTCAAGACTCTATTCATAATAAATAAAAACTATTCGAAACATGTGAATTTTACAGTTATGAACAAATCACATACAGCTTTTAAAGTTTCTTTTGGTGTAAATTTTGCTTCCCATATAGTTTTATCTGGTAATTTTATTCTAATGAGGGTTTCCAAATAGAAAGGTTTTTTGAGGAATTGTTCTAATTCTTTTTTTCTTTTTGAACAGAAGTTTTGATTTTCTTCAATTATCTAAGAAATAATCATAAAATAATTTTTTATTAGTTTTTTTGAACTAACTTTCATTGCTTGAAAAACTGCTAATTTTAAAATAGGTTCATCCAAATCCACAATTTCGTCTTCAAATGGGTTTATTGCATTTTCTTCATTTTCTTCGCAATGACAAAAAAATTGAAAAAACATTTATGAATCTTAATAAAAACTTTTCTTTTTGAAACGATAAGCTTTCACTTCGCGATTTTTTATAGGTTTAATAGAATCCTATAATAAAAAATAATCTTTAAAAAAATGTTGAGTGATTTGAAAGAAAAGACCTCTCTTTTTCGCTTCAACTCTTCCAATTTATCAATAGTTGAAGAAACTGATTCAGATTGAGTTTTTTGTTCAACATCAATGGTCGAAACTACAAAAAATTCAATCAAACTTCAATAATTTAAAAGATTTTTACTTCCGACAGAGGATGAAATCATCGATTTATAGGGGTCAAAGCTAAATTTTGGGGCTAAAAAAGAAATTTCTTTTATTTTATTAGCAGAGAAAAACCTCACTTTCTAGGATTTGTGCATCTATGCTCGAAATCACAGTTTTTATCTTATTCAAATCAATTTTTTCTTTTTTTATAAAAAAAAAAGTCTCATCTGAATTGAACCCCACCTTTATTGACAATTTAAATCTCTTAAATAAAAAAAAAATACATGGTTTAAGATTTTCAATGCTGCTGAATAAGGTCTGATTCTTTCTAAAAACAAAGAGTTGTTAAGTTTTATTTTGAGGAATTTCTCTTCTTTGGGGTGGTCAATGATATTCATCAGAATCTTTCTCATAGTCTCTAAACTATTGAGATATTTATCGTTTCCAACAACGCTTTTTTGATATTCAGCAAATAAAACATCCAATTCACTTGTTTTCGGATTAAAACCAATATTTGATTCTTTTGATGAAAATTCATTTTTTTTAATTGTTTCGCCAAGTTTATCAAGAATTAATTGAGCTAATCGTTCAGGAATCTTCATTTTTTCGAGGTTCGCTACTTTTAATTCCTTTATTGAATCGAATGTGTCATACCAATTGTCTTCTAGACTTTTTCAAAAATAGATTAAATGAAAATTTTTTTTTTAAATGAAACATTTTTATATAGGGCTCCACATTTTCTACTGGTTTGTTGATTTCTTTGGCAATTGAACTTAATAAGTGCCTAGCGTATGTTTCTTTTTTTTGCATTTTTTTATGATTTTGATGATGAAATGAATAAAAGTTTTTATTAATTAATTATAAATTAATAAAAAATTTCGATTTTTTATTCCCTAAAAATCTATTTTCCCAAGAAAAAAAATTACGTAAACCTTTGTAAAATAAAAAAAAAATTTATGTAAATTATTTTAAAAATTCGATTTTGGAATTGGTTGATAATTGAAAATTATTTTTTTTAAATTTTATCAAGAAATGTCATTTCGTTTCAAAAAAAAAGAATTGGTAATTGTTTTTATTGTATGTTTTTCTCTCTCCCATTGAAATTTAATTTATAAAGAGCAATTTTTTCAACTCAGACAGAAGCTCTTTAAC
>JFJP01002331.1_pt1 | contig 11310 bp, 5 predicted proteins | sample 431651 | NCBI WGS metagenome assembly JFJP01 (sample SAMN02602958, study PRJNA72255) | Microbial mat metagenome, whole genome shotgun sequencing project. | biome: fresh water; feature: sink hole; material: water; isolation source: purple microbial (photo- and chemosynthetic) mats found in... | reverse complement strand
TCCGCGGTTCCGTCGCCGACGCCCGCGAGGTTTTCAATCTGGAGCCAGCGGCCGCTGTTGCGTAAACTGACGCCGCCATGAGCACCTCCGCCCACAAACTTCCGATCACCGCCGCCGAGTATCTCGAAGGAGAACTCCGCTCGGAAGTGCGTCATGAGTTTGTGGATGGCCGGGTTTACGCGATGTCTGGAGCCAGCCGCAGGCACAACGAAATCAGTCTCGATCTGGCGTCCGCCCTGCAAGCCCACCTGCGAGGTGGTCCCTGCCGCACCTACATCGAGGCGGTGAAAGTCCAGATCGCCGACGATCTAGGGGAAAGCTACTACTATCCGGACGTCTTCGTCGCCTGCGAGCCGGGCGATGACGACTCGCACGTCGTTTCAAATCCGAAGCTCATCATCGAAATTCTATCCGATTCCACATCGCGCTTTGATCGCGGTGACAAGCTCACCAACTACAAGCGCATTGCCTCCGTTGAGGAAATCGTCCTCATCGAACAGGAGTGGCCGGAAATTCTTGTTTTCCGCCGCTCCGAGCGTTGGAAGCGCAACCTTTACACGCAGTTCGAGACCATTGTGCGGCTCGATTCCATCGGCTACTCCGCGCCGCTCGCCGCCTTCTATCAATCCAATCCGTTTCCCGAGGACGTTCAGCGTCCGTGGTATCACCTGAACCGCATCGAGAACTGATTCCCCATTCTCAACTCTCAACCATCCACTCTCAACTTCCACCATGGCACTCGATCCTGTTCCTTCCGTCACCGGCCGCGCTGTTTTCATCCCCGGCGCGGACATCGATACTGACCGCATCATCCCGGCCCGCTTCATGAAATGCGTCACCTTCGACGGACTCGGCGAATTCGCATTCTATGACGTCCGCTTCGACGAGCACGGTAACAAGACCCAGCACCCGCTCAACGACCCGCGTTTCGCCAAGGCCTCCATCCTCGTCGCCGGCGTGAATTTCGGCTGCGGCTCGTCCCGCGAACACGCCCCGCAATCACTGCGCAAATACGGCTTCAACGGCGTCATCGCCGAGTCCTTCGCGGAAATTTTTTACGGCAACTCCACCACGCTTGCGATGCCCTGCGTGATGGCCAGCCCGGCCGACGTCGTCGCCATCCGCGACGCCGTGGAAGCCGATCCGGAAACGGAAGTCACCATCGACGTGCAAGCGCTCCGCGTCCGCACCTCCGGCGGGCTCGACATCCCGGTGACCATGCCCGACTCCGCCCGTGAAGCCCTGCTTTCCGGCCGTTGGGATCCGATCCAGGAGCTTATCGACAACGACGCCGCCATCGACGCGAAAGCGGTCGAGTTGCACTACGTCTGACCGCGTGAAACAGACATTCCTGTCTGTTCGTCAACTTCGGAACCTGCCTGCCAGCTCCTTCACTTCCGCCCGGCAATGCAGGTTCTCCAGCCACTCGGCGGGCCAGGTGGAAACCGGAATGCAGGCACCGTAAACCAATCCGAGAATCATGCCGCGGGCGGCGCTGTCGCCTCCGGCACAGGCGTTTTCAACCAGTGCGGTCGCGGGATCCTGCGGATGCCGCAGTAGCAGGTGGCAGATGCCGGGGAACGCGTCCTCCGTGTGGCACAGCAGCCCGTGCCGGTGCAGCTCCGCGGCGTCGCTCTCTGTCGAAGCGGCTGACTCGATCGCGTTGTCCAGCCAGTTTTCGAGCAGACCCTTCCAGCCGCCGATCGCCATCGTTTCCTCCACCGCGTCACGCATGCTTTTACCCCGTCGCAGGGCCAGCGAGATGCGGGTGAAAAACTCCGCAGCCTCGACGACAACAGGCTCGCGATGGGTGAAAGCGGTTTGCGCGCGGGCTGCGGCGACGAGTGCCTCGTCATCCGGCCATTTCAGGAGAAAAAGCGGCGCGATGCGGGCCGCTCCGGCAATGTCCTGGGAGGTCGATGCGGCGGCGGTGATGTCCGCCCCGGCCTGGAGATTGGCGAGCGTGGAGCGGGTGGCGCCATCGCGATAAGAACGGTTCGCCGGGTCTTCCCAATAAGCGCGCCATCCGGCGGCGAAATGCTTCAGATCAAAACCACCCGTCTCGGCAACCGAACGCAGCAGGATCAGCGCCTGATCCCCGTAGTGGGTGGTGTCGCCTGCGGATTTCCCGACATGATAGGTGGTGAGAGGTGCCTGATAAGTCCGCACCCGCCCGAGCCGGTGCCGGATGACGCCCTGATCGTAAACCCAGTGGGGACCCAGGGCGAGCGCATCGCCAACCAACGAACCGAGCGTGATGTCTAGGGGATCGGTCATCGCAGGGGAACTATGAAATCGCGGCCTGAAAATGCTACGGAATTCCTCCGGCTGATGCTAAAAAACCACCGCCCGGTTTTGGGGCGATGGTTTGAGCGGGGCAGGAACGACCGATCGGATCAGGCTCTCTTTTCGCCGGAAATGATCGGGTAAACGATGCCGGCGAGCGCCGCCCCGACGATGGGCGCGACCCAGAACAGCCAGAGTTGTTGGATCGCCCAACCGCCGACGAAAATGGCGGGTCCGGTGCTGCGGGCGGGGTTGACCGAGAGGTTGGTCACCGGGATGCCGATCAAATGGATGAGCGTGAGCCCGAGGCCGATGGCGACCGGAGCGAATCCCTGCGGTGCGCGCTTGTCGGTGGCGCCGAGGATGATGAGGAGGAAGAAAAAGGTGAGCACGATCTCAGCGACCAGGGCGGAGACCATCGAGTAACCGCCGGGCGAGTGGGCGTCGTAACCGTTGGAGGCGAAGCCGCCGCTGGTGCTGAAGCCCGCCTTGCCACTCGCAATCAGATAGAGAATCGCGGCTCCGGCGATGCCGCCGAGCACCTGGGCGATGATGTAGGGGACCGCTTCGGACTTCGGATGCCGCCCGCCGACCACCAGTCCGACGGTGACCGCCGGATTGAGATGGCAGCCGGAAATGTGGCCGATGGCGTAGGCCATTGTCAGCACGGTGAGGCCGAAGGCCAGCGAGACGCCGACGAAACCGATGCCAAGGTTGACCGGGGTGGGGTCAGTGCTGAGGAAATGCGCCGCCAGAACCGCGCTGCCGCAGCCGCCGAAGACGAGCCAGAGGGTGCCGAAGAACTCGGCCATCAGTTTGTTTTTCATGGTATTCATGGTGTGGGTAGGTGGGGGAGAGTCATCTTATGGAATTTGCCGGTATTTGGAAGTCTTGCCGTTGTCATGGGCGGCGAATTCCGACAGATTGACAATTTCCTTAGCTGGTTGAGGCGATTTCGTCGAGATCCTTTTATCTTGTGAGGTCAACGCGCCGGCGCGGGATTCGCAAAAGGATTCTGTTCTTCGGTTGCGTTGGGATCGTTGTCGAACGAGTGCGGTGGTTTCTTCAATGGTCGGCTTCGCGTGATGGGGCCGGATGCGGGACTTCGTGCGGATGGATTCGCCGAGCCCGGGAGGTACGGAGGAAGCTTCATCAGCGATGGCTGGTCCATGGAGAGCTTCGCGATTCTCCGGATTCCTGGGCGATATTGACTGCCACGGCCGAAGAGTGAGGATCAGCGCGATCCCAAAAAAGGCGACGGCGATGACGTGGCGTTTGGAAATCGTCGTGGGCGATGACATTGGAAATGGGTTTTTGCAGAAAACCTTGGACAGGCACACTCATGGCGATGGCCGATGAATTCAGTTTCTTCGGATTCATCCTGAGGGTGAAACCGTGGGCCGTCGAGAATTCGGCCGAAATGAATTTTTTCGGTCCAACAAAAAACCCACCGGCCCTTGCGGGACGGCGGGGTTTGTTGAGGCGGAAGAACAGGCAGGAATGCCTGTATCACTTGGCGGCGCGCAGCGCTTCTTCCTTGGCCTTGGCCTTGGCGATGACGTCGTCGGAGACGTTTTTCGGGCAAGGGGCGTAGTGGCTGAACTCCATGGAGAACTGGCCGCGACCGGAGGTCATGGTGCGGAGGTCGCCGATGTAGCCGAACATGGCGGACAGCGGAGCCTCGGCCTTGACGCGGACACCACCGGGTGTCGGCTCCTGGCCTTGGATCATGCCCCGTCGGCGGTTGAGGTCGCCAATGACGTCACCGACTTTTTCGTCGGGGGTGAAGACGTCGAGCTTCATCATCGGTTCGAGGATCTGCGGAGCGCACTTGACCATGGTCTGGCGATACGCGGCCTTGGCGGCGATTTCGAAGGCGATGTTGCTGGAGTCCACTGCGTGGAAACCACCTTCGTTGAGCGTGACCTTGAAGTCCAAGCAGGGGTAACCGGCAAGTGGTCCTTTATCGACGCAGGTTTTGAAGCCTTTTTCGACGGCGGGGATGAACTCTTTCGGGATGCTGCCGCCGACGACCTTCGATTCGAAGATGAAACCGGAACCGGCTTCGCCGGGCTCGATGGTGTAGTCGATTTTCGCGAACTGACCGGAACCACCGGACTGCTTCTTGTGGGTGTAGCTGTCGTTGACCATCTTGGTGATGGTTTCGCGGTAGGCGACCTGCGGTGCGCCGACGGAGACCTCGACCTTGTGGGTGCGCTTGAGGATGTCGATCTTGATGTCGAGGTGGAGCTCGCCCATGCCCTTGAGGATCATTTCGTTGGTTTCGTCGTCGGTTTCGACGCGGAACGATGGGTCTTCCTGGATCATCTTGCCGATGGCGTTGGCGAGCTTTTCAGCGTTGGCCTTGTCCTTCGGTGCGACGGCGATGGAAATGACGGGATCCGGGAAAACCATCGGCTCAAGGGTGGCCGGGTTTTTCTCGTCGCAGAGGGTGTGACCCGTCTGGACGTTCTTGAGTCCGACGATGGCGACGATGTCACCGGCTTGGGCGGAGTCGATTTCCTTGCGGTCGTCGGCGTGCATTTCGACCATGCGGCTGATGCGCTCGGTCTTGCCAGTGAAGGAGTTGAGCACGGTGTCGCCCTTCTTGATGGTGCCCGAGTAAATGCGGGTGAAGGTGAGCGCGCCGAACTTGTCGTCCATGATCTTGAAAGCGAGGCCGCGGAACGGGGCTTTCGGGTCGATGACGGCGAACTTGCCGGTAGGGGTGCCCTCGGCGTCCACTTCGGGGAGTGGTTTGACGTCGAGTGGGTTTGGCAGGTAATCGACGACGGCGTCGAGCACGAGCTGGAGGCCTTTGTTTTTGAAGGAGGAACCGCAGTAGGTCGGGAAGAACGCGAGATCGACGGTGCCTTTGCGGATGCACTTTTTGACGTCTTCGATGCTTGGCTCGGTGCCTTCGAGGTAGGATTCCATGATCGCGTCGTCTTGCTCGACGGCGGTCTCGATGAGTTGGGCGCGGTATTCCTTGGCTTTGTCCACCATGTCGGCGGGGATTTCCTCGATTTTGAAATTTTCCGGTTGGCCGGATTCGTCCCAGATGTGGGCTTTCATGGTGAGCAGGTCGACGACGCCGACGAAGTCACTTTCCGTGCCGATGGGCAGGACCATGACGAGCGGGTGGGCGCCGAGGATTTTTTTCACCTGCGCGATGACGCGGTAGAAATCCGCGCCGATGCGGTCGAGCTTGTTGACGTAAATGACTCGGGAAACACCGGAATCGTTGGCGTAGCGCCAGTTGGTCTCGGATTGTGGCTCAACGCCGCCGGAGCCGCAGAAGACGCCGACGCCGCCGTCGAGCACTTTGAGCGAGCGGTAAACTTCGATGGTGAAGTCGACGTGGCCGGGGGTGTCGATGATGTTGAACTGGTGCTCCTTCCAGAAGCAGGTGGTGGCGGCGGATTGGATGGTGATGCCGCGCTCGGCTTCCTGTTCCATGAAGTCCATGGTGGATGCGCCATCGTGAACTTCTCCGATTTTGTGGATCTTGCCGGTGAGCTTGAGAATGCGTTCGGTGGTGGTCGTTTTGCCCGCATCAACGTGGGCGAAAATGCCGATGTTGCGGTATTTGCTGAGGTCCTTCATAGTCGGATGGTTGCTTCTGGTTGCCGGACACGGTTTCGCGCCGGGGGCAGATTCCTAGTCGAGGATCGAAGTTTGGCAATCCTAGAGTCGGTCGGGGGGGGGATTTTTCGTCCGGTTTGGCGATATCACGTCATCGCGTAATGTCATCGTGGCTGGAAATGGAGTATGAGTCCCACCGTCGCCGCGAGCCACCCTTCCCCCCCGAGGAGCGGACAGCGACAAACACCTCCCCGAGTCGAACCACTTCACGGTTCAAAAAGGCCGGGGAAAATCGAGTTCCCCCCTACTCCGGTTTTCTCCGGCTTCTTTTTGTCTTCTTCGTTCGTAGTCCCGCCTTCAGGCGGAATCTTGGTGGAGGAAGACCGCCTGAAGGCGGGACTACGTACGAAGAGTTGAAGACTATTTCGCGGTGAAGACCCGTGAGGCGGAGAGTGCGAAGTTTTCCGGGTCATACATCGACTCGACTTTGGCGGGCGGGGCGGTGGCCTGGCCGGCGATGGTGCAACGGGCGAGGTAGGTGAGGGTGTAGGTGCCTTTGCGCCAGACTTCATCAAGGAAAAACGAGGCGCGGTCGGTGCGGAGCTCGGAGTGGCTGACTTGCCAATCGCTCTCGCTGGTGCGAATGCCGACGGCGGCGCGCTGGGATTTGAAGTCGGTGTTGACTGTTTCAAAAAGCGACGGCAACGGGTCTTCGATGACTAAATAGCGGGTGCTGTCCTTGGGCAGGGTGACGCGGAGCGAGACGCGGATCAGATCGCCGACTTGCGGCTCGGTAAGGATGGTGGCGGAGCCGTCGGCGTTGACGCGCTCGTAAATGCGGTCGATGGACAGGCCGTTTTTCGCGACCGGCTGGGTGGGCGCGATCTGCGGTTTGGCGGCGATTTTCATGCGGACGCACGCGCTTTGGTTGGTGCTGAGGGCGAGCTTGAGATCGGGGCTCAGTTTGGAAGAGCGAATGGCGGTGGGCTGCTCTTTGGTGAGGGTGATGGTCTCGGTGCCGCTGGCGGTCTTGAAGGCGAGGGAAACCGGGGCGTCGCCGAGCTCCTGATTCCTGGCATATTCCGCCATGGCGATGATGCTCCAGCCGTTGACCCAGGTGGTGTTCCATGCGCCGTAGGGGTTGCGCTCGTGGAGCATGCGGTCGAGGGCCTTGGTGGGTTCCGGGCCTTCGGGATCGATGGCGAGCCAGGCGATGAGATGGTAGGCTTCGTCGGCGGACCATGGCATCCAATCGTCGTTTTTCGACTTGAAGGGGACTTTGGAGGTGAGCACGGATTTGGCGATGGCGAGATTCGCTTTGTTGTCCTCCTCCTCGGCGGCGATGGCGGTGGCGAGCAGGCAGCGGGCGCTGGGGGTGAGCTCGGTGATGCGGTCCACGAGTACGTTTCGATAGGCTGGCTGCGGCGAGCCGGCACCAGCGAGCACGAGCAGGGAGCGGATGTGGCTTTCGAGCGCGTAGGGGGATTTCTCGGTGGCGATGCCGCGGAGGCTTTCGATGAGGTATTTGGTGAGCGATTCGATGGCGGACTCGGGGACGTTGGCACCCTTGCCAGCGGCCATCATCAGGCCCATGCCGGCGTAGGAGGTGGCCCAAGGCACGGTCTGGGTGCCGCCGGGCCAATAGGCGAATGAGCCGTCCGGGAGCTGCATGGAAAGCAGGCGGTCGGCCCCGGCCTGGATGGCGGCGGCGACTTTTTTCCCGTCCATTTTCGCGAAGCGCGGGATGACCGGGCTGAGATCCTCCACGGCCAGCCAGGGGATGAGCGAGGAGGTGGTTTGCTCGACGCAGCCGTACGGATAGTGGAGCAGGAAATCGACGGAACCGGCGGCTTCGACAAGCGGCGAGCGGGAGAACTCCAGGTCGATCTCGCCGCTGCCGTCGAGCAGTCGTCCGTCGAGTTGGTCGCGGAGATTGAGTTTCGTGCCAGGCTTGTTGAGCGTGACGAGCTTGGTTTGGCGGAGCAGCGGCATCGGGTATTGCACGGCGAAGCGGGATTCGACGGCGTCGGATAGATCGTGCGTGAGCTTGGGAGTGAGGTTCGCGTTGCTGAGGGAGACCGGGGTGGCTTGGAAGGTGAGCACGGCTTCACCGGTGGTTTCCGCGCGGGTCGGGAAGATGACGGTGGCGGATGCGCCGGGGGCGAGCGTGACGGTCTCGGTGGTCGGGCCTGTTGGGACGGCGCACGGGGTTTGCTGGCCGTTGGCGGTGCTGAATTTGATCTCCCAGGTGCCGGTGTGGGTCGATGCGTTCTGGACGAGGACCTGGGAGTTGAAGGTGTCCGCCTGGTTGGCGAAACGCGGGGTTTTCGGTTCCAGCATCAGGTCTTTTCTTACGACGATGGATGACTCGACGTGGCCGAATCTGGCGGCGTCCTGATGGGCGACGGCGATGAGGCGGTAGCGGGTGAGCGTGTCGGGGAACTTGAATGTATGGCTGAATTTTCCGTTCGCATCCGTGACGAGCGCGGGCGCCCAGGTGGCGCAGGGGTCGAAGTTTTTCCGGAGCAAGTCGGCGAGTTTGCTGAGGTCGCCGCCGCCGCCGATGAAGAAGCCTTTGTTGGTGAAATCCTGCATCTCCGGGTCTTCGGAGACGAAGGTGGAGAACGAGGTGCCGGTTTCCACGTCGAGGTTCCGGGGCTTGTAGAAGTAGTCCATCGGCTTGGGCGTTTCGTAACCCATCACGGCGAGTGTGCCTTCGTCTTCGGCGTAGAGCGTGACTTCCGCCTTGGCGGCGGGTTGGCCGTTGGCGAGGATCACGGTGCCGGTCAGGGTGATGTCGTCGCCGGGGCGGCAGGTGGCGGGTGCCTCGATATTGACGGCTAACCGGTCGCGGAGGTTTTCCACGATGAGCTCGCAATAGCCGAGGCGGAGTTGGGGTTCCTTGTGCTCGCGGGCGGATTCCTTGGCACCCTTGACGATGAGGATGGAGACGAAGGCGTTAGGCGCGTCTTCGGCGGTGAGGGGGATTTCGATGACGGGCTTGTCGGCCTTGAGCTCGACTTGGAATGAGCGCAGGACCTTCTCGCGCTCCACGGTGACGAGCGCGGTGCCTTCGATGGGTGATAGAACGAGCACTCGCGCGGTGTCGCCGGGTTTGTAGGATTTTTTCTCGGCGACGAGTTTCACCCGCAGGCCGTCTTCGTAGAGCCACGGGTATTCGTCCGTGCCGTAAACGTTGAAACGGGTGACGGTGGCAAAGGCGCGGCCATCCGGATCGGTGCCGCGGAGGGTGAGGAAGTGGAGGCCGTTGGACTTCGGCGTCACGGTGAATGGAGTGCCTTGGCCGGCGGAGGCGGCGGGATCGAGGGTGAGCTCGGAGGTGAGGACGGTTTCCTCGGTCACGTCGTTGCGGGTGGTGGTCGCGCCGGAGTCGGTGCGGGATTTCACGGAGGAATTTACCTCGCGGGTCAGCGTGGCGGTGACTTTGACGGCTCCGGGGAAGGGTTGGCCATTGGTGTCGGTGGCGACGATTTTCAATGGCAGGCTGCTTCCCGCGCGGACGAGTTGGTCGATCCGGGAAATGCCGACATAAACGGACGCGGGATGCACGGTGGTCTCGGCGGTGGAGGTTAGGGTTTGGTTGTTAGCATCCGTGACTTCCGAGGAGATGACAACTTCGCGGGCGGTGGGGAATTCCGCTTGCGGGATGGCGACGGTGAGCGTGGCCTTGCCCTCGGCGGAGAGCAGCGCCTCACCCTGGATCTGCGAGGATTGGCTGCCGGAGTCCTCCTCATCGTCGGAGCGGTAGCCAAAGTAGTGATACCAGTATGTCCAATCGTCGGTGCGGTGGTTGCCGAAGAGGAAATCGCGGAAGCGGTCCGGATACGGATTCTGCGCGGAGATACGGCTGAAATACTTTACATTCCCGGCAGCGACGGGCTGGCCCTGATAGTATTTCGCGGTGAGTTCGGAGGAAATCGAGGTGGCTGCGGGTGCGGGTACGGCGATGGCCTGCCCGACCTCGAAGGCATTGCGGCGGAATTCCTCGACGCGGAGTGGCAGCTCGAAGCGGGCGCTTGCGACGAGGGCTTCTTGTTTTTCCCACTGATCTTCGAGCGCTTCGGCCTGGGCGAGTTCTTCGGGGTATTCGAGGCGGATCGAATGGGTGCCAGTTTTGCCGGCTGGCAAGGAGTAGGTGGCGTCGAACGAGCCGGATGCGGAAATCGTCACCGGGCTGGTGTGGATTTCCTTGTCCGTGGGATCGACGATGACGAGGCGTGCCGGGCTGCTTTTCGAGGGTTCGACCGTATTGCCGCGGAGGTTCCGGACGATGCCCTTCAATCGCACGGTTTCGCCCGGTCGATAGAGCGAGCGGTCGGTGAAGAGGAACGCCTGGCGCTTGGCTTCGGCGGATTTATTCCAGGAATAACGGATCGGGAAATGCCAGAGGCCGACGGTTTCGAGCGAGGAGTCGAAAGCAGTCAGGTAGTCGTCCGCGCCGAGCGAGGCGCGGAGGTGGCGGGCCGCAGTGGAGCGGGGGACGGTGACGAGCCCCGCGGCGTCGGTGGTGGCGGATCCCAGTGAAACCGCGTCCTCGCCGAAGGTTTCGATTTTCACGCCGGGAAGCGGTGCGCCGGTGTTGCAGGAAAAGGCGTAGATGAAGGCTTCCGTGGTGGTGAGTTTCCAGGCGAGGCCGATGTCGGTTAGCTGGAGGATCGCCTGGGTCGTCGGGGCTTCTCCCTTGCCGTCGTAGTCGGGGTGGTTCTTGCCGACTGCTTCGAGGAAAAAGGTGCCGGTGCGCTGGCCTTTCGGAAGGATCTCATCCCATTTGAAGGTGGTGATCTTGGTAGCGTCGATCGGGGTTTGCAGGGGGATTTCCATGTCCGCCACCGGTTCGCCGACGACGAGCGGGTAGGGGAGGGTGATCGTCGGCTGGATGGTGTCGTTGTCAGGTCCGTTTCCGGTGACATGGCGGTAACTCTGGAAGGCGCGGATCTGATCCGCTCCCGACAGTTTCTTGATGCGGACCCGGGCGCTATCCAGATTGAGCGTCAGCATCCGGTATTCGCGGGTGCCGTTGGCGAGCTGTGCCTGGTCTTGCGACGGGAAGGAAAGCACCGGGACAAAATGCCCGAAGGAAACTTCCGTGGTAAGCGGGCGCTCGAGATCGAGTCCGGCCTTGGAGGGGAACGGTCCCTTGAAGGTGACCGTGCACTTGTCCATTTCGGCGAGATTTCCGGAAAGCTGGATTTCGCGGCCCTCGACTTTCGCGCTGAGGTTTTCCGGCCGCGGATCGATGACGATGCATTTTGAGAGGAGATCCACCGGCAGGGTTTCGGGGAGCGGTTGGTTGAACTCGATGACGATTCCGCGTGGCTCATCCACGACTTGAAGAGACTTGATCGAGGCAACCCGGAAGGGTTCGACCTTGCCGATTTCGTAGTTGCTGTCCTCGGTGGTGCGGGCGCTGGCGGATTG
>JFJP01059097.1_pt1 | contig 11311 bp, 10 predicted proteins | sample 431651 | NCBI WGS metagenome assembly JFJP01 (sample SAMN02602958, study PRJNA72255) | Microbial mat metagenome, whole genome shotgun sequencing project. | biome: fresh water; feature: sink hole; material: water; isolation source: purple microbial (photo- and chemosynthetic) mats found in... | reverse complement strand
GGTGTAGATCAAGGTCTGGGTGATGAAGGCTTGTGAATCTGACTTTCTCATGGACGCTGAAGGGGGGAAATTGGCTGGGAGTGTGGAGGGGGAGTGCCTCAGAGTTTTCTCAGGGCGCGAAGTTTGGCTGAACGGCTGCGGACGTTTTCGACCACCTCGTTCTCGGCGGGAGTCCGGGGGCGGCGTGTCAGCGGCTCGGCAAGGCGCACCCGCAAGTCCGCGGGACGTGAGTCTTCACGATCCACGGGCTGCCCGCACCAGAGGCGGAAAGCCTGCTTCACGAGACGATCCTCCAGGGAATGGAAGCTGATCACGCACAGCACGCCGCCTGCCTTGAGCATCCCGAAGGCGGCGGGCAGGGCGCGTTCGATCGCGCCAAGCTCATCGTTCACGGCGATGCGAATACCCTGAAACGCACGCGTCGCCGGATGCATGCGGGAGAGTGCCCGATCCCGTGCTGGAATGGCGGATACGATCGTGGCCGCAAGCGAGTCGGTGCGGGCCAGCACACCCTTGCCGCGGGCCTCGCGCAGGACGCGCACGATGCGCCTCCAATGGGGTTCCTCCCCAAAGTCGCGTATGGCCCGCACCAGCATCTCCTCACTGGCGGTCTCCAGCCAGACTGCCGCAGGCACCCCCGCGCGTGTATCCATCCGCATGTCCGCGGGCGCCTCCGAGCGAAAGGAAAAGCCACGCTCAATCTCATCGAGTTGATAAGACGAGACGCCCAGGTCGAAAAGGATGCCGTCGAAAAACCCCAGACCTAGCTTTGAAAGTGCGCCAAAGTCGCTGTCGATGAAACTGAAGGATTCCGAATGTGTCACGAGAAGCTCCTGGGCGCGCTGACCCGCCGCCGAGTCCCGATCCATGGCAACCACGCTGGCACCTCGCTCCAGGAGCGCCCGGGTATGCCCGCCTCCACCGAAGGTGCAGTCCAGGCAGCGCGCACCTTCGCCGGGAGACAGGTACTCCAGCACTTCGGGAAGCATCACGGAGTAATGTCCTGTCTTCATCGTCAGATCTGGTATCTGCGCAGGAAGCCCGTGGAGCCCGCCGCCGCCTTTTTCTGAGCCGCAAGCGCCCAGCGTTCGCCACTGTGAATGCTGAATTTCGTGAGAGCACCCACGAGCACTGCATCCTTCGAGATGCCCGCGTGCCTGGTCAGCAGTGCGCTCAGGGCGATGCGCCCCTGCTTGTCGAAAGTGAAATCCTGCGCCTTCGAGAAAAAGTCGTTGAGCTCTTCCTGAGCCTCCGTGTCGGCCATCGGCACCGCAGCGATCTTGTCATGCAGTTTCTGCACCTCGCCGGGAGGCAGCACCGACACGTAACCACCCTCCATGGGAATCGCCAGAAAACGCTCCAGCTCGTTGTGCGCAGCCCTCCACTCCGACGGGATCGTGATGCGACCCTTGTCGTCCAGGTTCCGGTTATGTGTACCGGTGTAAAACGTTTTGGTGGAGAGAGACATGGATAGGGGGGATGTGCGGATGCCCCAATTCTCCCCATTTCTCCCCATTTTCTCCCACAATTGCAAGAACAGAGCTCCACCCGGGGATTCTTTTTTTCACGGGAAAAGTACGTACTCAGAATTTCCCCTGTCTCCGGCCTTCAAACCTCGGGTTTCCTGATCTCACCCGTGTTCGGACTTTCTTGATTCCCACCGGAAACACCCTGAAATAAAGGATTATGCGTCTGCTCTTCCTAGTCCTCATGCTCTTCACCTCCCTCTCCGCGACCGCGACCAACTCCCTCACTATCGCCCTTTGGCCCAAAGGAGCCCCGGGCGCAGTAGCCAGCACGACCTACAAGGAGTCGCGCTACTTCGACAACGACCCCGCCAAACTGCGCTTCTCACAGGTCACCGATCCGGAGATCGAACTCTTCCTCGCCCCCGCCAACGACTCGCCCACCGCTGCGGTGTTGATCTGCCCGGGCGGTGGCTACCACGTGCTCGCCTATGACCACGAAGGGGTGCAGGTTGCCCGCTTTTTCAACTCGCTTGGGCTCTCCGCCGCTGTGCTCAAATACCGCCTGCCCAGCAGCGAAATCATGAGCGACAAAAGCATCGGACCACTTCAGGACGCCCAGGAGGCCCTGCGCCTGCTTCGCCGACGCTCCGCCGAATGGAACATCGACCCCAAACGCATCGGCGTCATGGGCTTCTCCGCAGGCGGACACCTCGCCGGAAGCCTTTCCACACGGCATGCAGAACCTGTCTACACCCCGGCCGACTCCACCAACGCCCGACCGGATTTCTCCATCCTCGTGTACCCCGTCCTCTCCATGCAGGAGAGCATCACCCACGGTGGCTCCCGCACCCATCTCCTCGGTGCCAATCCTTCCATCGAGGCCGTCAACCGCGCCTCCAATGAACTGCGCGTCGACGCCGACACGCCTCCCGCCTTCCTGATCCATTCACAGGACGACAACGCCGTACCCGTCGAAAACAGCATCCGTTACTACCAATCCCTCGTGCGCCTGCACATCCCCGGCGAACTGCACATCCATGAGAAGGGCGGGCACGGCTACGGCCTGGGAATCAATCCAGGCTCCCCAACGCACTGGACTGAAGATCTCATCATCTGGCTGAAGACACGGGGCATCCTGATTGCCAGGCTCGAAAACGCCCACGACAAGGACTCCTAAGGAAGCCTCGGCGCCACCGACTTCACCGCACCCCCTTTCGCCAGCACCACGCCTCCATGCTCTCCCCTACCAACATCCAGCTCATCGGCCAGGAAATCGCGATCTCCTGGAGCGATGGCCGGGAGAGTTTTTTCAGCTTCGAACGCCTCCGCGCACTTTCTCCCAGCGCGGAAACCCAGGGCGAACGCGATATTCTCGGAGTGGTCCATGGCGGAGCGGAGCGGAATTCCCGTTATGAGGGAGTAGTCGTGCTCGGCTGGAAGCTGGTCGGCAACTACGCCATCCGTTTCGCCTTCAGCGACGGACACAGCTCCGGCCTCTACGCCTACGATTATCTCCGCGCCCAAACCCAGTCCTGAAACCAAAACACCACCATGCCCTTCCCCGCACGCACCACCTCCGCTGAAATCGAGCTGGGCAGCAGCTTCCAGCCCAAGTTCGGCCCTGATGGGCTCATCCCCTGCATCGCCCAGGACATCGCCACAGGCCAGGTCCTCATGTTCGCCTTCATGAACGAGGAGTCCCTGGCCCACACGCTCAGCACGGGCAAGGCGACCTACTGGAGCCGCTCCCGCAACAAGCTCTGGGTGAAGGGCGAGGAGTCCGGCAATATCCAGCTTGTGCGCGAGCTCTACACCGACTGCGACCAGGATGTCGTGCTCATCAAGGTGGAACAGAACGGCGCCGCCAATGCGTCCTGCCACAACGGATACAAGTCCTGCTTTTACCGTCGCCTCGCCGATCCCTCGGGCTTCCGTCTGGAGCTCGTCGCCGAGCGGCTCTTCGACCCCGCCACCGTCTACAAGAAGAAGTAAAACTGGCGGGCCTCTGCGGGATTCCTCAACTACCCGCCTCGTACAGGCGCAGATAGCCCTTCACGGCGGTCTTCCAGCCGAAATCCGCCCGCATGCCGCGCTCCCTGACGGGGGCCAGCTTCTTGCTCTCCGACCACAGGCGCAGGGACCTCGCCAGGCCTTCGCCCAGCCCCTCGTGCGTGGGTGCATGGCAGATGCCCGTGCCCTCAGCCGGGAAGCGGTCGAGATCCACCACCGTGTCCCTGAGTCCGCCCACGTGGCTCACGATCGGCACCGTGCCATAGGCCTGGGAATACATCTGGTTGAGCCCGCAGGGCTCGAAAAGAGAGGGCATCAGGAAAAAATCGCTCCCCGCCTCGATCAGGTGGCTCATCGCCTCGTCGAGTCGGTTGGCCACCCACACTTTCCTGGGCATCATCGCCGCCCAGGCCCGCAGGGCATCCTCATAGCGACGCTCACCGCTGCCCAGCACGACCAGTCGTACCTCTTCGGTCTGGAAAAAACTCCAGTTAGACAGCAGGAGATCCAGTCCCTTCTGCTCGCTGAAGCGACAGACGATGCCGTACACGGGCACATCCGCGCCCGCCTCCAGGCCAGCCCGCTTAAGAAGTTCCTCCCGGCAGACCCGTTTCCCCTTCAGGTCATCGGCGTCGTAGCGCGCCGGAAGCAGTCGGTCGGTGGCGGGATTCCAGATCCCCGTGTCGATGCCGTTGAGAAGGCCGCTGAGGTCCTCCACCCGCATGGCGACCACTCCCTCCAGTCCGCAGCCGAAATCCGGCGTCTGAATCTCGCGCGCATAGTTCGGGCTCACCGTCGTCACCTTGTCCGCAAATAAAATGCCGCCCTTCATCATGCTGATCTGGCCGTAGTACTCGACGCCGTCGATACCCTTGAACTCCTCCGGCAGGTTGGTCCTGTAATAAGAGCGCATCGGAAAAACCCCCTGGAAGGCGATGTTGTGGATGGTGAAGACGGTCATCCCCGCCAAAAAACACCCGCTGCTGCGTTCCGTGCAGCGCAGCAGGAGCGGCAGCAGGCCCGTCTGCCAGTCGTGACAATGGACCACATCCGCATCCAGAGAAAGGATACGCATTGAATCGATGATGGCCTTCTGAAAAAACAGGAAACGGTGAAAATTGTCCTCGTAGTCGCGCTCGCCGTTGCCGTAGAGGCCGTGCCTGTCAAACCACTCGTCACGACAGACAAGATAGACGGTCAGGTTCGGTGCGGCCGAGAGGCGTCGAAGCTCCCCGCTGTAAAACTGGTCACCCATCTCGACCTTGAGCCCCAGGCAGCGCTCGGCCTGCCGCAGCAGCGGGTGTTCGAGCGCCGCGCGATAACCGGGAAGAAACACCGACACTTCATGCCCCTCGGCGGCGAGGGTCTTCGTGATCGAGCCTGCGGCGTCCGCCAGGCCTCCGGTCTTCACATAGGGAAACAATTCGCTGGCCGCATGGACAATTTTCATCAGTGGGGTAAGGGTCAACCGAAGGCTAGAAGCTCACACGGAGCGCGCCAAGCTCCGAAGAGGTACAATGGAATGGCTCACACCAAGCACGCTAAGACGCGAAGGGCGGAAGCCAAAAGCCAGAATTCAGAAGCCGAGGACTGATCTCTCTTCGCGGCCTGGTGCGCTTCGTGTGAGCCAATCAGTCCCCACCTTACTTAATCACCTTAAGCAGGCGGGCGTCCCCGTCATTCCTCGCGGGCTTGAGCTCCAGCAGGGCGCAGAGCAGGGTGTAGATGTGGATGTTTTCAACGCTCTGCATCCTGGAGCCTGGCGTGAAGGCGGGGCCCCGCGCGATGAGGGTCGCCGCCATGGACCCGTAGGATGAATCATAGCCGTGGTCCCCTCGGTTTTTCATGCCGTAGGCACCGATCTTCGCGCGCGTGGCGATCTCCCAGCCTTCGTCCGCCAGGACCAGCACCCCGGGGATGCGCGAACTCTCGGAGTATCCAAAGTCTGGAGGCAGGGACTCCTTGCTGAAGACCCTGACATGTCCGAGACGCTTGAGGCGCGTCTCCAGCTCGGCCGCCTGCGCCCCCTCGGCCCGCAGCCCGGCAATCGGCCCAAGGAATTCAGGCACGGGATCGCTGGAGGTGAGGACGTCGTCTATGTAGACCAGGCGCTCCGGACTGATTTCAGTCATGCCATGATCGGAGACGACAATCAGGTTGGTGGAGTCCAGAAGGCCGCGCTTCTCCAGTCCCTCGCGGAGCACGCCCAGAGCCTGGTCCACTTCGGCGAGCGCCGCGCCGGTCTCCCTGGAAACAGGTCCGAAGTGGTGGCCTGCGGTATCGACAACGGAAAAATACAAAGTCACCAGACCAGGACGCTGCGCCTCGGGCAGGTCCAGCCAGCCGAGGACTTTGTGGACGCGCTCCAGATTGGGCAGACTCTCATCGTAAGGCATGCAGATGCTGGCGACATGCCCGTCGATCTCCGCCTGGCCGCCCACCCAGAAGAGATTTGCCGCCTTGAGGCCCTGCTTCTCCGCGGTGATCCAGATAGGTTCCCCCCGCCACCACTGGTCGTCGGGGGTGTTTTTCTCGCTGCGCTTGGTGAACCAGCGCCCGGTCTCCGGATCGAGGAACTCATTGGCGATGATCCCGTGGTGTTCCGCGCGCAGGCCCGTCGCGATCGAGACATGGTTGGGAAAGGTCTTGCTGGGGAATGCGGGAAGCAGTTGCACGACGCGAAAGCCCTCGCGAGCCAGGCGCGACAAGGTCGGCGGCTGATAGATCTCCAGGTAATCCCAACGCATTGCATCGATCGACACGAGGATGAGCGGTGCTGGTTTTGACTGAAGACAGGAGAGGAAGGCCGTGAAGAGAAAACACAGCACGGCGGCGCGAAGGCGTTGCATCCAAGCTTTGAAACCGAGCTTCCCGGCAAATGCGAGCCAAGGATTGTTTTTCCAGACTTCATCATCTCCTCAAAACGACAGTCTTCGGCAACGCGGCCTCCACGCGCTTTTCCACCTGCTTCGCAAACTTCAGGCGAGCAAGGCCTTTCCACCTGTCTTCGCGCTTGCTTGCACCACCCGAAGGAAATTGCCTGTCCCCATGCCCATTGCGCCCGAAAGCCACGGCTCCTGGCGGTTGTTTCTCCAACAACTGGAGAGGATCAAACGCCATGGAGGCACACAGTTGGGCACGCTGCGCAGGTTGCTGTTCTGGACGCTTCTGGTCATCCCTGTGGGCGTGCTCGGGGGCTCCGCAAGCGCGCTCTTCCTGTGGTCGCTTGAGCGGGTCACCGTCCTGCGCTGGGAACACGGCTGGCTGCTCTTCCTGTTGCCGCTGGGTGGGCTGGCGGTGGGCTGGCTCTACCAGCGCTTCGGTGCTTCAGCCAACGGCGGCAACAACACCCTCATCGAACAGATCCATGCACCCGGGGGCGGTGTGCCCCGACGCATGGCGCCTCTGGTCCTGATCGGCACCCTGGTCACCCATCTTTTTGGCGGCTCCGCGGGCCGCGAAGGCACTGCGGTGCAAATGGGCGGTAGTCTCGCTGCAGCTTATGGCAAACTGCTGCACGTCAACAGCACCCACCTGCGCGTGCTGCTCATGGCCGGCGTCGCCGCGGGCTTTGGCTCCGTCTTCGGCACCCCGCTCACCGGGGCGCTCTTCGCGATGGAGGTGCTCGTCATCGGGCACATGCGTTACGATGCGCTCATACCTGTCCTTGTCGCCAGTCTGGTGGCGGACTACACCTGCAGCGCCTGGGGCATCGTCCACGCGCAGTACCACATCGGCTTTGAGGCGGACTCCACCAGCCCGCTGCGTCTCGAAGGCCTGCTACTGGCCAAAGTCGTGCTCGCGGCGGTCGCCTTCGGTCTGGTCAGCCAGTGCTTCTCGGCACTCACCAAGGCTCTCCAGACGCTCTTCACCCGCCTCGTCCCGCAAGCCTGGCTGCGACCGGTCCTGGGTGCGGGCATCGTGATCGGCCTCGTCTATCTCCTCGGGACGCGGGACTACCTCGGGCTGAGCGTGCAAGGCCAGGGACCCGATTCGGTTTCCTTGCTCAGCAGCTTCCAACCCGGCGGGGCGACTCCCTGGAGTTGGTGGTGGAAACTGCTCTTCACCGCAGTCACGCTCGCCGCTGGTTTCAAGGGCGGAGAAGTCACCCCCTTGTTCTTCATCGGAGCGGCGCTGGGCAACACCCTCGCGCTCGTGCTTGGCGCACCGGTGGATCTCTTCGCGGCGCTCGGCTTCATCGCAGTCTTCGCGGGAGCGGCCAACACTCCGCTTGCCTGCACCGTCATGGGCCTGGAACTCTTCGGCGCGCACCATGCGGTGTATTTCGCGATCGCCTGCTTCGTGGCCTATTTTTTCAGCGGACACGCCGGAATCTACCACGCCCAGCGCCTGGGTGAGCACAAGCTGGGGCATCGGCCGGGGACCCCTGACTAGTGCCAGCCCTCAGGCTTTTTCCTGAATCCACCGCAGCACTACACTTCGCGGCCGGCGCCTGGCACGTGCTCGCCTCCCGTATGAACAAAACGCGACTGCTGGACGCAGGCTACCTTCTGGCTGCGGTCATGGCGGTGACGATCATCGCGGGGGCGCTGCTGGTGCGGCGACTGGGGCGGCAAGGTGCACAGGCAACCGTTTGACTCTGACCACAGGTCCTCCTCTCATAAAAGGCGGGCGAGTCACCTTCCACTCAACGAATGAATTTCTTCGTACTGGGCATTGCCCCTAAAGCCACCTATACACGGATTTCCTAGCCACGCGGAATGAATTCCTTCAGCAAAGAAACCAACGACCTGATCGACTCGCTCAAGCCCGACTGGCATCTGCTCATCCCCCGACTGCCCGCCACGCTGCGCTCAAGCTTCACCAAGGTGTGGCGCGCCGACCTGCTCTCCGCCGCCACCGTCGCGATGGTTTCCATCCCCCAGGCCGTCGGCTTCGCACTGATCGCCGGGCTTCCTCCAGACATGGTCTTCACCTGTGTTGTCGTGGGAGGCTTCGTGGCCTCGCTCTTCTTCTCCTCGCGCCACCTGGTCTTCGGTCCGAGCAATTCCCTGAGCATGCTGCTCGCTGCGACCTTCATCGCCCACCGCGGCTCCGCTCTCGGGCCGGCTGAAATGGCCGTCGTGCTCGCCCTGATGATCGGCCTTTTCCAGATCACCGCCGGCTGCTTCAGGCTCGGACAGATCACCCAGTACATTTCGCGTTCCGTCGTCATCGGCTACGGGGCCGCCATCGGGGTGCTCCTGATGCTTAGCCAGATCCACAACCTGCTGGGCCTCTCCATCTCACGTGAGGCCTCCGCCTGGAGCGCGCCCTTCGACGCCGCAGGCCAGCTTCTGAAGGCACCTCACAGCCCCTATCCGATCATGGTGGCGCTCGCGGCGGCGCTGTTGTTTCACTTTATCAAGAAACGCTGGCCGCGCAGTCCGGATACACTCATCGGGCTTGTGCTGTGCTCCCTCTTCAGCTGGGCGCTCGACTTGAATACCCTCGGCGTGCTGACCCTCGGCGGAGGTGGAACTTTTTTTGCGACGCTGCCCAACTTCGAAGGCCTCCCGGTGACCTTCTCGGAACTGTTCACCCTGCGGGCACTGCTGGGGCCGGCCGCAGCCATCGCCTTGCTGGGTATGCTGGAAGCCGTCTCCATCGCCAAGACCTACGGCATGAAATCCGGAGACCGTGTCGATACCAACCAGGAACTCGTCGCCATGGGTCTGGGCAACCTCGCCTGCGCCTGCTTCGCGGGCATGCCCGGCTCCGCCTCCTTCGCTCGCAGCGCAGCCAACTTCCAGGCCGGGGCTCGCACACAGCTTTCCGGTTTGCTGAGCAGCCTTCTGGTACTCGGTCTTGTGCTGCTGCTCTCGCCCCTCATAAGCCACATTCCCGTGCCTGCCTTGGCCGCAGCCCTCATGCGCATCGGCTTCAAAATCATCGATCGCGACCAGATCCGCATTGCGGCCCGTTCCACCCGCTCCGATGCCGTGGCGCTGGGCGGCACCTTCCTCTCGGCCCTCCTGCTCCCCTTGGATACTGCCATCTTCGTAGGCGTGGGGCTTACCCTCGCGCTGGCCCTGCGCAAAGTCTCCACCCCCACCCTGGCGGAATACTCCTTCGACGGAGCCGACCAGCTCACCCAGCTCAACGAGGGCAAAAAGCGCAGCGACCCCCAGATCGCCATCATCCATGTGGAGGGAGAACTCTTCTTCGGCGCCGCAGACATCTTCCAGGAGCACGTCCGCGAGCAGGTCGAGCGGGAGGATCTCCGCGTGGTCATCCTCCGGCTCAAAAATGCGCGCCACCTCGATGCGACCACCATCTTCGCGCTGCGAGGCCTGGTGGATTTTCTCCGGCAGACCGGACGGCATCTCCTGATCTCAGGCATCCATGGAGACGTGCTCCAGGTGCTCAGGCGCAGCGGCCTTCTAAAGCACATCGGCGTGGAAAACATCTTCCCCGCCGAGGACAACTACGCACTTGCCACGAAAAAAGCCCTCGTGCGCGCACGCTCGCTGCTTGACGGCCAAAAGGCCGAAATCCGCATCTTCAACACAGCATCGAAGGGCGTGTGAGGTCCTAGCGCCGCCGGAAACCGGCGCTTCTTGTCTCAAGTGCGGAAGCACTGGCCAAAGTGAAAAAAGCCCGGTACTCAGGGGAAACAGACAGCTTCATGAGCGGCGCGCCGGGCTTGTCTGCCTGGGCGGGGAGGCTCAGGTCTGCGGGAAGTTCCTTTGCCAAACCGCCGAACAAGGTAGCATGCAGGACGACAGCCGAGAGATAGCTGCCCAGCATGTTTGGGTGGCTGGCATCGCTCTGATGAAGTTGAAGCTCCGGGCGCGACGCGAGGGCCAGCTGCCAGGCCTGACCCACGGGAGCGATTTCCGCACCCAGTGCCTCGGCAGCCACCTTGTACGCCCGATTCACGCATTCCTGCATTTCGATTGGCGTCCTGGGGTGCGGGACCAGTGGATATTTTTTACTGTGTCCGCCGGGTGTCTCCACGTCCCTGTAAGCCCATGTATTATAAAGAACAATACGCGCACGGGGGGAGTACTGCGAAATGAGAAAACCGAATTTCATCGCATACACCAGCATGTTGGCCGGATCCCCCACGGGTTCGTAGCTTTGATTCTGAAGTACGATGACATCCCATTTCCCCTCTCGGACAAGAGCACAGGCGCGGCCCTCCTCCCACTGTTGCTGAAAGCTGCGCCCTCCAGGAAGGTGGAGGGTGGCGGATAGCTTCTGCCCATTCGCTTCCGCAATGGCCCCCACGATACCCGGTATGTTGTTTGTATGCGTGTAGCTGTTACCGATGAAAAGCACCCGCAAGGCTTCTCCCGCAGACAGCGAAGGCAGAACAGCAAGGCAAAGAACAAGCAGGGCGCGAAAGTTGCTCATAGGTGTGATGCAGGGAATCGAAATGAAACCAGAACCGCCAGATAGAGAAAAGAGCCCAGTGGAAGGCTCCGTATGTCCAAGGCTCAGCCAATGTGCCTGAGTCGCTGCCCGGCGGTCTCCAGACGACTGCGCAGCATTCCATAGGGAAGCGCATGCAGTGGCAGGGAAGAGCTGATTGACGAGGCCACCGCGATGGCCGCGGACTGCCCAAGCACCATGAAGACGGGCTCCATGCGGATGGACCCGTAGGCGATGTGCGAGGAGGACATACAGACTGGCACGATCAAGTTGGAACACTGGTCCCTGCGCGGCAGCAGGGATCGCAAAGATATGGGATAAGGCTTCGGCACACGCACCTGGATGTTGCCTTCATTGCGCACATGGCCCTCTGCCGTCACGTAGCGCCGCACGTGGTGTGAATCCATCCCATAAGCCGCGAGGCCCACACTGTCCTCCACGGTCTGGGCACCCGT
>JFJP01045230.1_pt1 | contig 11311 bp, 6 predicted proteins | sample 431651 | NCBI WGS metagenome assembly JFJP01 (sample SAMN02602958, study PRJNA72255) | Microbial mat metagenome, whole genome shotgun sequencing project. | biome: fresh water; feature: sink hole; material: water; isolation source: purple microbial (photo- and chemosynthetic) mats found in... | reverse complement strand
CAACCAGGGAACTTTCATCAACAATGCCATCAATGAGGTGAAAGATACTGCCTTGATGGGTATTTTATTGGCCATAATTGTACTTTTTGTATTTCTCCGCCGCATCGGAACCACGATGATTGTAAGCGTGGCCATGCCAATTTCCATCATCGCCACTTTCAACCTAATGTATTTTAACGGACTCAGCCTGAATATCATGACTTTGGGAGGACTGGCGCTGGGTGCAGGAATGTTGGTTGACAATGCCATTGTGGTACTCGAAAACATCTCACGTTTGCGCGAAAGTGGCATGTCGGTAAAAGAAGCGGCCATTCAGGGAACTTCGCAGGTAAGCGGGGCAATTACCTCCTCAACTTTAACTACCATTGTGGTTTTCCTCCCAATTGTATATTTGCATGGCGCATCAGGCGAACTCTTCCGCGATCAGGCCTGGACCATCACTTTCTCGCTGCTTTCGTCGCTTGTAGTAGCCATTCTGCTTATTCCAATGCTGTTCAACTACTTCTATAAAAACAGTTTAAAACCTGCTGTTCAAAAATCACTCACGATAAAAGGATATGGAAAATTTCTCGGAAGTGTTATCCGGTATAAATGGGCCGTTATCATTTCAACCATCGTGTTGCTTGGTCTTTCAGTGTTGATTGTTCCGCTTATCGGAACCGAATTTATGCCAAAATCGGAAACCCGCCAATTTAGTCTTGACCTGAAAATGCAGGAAGGAACTCGTCTGCAAAGAACTTCGGCAGCAGTCGAAAATCTTGAAGCAATTGTGCGTGAAGTTTTGGGCGATCATCTGGAAACCCTTTATTGTCAGATCGGTCCGTCAACCGGAATGCTCAACAGTCAGGATGCACTTTTTCAGGGCGAAAATACCGCGAATATTAAGATTATACTCAAACCCGATAGCGAATACAGTTCGACTCAAGCCATACAATCCATTTCACAGGCATTGGGCGAATTACCCGACATTGAAATAAAATTTGTTCAGGACCAAACTGCTTTGGGCGGACTTTTGGGAACCGATGAAGCGCCTCTTGTGATCGAAATTCACGGTGAAGATCTCGATGTTCTTGAAGATTTGTCGAACCAGGTGAAAACAGCCGTTCAGCAAATTCCTGAATTGTACAACATTGAAGCATCGATGGAAGGGGGTTCTCCTGAAGTGGAAATCATGGTTGACCGCATGCGTGCCGGTATTTTCAACATGAGTGTGGCAAACGTGGTGACACAGATTCAGAACCAATTGGCTGGCAAAGTGGCCGGGACGATGGAAAAAGGAGGCGAAATGCAGGACATCACACTTCGTCTGCCCGATAAAGGACTGGCCGACTTGTCGGATATGACCATCAAAAACGGAACACAGGTAATTCGTATCAACGAAATTGCTGAAATCAAAGAAGGTCAGTCGCCAAAGGAAATTTTCCGCAGAAACCAAACCCGAATTGGTAAAATTACCGGCTACATGGAGAAAAGCATTGCCCTCGACAAAATGGTTGCAAAAGTAAACCAGGCAATTTCGGGCATTCCGCTTCCAGCCGAATACAAAATAAAGATTACCGGAGAAGAAGAAAAACGTCAGGAGTCGATGGATGCGCTAAGCTTTGCTATGATGCTTTCGATTGTGCTCGTTTTTATGGTATTGGCATCACAATTTGAGTCACTGTTGCACCCGTTCACCATTCTGCTTACCATTCCGGTGGCGGTTGTTGGTTCAATCCTGATATTTTTTATCATGGGAATGACCCTCAATATCATGGCCATTATCGGGATTATCATGCTGGTGGGGATCGCTGTCAACAACTCAATTTTGCTGGTTGACCGTATTTTGCAACTTCAGAAAGACGGCGTGGCGCGTATCGAAGCGATACAGCAAGCCGGACAACAACGAATTCGCCCGATTTTAATGACCACAGCCACCACCATTTTAGCCTTACTACCATTAACCATCGGTTTTGGCGAAAGTGCTTCGCTGCGTGCACCAATGGCATTGGCCGTTATTGGCGGATTGATAACATCAACCATCATGTCGCTGGTAGTAATCCCATGCGTATTCGATGTTTTTGACGGGTTGAAAGATCGGTTCAGGAAAAACAATGGGAGCGAAATCGAGGCAACTGAAATCGAATCCGTTCACTAAAGTGAACGGCAAAGGATAGAACTGCTCTGTTCGATAGTTAGGATATCTTTTGCCGTTGGCTTCAGCCAACGGGTTGGAAGGGAAAGAAAAGACCGTCCGCGGATGACTGATTTTAAAGGCAAAAACACCTTTTGGACGGAATTGGAAGTACAATTAAAAGGACGGGCATAAATTAATTAACTCATTCATTACGATAATGAAATTCATCATACATCGAAAAGTACTGATTAGCATGTTGTTTCTGGGGCTAACTGTTTTGGGTTACTTCTCATACAAACAATTGCCGGTTGAATTGCTGCCCAACGCCGAACTTCCATTCCTTTTCGTTCAGGCAAGCTCTGGTACAGAAATGGCTCCTGAATACATGGAAAATCATGTGGTTATTCCGTTGGAAGGAGCCATCGGCACACTCGAAGGCATCGAATCCATTGAATCGAACGTCAATTCGCGCCAAAGTACCATTGTGGTGTATTACACGAAAAATGTCAATTTCAAATATGCCTATCTGAAACTTCAGGAAAAGATAAATGAAATGCAATCGGCAATGCCCGAAAATGTGCGGGTAGCTGTTGCCAAAGTTGACCTGCAGCAAATGAACAGTCAGTTTATGGAGTTACAGGCACGTGGCGAAGGTGGAATTGACCGGGTACGAACCATTGTTGATCAGGATATTAAACCCGATCTGGAAAACATCGACGGAATTGCGGCTGTAAACGTGTATGGCGGTAAACAAAAATCAATTGAAGTTATTCTGGATACCAAAGCCTGCGAAGCATACAAAATTACTACCGGTAAAATACGGTCGGTACTTTCGCAAAACTCCAGTTCGCGCACTTATGTAGGTAATTTGAAGGAAAAAACCGTTCAGTATTTTGTACATGTGACTGCCGAATACAAACAGGTGGAAGATATTGAAAATCTGGTGGTCGCCCCAGGCCCGATCCTTCTGAAAGATGTGGCTGAAGTTCGCTTCGGGGTTAAGGAAGAAACTTCGTACAGCCGCGTAAACGGGAAGGATGCGGTTACTATTTTGCTGGTAAACGATTCGCAGGCCAACATGATTGAACTCTCGGCAGCCACCCGTAAAATTGTAGCAACGCTGAATGAGAAAATGGCTCTCAAGGAAATTGAAATTGCCGAAATCAGCAATTCGGCCGATCAGATGGAAGAAAACATCAGCCAGATTATGAATCTTGCACTTGTTGGGGGTATCATGGCCATTTTTGTACTTTGGATTTTCCTGAAAAATATCCGCATCGTTTCGTTTATCGCATTGGCCATTCCAATCTCCATTTTAACTTCGTTCAACCTTTTTTATGCATTTGGCGTCACCATCAACAGCCTTACCCTTGTCGGAATGGCGTTGGCCATTGGGATGCTGCTCGATAATAGTGTAGTAGTCCTCGAAAATATTTACAGGCTTGCAGGCCAGGGCGTACCTCCATTTAAAGCTGTAGTTCAGGGCACTACCGAAGTATGGCGTTCCATTCTGGCAGCTACCCTGACGACAATTGTTGTATTTATTCCCTTTTTATTCTCCAAGAACTTTATGGTCGAAATGCTGGGATTGAACGTGGGGGTTTCAATCATTTCAACACTCCTGGTTTCACTGGCAGTGGCATTATTACTGGTTCCGATGGCTTCGTATGCACTGATGAGGCGGAGCGTTGCTAAAAATATATTCTATGAAAAAGTAACCACCAATTCACGAATCGTACAGATTTACCTGGTAATCCTGAAATCGTGCATGCGAAATCCGGCAGCCACAATTATCGGCGGGCTTGTGCTTTTCTTCCTTGCGGTATTTATAAGTCTGGCAGTCAGTGTCAACTCGCTGCAGGAAGTTGAAAACAATGAAATCCGGTTGTATGTGACCATGCCTTCAGGTTCGTCGCTGGAAACCACAGATAAAACCGTTCAGGAAATAGAAAAGAAACTGGAAGATCTGGCTGAAAAGGAAGATGTAATCAGCAAGATCGAGGAAGAAGAAGCCATTGTAACCATTAAGCTGAAAGAGGATTTCGAAAAAATTGCAGACAGGACATTTGCAGAAATCAAAAACAATATTAACGACCGGACAAAGGGATTAAAAGCTTCTTCGATTTCGTTTACGCAAACACAAAGTACCCGCAGTTTTCAGGGAGGTAGCCGTAACATGGGAGGCGCTTTCCAGAAAATGATGGGCATTGGAACCGATGAAGAAAAAATTGTACTCAAAGGTCAGGATTTCAAACAATTGCAAGCCGTAGGCGAAGACCTGAAATATTTTATCGATCAGCTTGAATCTGTCAACAGTGTAAACCTGAACATTTCGGACAATCGTCCGGAGGTTCACATGTACTTCAACCCTTTGCTGATGACAGAATACAACATCACCCTCAACAACGTGTTGTCTGAAATTAACTCATTCTCAAAAGAAATAAATACCAATATTCAGTACAAACAAGGTGTTGATGAATATGAAATTATCATCACCCAAAAGGAACTGATTGAAGGCGAGGAAGAAAAAACCGAACGCAACATGGAAGAACTGAAAATGTTGCAGGTAAACGATGCCAGCGGCGGGATTCACGACCTTCAGGATTTTACAAACATTGTTTATGCCAGCGGACTTGCCGGAATAAACCGTGTAAATCAGGAAAAACAAATCGAGGTAAACTACCGGTTTGTGAGTGAGGCCCGCAGTTCAAAAGAACTTTTAGCGGCCTACCGTTACGAAATTGATGAATTGGTGGCAAATTACAACCTGCCTTCGGGTGTTGCTGCCGAAGCGATTCATGATGAAACCGATTATTCGGAGTTTTATTTAATGATTGGCGCTTCAATTCTCCTGATATTTATGATCATGGCCTCAGTTTTTGAGTCGTTGACATTGCCTTTCGTGCTGCTTTTCTCAATTCCACTTGCAGCTGTTGGTTCGCTGATCGCACTTATTGTTACCAACAATAGCCTTCTCAATGCAAATACACTTACCGGATTCCTGATTTTGCTGGGGGTAGTGGTCAACAACGGAATTATCCTGATCGACTATACCAACATTCTGCGCAGCCGGGGATTCCGGCGTTCACGCGCATTGATGACTGCCGGACTGTCTCGTGTTCGTCCAATATTGATTACCACTATCACCACTATAGTTGGAATGTTGCCGCTGGCAATGGGCGATGCAGAATATGTAAGCGCCATTGGCGCCCCTTTCGCCATTGTGGTAATTGGTGGTCTGGCTTTTAGTACCATTTTAACGCTGATTTTCATCCCGACTTTTTATTCCGGTCTCGAAAATTCCATCGAATGGTTCAAGGGACTTAGCCTGCGCACCAGAATTATTCAACTTTTATTAAGCGTAGGTTTTGTTGTGCTTATTTTCATGAATGTTGATTCCGGATTATGGCAGGCCATTGATTTATTGCTGGTGATTATACTTGTTCCCGGATCAACCTGGTTTGTGCTTAACAGTCTTCGGAAAGCCGGTACAAAGCTGATCAGCGATGAGGATAAACTGCATATCAGGATTCAAAACCTGGTGAAAATATACGACCGCGAAAGTCGTTTCTCACGCGAATGGGAAGGTGGCAAGAAGATTCGTCGCCGTGCCGGTCTAGAAAAACAGTATAACAATTTACGCGAGTTTGATTACCTGATCTGGCAGTTGCCAATATTGGGATTCCTGGTTTATTTCAGTTTCATTTACCTCGATGCCGCTTTCTGGTCGTTGATATTATCTGTTATAATTGCCAACTTCGCATTGAGTATGTGGAAACCGTTTGGCTTTTTCCTGAATTTCAGGTCTGAAAAAACCGGCAGGAAGCTCCCGCTAAAAATCTATCAATGGATACAGACTTTCCTGTTCTGGATTTTACCGGTCATTGAACTGTTACTTGTCTGGAAAATAACCAAAACCATCGGACTGGTTGCTGCTTTTGGAGTATTGTGGTACTTGGCCCTGATTATTTCGGTAACAGCGAAAAAACTTTACAGGGAAAAAATAAATGTTGACCGCATCACAGGCCGTTTTGGAACTTTGCGTCGTGGCACGCTCCGACTGGTAAAACAAATACCTGTTCTTGGCAAGCAGTATCAGCCATTCAAGGCATTGAACGGTGTTTCGCTCGAAATTGGTACAGGAATGTTTGGGCTGCTAGGTCCCAACGGTGCCGGTAAATCAACCATGATGCGCATCATCTGCGGTATATATGAACAGAGCTACGGAAAAATATGGATCAACGGTATCGACACCCAGGAAAAACGGGAAGAATTGCAGGGACTGATCGGCTATCTGCCTCAGGAATTTGGGACCTATGAAAATATGCCTGCTGCCGAGTTCCTCGATTATCAGGCAATTCTGAAAGGACTATCCGACAAAACAGAACGCGAAGAACGAATTGAATACGTGCTGAAAGCCGTTCACATGTGGGAGAAAAAGGACGATAAAATCGGTTCTTTCTCCGGAGGAATGAAACAGCGGATCGGTATCGCTCAGATATTGCTGCACTTGCCTAAAATACTTGTGGTTGACGAACCAACGCATCGTGATTTTCTCGACACACATCATCGAAGATATTTCAAGCTCATGCAACCAGGTGGCAGTGATCAACCGCGGGAAAGTGAAATACAACGGAACGCCATCAGATATGGTACATTTGGCCAAAGACATGGTTTGGCAGTTTGATGTACCGGCAGCCGAATTCGACAAGATGGAAAACAAGCAACTGGTTACCCACCACATGCGTCAGGGCGACCAGATCAGGGTGCGTTTCCTGTCAAAGCAAAAACCTGCCGAAGATGCAGTTCCTGCCAATCCGGTTTTGGAAGATGCTTATCTGTGTTTGATTAAAGACTTAAAATGATTAACGATTAACGATTTGTGATTAACGATTAACGATGTAGAATATGACACCACGTGAATTAGAAGATAGGCTTATTAATTTTGCTGTTAGTATTATTCGATTGTCAGATGGAATTAAACCAAGCATTGCCGGGAATAATCTTTCAGGGCAAATTGTGAGGTCAAGTTCTTCTATCGCGTTGAACTATGGTGAGGCACAAAGCGCTGAATCACCAAAAGACTTTGTCCATAAACTCGGTATTTGTCTTAAAGAGGTTAGGGAAACGTTTATCAACCTTCGGATTATTGATGGAGCTTGCTTATATGGTGATCAGCAATTCTTACATTCCTTGAAAACGGAGAGTAATCAATTAATTTCAATTTTTGTGAAAAGCATTGAAACAAGCAAGCGCAAACAAGGAACTCTCCCTCCCAAAGTCAATCGTTAATCGTTAATCGTTAATCTTCAATCGTTAATCTAAATTTAATAACATGGCAATGGAATCAACAATCTCAGCCGCCAATTCCTGGACAATATTCCGGAAAATGGTCAAATACAATATGAAGGTTATTTTTGGCAACCGGTTTATTTGGTTTGTGCTTGCAGCTATTGCTTTCTACTTTTTTATTGCTGTAACCAACATTTTAAATGGGAACCAGATAGATGAGGGTTTTATTTACGGTTTGCAGATTATGCCAGGTATCCTCCTGATTTTTTATCCGATGACTTTTGGAATTCAAAACGATCTGGATTCCGGTATTCTTGAAATTCTTTTTGGCATTCCTGATTATCGTTACAAAGTATGGTTGGTGCGGCTTCTACTGGTTTTTGTACTGGTTTTCCTGATGATGATCGGACTCACAGTAATGAGTTTTTATCTTCTTGCACCGGTGAGCATTTTTGATCTTGCATTTCAGGTAATGTTTCCCATATATTTTCTGGGTTCGATGGCTTTCCTTTTTTCAACAGTCATAAAAAATGGAAATGGAACGGCGGTGGTAATGGTAATTATTGGCGTTGCCTTGCTAATTTTATCGGGCATTTTTGAACGGACCATGTGGAATATTTTTCTGAATCCGTTTGATATTCCGAACCGCTTAAACGAAATGGTATGGCAGGAAATAGCCATGAAAAACCGCATTTTTCAGGCAGTTGGCTCACTGTTGTTTATCCTTTACGGACTGTTTAACTTACAAAACAGGGAGAAGTTTTTGTAAGAAGACGGGAGACCGAAGTCGGGAGTAAAATTGAGACGAAATGGATTCCATCTTTCAGGAGAAGATGGAATTTTTCGTTTTAAGCTTTGATCAATCGGAAGAAGGTAAGGTTAAAGCAGTCGTTTAAAGTGGTTTTCGAGATGCCTTCGCATGGCTTTGCGAAACTTGTCTGCATCGCGCAACCTTAATACTTCAACAAGTTCGGTATGTGATACGTATTTTTTATCGGCGATGGTTTTATCTATTAATCCGCTCGTATAAACATAGTGGAAAGCAGGTAAAAGCATTCGCTGAAATCCTTTAAGCGTTTCATTTCTGGTCATTTCATACAATTTACCATGAAATTGGATCTCATAATCGACATCAAAAAGGGTGTTTGACGATGGAGATATTTCGTTCTGAACAATCGAATAAAGCGCTTCAATATCTTCGTCCGTGGCGCGGTTTACCACCAGGTCAGCCATTCCAACTTCAATGACCAATCTCATTTCGAAAACATCTTTCAAGGTTCCTTCATCCAGAATTCTTGGGATCATTGATTTCTGCAATATAGACGACAAATCGGGACTTTTAATAACTGTACCGATGTGTTTTTTTGATTCAATGAGTCCCATTGTTTTCAGCCGGTTCAGCGATTCGCGAATCACAGTCCGGCTAACTCCCATCGCTTCCGAAAGTTCCATTTCCTTAGGGATCGGATCTCCCGGGTTCAACTTTCGGTTAATAAAGATATCGATCAAATTCATTTCCACTTTATCAACCAGACTTCGTGTATCTATTAAAGGGATTGAATTTTTCATTTCATTGGTATCCATTGTATTGTAATTTGAGTGATTAATCTGTATGGTTCAGCAGTTTCAATACTCCTGACAAACTTACATTAAAATAGGTTTCATTAGAAAAAGCCTTTTAAATCTTTTTATTTGCCTTTTTATCTCCAATTGCTATTTTCTGTGATTTTCTGAATTTCTTTTTCAACGCCAGTTTCAAGAGATGTTTCGTTATGGTTTATTTAAAATCTTTGATAATGAGCATTTTTTGTGTCAAAAAAAATAAAATATATTTTGAGATAATAAATTAATCTCTACATTTGTCGTGTCTTATGTCCTACATAAGACAACTAATTAGGCAAATGTAACAAAAAACTTTATTCGTATGAAAAAGCTTATTCCAAAATTGCTGTTTTTAAATTTATTTTTTCTGCTGGTACTTTTTAGCAGTAGTATTTCTGCTCAGCAAAAAGTAACCGGTAATGTGACCGATGCCGCTGATGGAACTCCAATCCCCGGTGTTGCGGTTTTAGTTGAAGGGACAGCTATCGGAACTATTACCGATTTCGATGGTAATTATTCTGTTGATATCCCTGCCGGCAGTAACAAGTTAGTCTTTACAATGCTTGGTTTTGCCAATCAAATTGTGTCGGTAGGAAATTCTTCCACCATCAATGTCGCTTTAAAATCTTCTGATACGGCACTCGATGAAGTGGTTGTTGTCGGTTATGGCACTCAAACCCGAAGTAAGGTAACTTCTTCGATTGCAAAAGTCGATATGAAGTTACTGGAAACTGGTATGCGTTCCAACCCTGCACAGGCATTGGCTGGTACGGTCTCCGGATTGAGGGTGGTAACTGCATCGGGAAGACCCGGCTCTGTACCTGCAATTGTATTAAGGGGAGGTACCAATTTTGACGGTTCCGGTAGTCCGCTTATTATTATGGATGGACAGATTCGCGGTTCTTTAAGCGACATCAATCCAGAAGAAATTGAAAGTATGGAAGTTCTGAAAGATGCTTCGGCAACGGCCATTTATGGAGCCCGTGCAAGCAACGGCGTAATTCTCATTACTTCAAAAAAAGGTAAAGTGGGTGTATCAACAGTGACCGTTAAGGTGAAACATGGCACAAATTACCTGAATACTCCTTATGAATTTGTTGATGCCGAAAACTACATTAAATGGGCGCGTCTGGGCGCTGAACAAGCCATCAAAAACGGAACATTGACGGTAGGTAATGTGGCTGGAGCTGGCCCAAGAGGAACCGGCAATGTATATAAAGATGCCCAGGGCAATATTATCGATGGTAACTATGATTCAAGAGCCATCTGGAGTGTGATGCGACTGGATGCCAACAATCAGGAATTATTGAGCCAGCCAGGTTGGAAACAAATGAAAGACGTGATCAAAACGGCTGCAAACGGAAATTACGATCCAAACGGAAGCATCTACGATTTAATTTACAAGGATTTCAATTACGGCGATTATGGTCTAAACAAAACCGCACAAACACAGGATTATAACATCGGATTTACCGGTATAAAAGGCTCAATTTCGCATTTAACGGCGACTATAAGATTAAAGACTGGTTAACCTCCGAAAGTGGCATTCAGTATGCAAAGGCTACATGGAAAGATCAATCGTTGCAAAATGGCGAAACAAACTATTGGGCACGTATGCTTTCGGCTCCTCCAACCATGCGTGGCACCAATGCAAAAGGTGAATTGTTGCTTGGCCGCGATAACAGTGACGGTAATCCGGCATACAATGTCGATAAATATTTCAGGGGCAACCAATCCGATAAATTCACCATGAATCAGGCTTTCAAGATTGATATCACAAAAGACTTTTATGTGAAAGCAACTGGAATTTTAATGTATGATGAATCATTTATAGAATCTTTCAATAAAGATTTCCGCACGGGTGTGTTGAGCCTTACCAATGTAAACACCGGCTGGAACAGAACGAGGTCAACTTCAGCATATTTTGACCGCACCGTCCGGCAAACCTATAATGCCATCGCTAATTATCAGACCAAGTTCCTTGAAAAGCATAGTGTTTCAGCCATGGCCGGTTTTGAATTTTACGATGCATATAACTATGGAGTATCAGCTTCAGGCTCGGGAGCACCAACTGATGATTTCAGAGACCTGGGCTTAACACTGAACAACGCCGAACAACAAACCAGATCAACTGATTCATGGCACGTCAGGGAAAGAATACTATCGCAGTTTGGTCGTTTAAATTACGATTATGACGAAAAATATCTCCTTGCATTTACTGTCCGCAGAGACGGTTATTCAAGATTAATAGGCGACAATCAGTATGGCGTATTTCCTGCTGCTTCAGCCGGATGGCTTGTT
>JFJP01046205.1_pt1 | contig 11312 bp, 19 predicted proteins | sample 431651 | NCBI WGS metagenome assembly JFJP01 (sample SAMN02602958, study PRJNA72255) | Microbial mat metagenome, whole genome shotgun sequencing project. | biome: fresh water; feature: sink hole; material: water; isolation source: purple microbial (photo- and chemosynthetic) mats found in... | reverse complement strand
AGCGTTGTCAGTTTGGTGTAAGCCAGGGTAGCCGCCACCAGGTCCGTCAGTTTGGTGTAAGGTTGAGATCCAAAAGAAACCCGGTCAGATATTATCTGACCGGGTTTCTTTTATTTTTTAGTAATAATTTTCTTTTCAATTAGTTCGGCAATAACTTCTGGATAAGCCTCATTTAATTCATCAAAATCTCCTGTAAAATTAGAAAATCCATCAGATAACCATAGTTTAATTGTTTTTCCCTCAATTTCAATAAGCCAACCATTTTTGCGAGATTCATAAGTGAAAATCATACCAGCCATTATATAACTCCTTAGTTACCAATAAATATAATAGTAACTAGTTCGATACTATTATATTTATAACCTGCCAGATATTATCTGGCAGGTTATTTTAGTATTGAATCGGATTATGTCCGATCTTATCGCAAATATCCTTTGCGATTTTCAGTGACAGATTATGTTGATTTTTAATAAACTTAACTGCGGTAACCTTTTTAGGTTCTGACAGGTTATACAGATAATGTACCAAGTCAAATTCTGCATCCGTAATAAGATACTCAGCAGAATAAGTAACTTCAATAGTAATGGTGCGCATAATATAATCCTTAGATAATAGAAACAATCTGGTCAATGATAGCAGTCTAACTTCCTGCCATGCGGTAATTATACACCAGGTTTACAGCCAAAAATTAGAGTCTTGAACCTAATTTGAAATATATTTTTAGCTACAAAATCTATAGCAAAAATCGGCGCCCACACCTAATGATACACAACAAAACTTACATAAGACTGACAAACACCGAAAGCGTTGTCAGTTTGGTGTAAGCCAGGGTAGCCGCCACCAGGTCCGTCAGTTTGGTGTAAGGTTGAGATCCAAAAGAAACCCGGTCAGATAATATCTGACCGGGTTTCTTAAATTAAGGAATCCAGCGAATATCAAGCATTATATCCTCGGCATCAGGATAATCCTCCTCATAATCCGGGGTGCCGTCATTATGTACGGCAATAGATAATGCCTTGAAAAACTTCACAGAAGAAATACCTATAATATCCTCAGATTCGCCAGAATAAGTATTCGTGATCTTATAGGAAATAGTATTATCCTCATTTTGAGAATAACAAATAGTAATATCTTCCAAAATAACCAGACCAGCCAACATAATTAACTCCTTAATAAATAACTATCTCATATATTTTAGCGACACAAACATACTTGTTCCATATATGTCTCCGATTAGGAGACAATATAATCATATTAGACCCGTTAGTATAGAAAACTTGCCAGATTTTCATTTACTTACCTTTTTTCCACCAGTACGCATTGACTTAATATCCCTGTTTTCCTGCGCACGCAGTGCCTTATTATTGTTTTTCTTTTTAGGTTTATTAACTTCAATTGCCGCCAAACCGTGAGAAACCCGAAAAGCATTAATTTCTGCGAGATTCATATATACTCCTAGTTAAAAAGATTGTTAATAAGGGTTCAGCCCTTATTAATAACCCCCGAAAGGGGTTATTAATACTAATTAGTATTAACAAACACAATCATTAGCTTCCAAAAAACTCCACATAGTATTATAATCCATCAATACATACTGCCCATTTTCCATATTACTAATGGCATAATACCTACCCACCGATGACCTAAACTTCTTTTCATTAGGTGCCATTGTGGAAATAGAAACCACAAACATTCTTGACCCTTTAAAATCAGGCTTTGCCAAAATCGTGATTTTTTCATTATCAAAAAATTCAGCTGTATCATTATCTTTGCACCATTGTTTAACGTATTGTTTTTGTTCCGGGAAAAGTTTGGTATTGGAAGCCATATAATATCCTAAAAAGTTAAGTTACACCAGGTTAATAATCGACGATTATTAATAAAGGGTTAAACCCTTTATTAATAACCCCGCAGGGTTATTAATTACTTATTCAGTAACTGGCAAATATCCTTGGAGCTTATTAATAAGTTTAACTAATGCTGTCTTATTAACGTGTTCAAAACTAGTTTGCTCATTTTCCGTAAATTCGACAAACTCGGATAGTTTGTCAATCAGACTATCCTTTTTTACTACTTTGCCACCAGTTTTAGTAGTATATTCTTTTTTAACATATACTTTTTCACGAACCAGTTTCATAGTAATGCTACGAACTGTTTTTCCAAGAGTTTCTGCGAGTTTCGCAACAGTATCCGTTGTTGGATTTTCAAGATACTGTTCAATTACCATAGCAGTTTGCTCATTAGTATAATTAACGGTTTTTTCGGTAGCCATATATAATCCTAAAAAATTAAAGATTTGCGATTTTGTCCTGTTTCGCTACAGTCTAGCCTACATTGTAACAGTGTTTTGCGCTTATTTTCGCATTTTGCAAAATTTATTTTTGCAGCGCGCTTTGCGTTTTTGCCTGTTTCCCGCTTTTCCCTTTCAAGCCTACAGTATAACATGGTTTTTACGATCTTTGCAAGTTTATTTTTTGTTGCCTTAAATTCTTTTTCACCTGCCAGCACCCTGTTTTCCTGCCATGCGGTAATTATACTCCAGGTTTTTAGTGAAAATTAGACTGCAACATCTAATTTTTTGCCTTGATTTTATGGTAAAATTTGGCGCTATGAAAATCATAGCATCCTGGCCCAACCCAGGCCTGTCAGTTTGGTGTAAGGTTAAGATCCAAAAGAAAACCCTGCCAGATATAGTATCTGGCAGGGTTTTCTAATTATTTTGCAATATAGTTATCCTTAACCTGATGCACGCGCCAATCATAAGGCTTGATATTATCACGCCATTTTTTAATCCTTAGAATGTGTTTCAAAATAGGTAACTCGTATCCGATAATATCTTCCAGCGCAGTATGTGGCTCGTCGGTCATATTATTATTTAAATAACCCGTAACTGTTTCAGCCGACGTTTTGAATGTCATATTACCATAATCTGTGCGATTATTAAATAAATGATTCTCAACACAAAACTGCTTATATAATTTTCTATTACAGATATTGCCAACTGAAGCCGCCCACAAATCAAATCTATCTGCAAATCCAGTTAAGTCAATTCCAGTATTATCACATTTATTTGCATCAAATGGCAGATTATATGCTGTTAGTATTGGATTATATTTACCAATCGCTTGGTTTATCCATTTATTAATAGCATTAACGGATGCCATACTGCGGAAACCAGCATTAAGCATCTCATTATACTTAATACGTTTTTCTTTTGCATATTCTAATGACCATAACCCTTTAGCTGTAATATCATAAAATAATTCTTTAGTGTCAAAATGATCTTTAATTAATACGGCCATTTGATTAAAGATAACCCCTTCACGGTCACAAATAATAATCGCGCAGTCAGCAACAGTATCATTAATAGTTGTTTCAGTATCAATAATAGCAAAGTATTGTTTTTTAGCCATAATAACTTTCAAAAGTAATTCAGAGTATTGTCTGAGTAAACAAGTAGATTTTTAATTAGAATCTACAAACTAATATAATTAATGTCCTTGTTTGCTTGGAATATAAATACCTGTACAATTAAACTTATCACAAACGGCTTTGAGATAAGATATATTATCCTCGTAAAATACTATCATATCTGATTTGATTTTACTAAATTGTTTTAGACTAAATAGCTTATTTAAACCTAAAACTTTCAATAATGCACCAGATCGAGAATCATTTTCTTTGCGAGATATAATATAATCTGGTTTACCGAGAATAGTATTAATAAAACACAAATCAGGTTCCCGCAGTATTCTAGCAGTTGCTATAATAACAAAACAATCATTATCTGCTAAATCCTTTTTATATTGTGCAGATAATGGCAATAATGAATCGTCCATTGCCCTATATTCATTATCCCGCCAATATTGCAAGTCTATTTTACCATCTATTGTTTTATATCGGTGCAAACTGCAAACAATAGTACCGTCCATATCATATATTGCAATTCTTTTCATATTAATTAACCTCCTTATCATATAACCAAAAATAAACCCCATCAATGTATAGCATAATGTAGTATCTCATAAAATAAAGTTAATAGTATATAAAATTATCACCTACAGTTAACCCTGACAGTGTTTCCCTGCCATGCGGTAATTATACTCCAGGTTTTTAGCGAAAATTAGGGTGCAACATCTAATTTTTTGCCTTGATTTTATGGTAAAATTTAGCGCTATGAAAATCATAGCATCCAGGCCTGTCAGTTTGGTGTAAGGTTAAGATCCAAAAAATAACCCGGTCAGATATAATATCTGACCGGGTTATTTTAATTAACAGTTATTACTGCAACATAATAAGCATCCGGGTTAAGCTCCGAATTTTCAAATATATAAATATCCGCATCTTCTAAGGTATTAAATGCTTTAGTCGAATAATACTTATCCGAGAAAGGTGGTCTAAACATTATCACATAAATATCATATTGCATTATATAATCCCATTATATTAGCCATTAAAAAAACACCCTGCATTGTAATAAGTGCGTTATCTTTATTAGTAATTCCAATATAGCCCCAGCCAATAGAACCTAATATAAATGCACAGTATCCGAAAAGGGTAATACCATTTGCCACCGTAAATGCACCAATAATAGATAATACGGTGGCAAACCAGGAAATATAATTAACATTCATTATCAAAATACTCTTTTAATGCACCAGGTACAGTATCGTATTCTAGTTTATTTTCTAAGCCCGCATCTTCTAGGGTAATAAATAAATCTTCATTATCCTCGTATTCCATCTCATCGACCAGATCAAATTTAGTAATCGGGGCAATATATGGCAAAACAATGTATATCATATTATATCTCCATGTAATGATAAGGGTCAGGGTCTAAACCGATAATCATCATAATAGCGCACCAATTACTATTGTGATGTTTTCTATTTTTTGACCAACCATGCAGGTTATAATCAATTTGATGTGCTAATTCGTGGGGTAATGTAATTTTCAGCATACTATCCATGTTACGCTTGAAAAACTTATTACCTAGTGTAATAGTATTATGTTCGCTTATATTATATCCAGCTGTTTTAGTCAGCCTATTAGATAATATAATTTTAGGACATTCACCCCTTAACTCAGGGAATATCTTTTTATATGAAATCCAAAGGGTTTCAGCATATATTTGAATTTCCATATTAGCCCCTATAATATCCGATTATCACGTTATCGATAATTTTAGCCGTACCATACCGATTACCATTAATCAAGAGATAATCACTATTTCCCAGGTAACTAATGTCAGTATAATTTTCATTATACTGTGCGTTAATCATATCCAAATAAATGCTCATATTAACTCCAAATAAATAATGGCAAACTAATAATAGTAATAATAACAGCAATAATATCAATAATATCCATATTAATCCTTTATAGTCTAGCGTGGATTATACTCCAGGTTTGCCGCTAAAAATTAGACTGCAACATCTAATTTTTTGCCTTGATTTTATGGTAAAATTTGGCGCTATGAAAAGCATAGCAAAGGGGTTCCTACACCGGGTTCCTTACCCGAAGCTGACAAACATCAAAAACAACGAAAAAATATATTTTCAAGTTTATGCGCACAGTTTAAAAATAGGTGTATAATGAGGTTGTGAAAGGGCGAGCAAAAATCGGCGCAGCTATACTTGTAGTAGTATCCTACATAAATAAAAATAAATTCAGGTAAGCACTTGGCGCAAATTCGCGAATATAAGTATTATATAAGACCTGAGATAAGTATTATATAAGACCCGAGATAAGTATTATATAAGACCCGAGATAAGTATTATATAAGACCCGAGATAAGTATTATATAATACAAAAAAGAAAACCTGATCAGGTATTGCCTGATCAGGTTTCTAAGGGTTATTATTATTATTATTTATTAGCGCATTTTAACGCATAAATAAATAACGCACATTCCGAAAATCTGTAAACCAAACCCGATGGCAATAATAGTCAACATAATATACTCCAGTTAAAATTTAAAGCATCGACCGCTACTTTAAATTTTAACCCTGCCAGATAATATCTGGCAGGGTTATATATTATCCTATATCATCCATAGCGCGGATGAAATCCACAGCCAAGCCGTATTTTTCAAATCGAACCAGCTCCACGCCATCCAGATGGACGGCAAAATTAATAAAACCAAACTGGTCAACGCGAACAATTGAAAACATAATATACTCCAGTTGAAAATATAATATATCTTGCAAGATATATTATATTTTCAACCCGGATAACATCCGGGTTGACTGGCAGAGTATTATCCCTGCCAGTGTGGGAATAGTTTCCGGGCAAACTTAATTGCCCTATTAATCTGAGGGGGATACTCACCTGTGAGATTAATAAGTAACCCATTCAGGGTTACCTGCAAGTCTGCCCATTTTGCGTTAGGCAGTGCGACAGTTATTGACTGCTTTCCGCAGTCAATAACTGTAAATAAAAACGCCCCCTTAAACTCACCAGGCAGAAACCCGGTGAAACTTTGAACAAACTCAAGTTTAGAAGAAACTGCCATAATATACTCCAAAAATGATGCTACAATTTTTGTAGCATCTTGTTTTTCCCTTGGGGTAATTATATGGGCAAAAGTGTTGTTTGGACACCACAAACGAAAATAATTCAAAAATTTTTTACTGTTGCAAAAATACAACACTTCACGCTTCTAATCGGTGCGTTAGATGCTATAAATAACCCGATGTCAGCCCATAGGGAAACCCTTCAAAAGGGGCTATACAGGCCAAACGCAAGCATCCCAAGGCTACCCTACACCCAAGCCAAAAAAACGCTGAAATAGCCATTCTAAGCCCTTCTAGCCCTATGTTGTTTTGACGCAACAGTTTGCGCAGTGCTACTTATGCACCAATTTAGTGCAAGCACCAATTAAGTGCGTGCTTATATATTTTATGCACCAGGACTGTGCGCACCAGGTCAGTGCGTACTGCACCATCTTAGCCCATTGAAAAAACCTATGCACCGAAGTGTAGCATTGAAAAAAGCTATGCACCAGATCAGTGCAATGCAATGCACCAAAATAATCGCACCGAAGTGTAGCATTGAAAAAAGCTATGCACCAGATCAGTGCAATGCACCAAAATAATCGCACCAAGTTAGCACATTCGCACCAGGCCGGGGCACACACCAGGACTGTGCGCACCATACCCTTGCATTGAGTAGAACTATGCACCAAAATGGGGCGGTTTTCAGACCCCGCTTCGCTTCGCATACGGCCGCCCAATCTCACGCGGCCTTTTTAAAATTTCTACACCAGCTTTTTCGGTGCCTTATATGCCCTAAGTGTAGTAAATGAATAAAGCGTAGCAAAAAGACCCTAAGTGTAGCAAATGAATAAAGTACACAAATCGCTATAAGCACACAAATCTAAATGTACGCACAAATCGCCCATAAGCTAAAAAATTTTAGTCATTGACAACCCCAACCCCCCATGCTATAATAGAGAAAATAATCAAAATAAAGGTATAACATGAGCGATAATTTACCAGTAAATACTCCAGCAGAATATATTGCTATTAGTCCAGAAGCGCTTCAAGTAGCCAATGCGTATCTTCAAAACCCAGATCTAGCAAAAGTAGCCGAAGATCTAGACATACCTAAAGAACTAGTATCAGATATTCTAGACCGAAAAGAAGTACGTGCGTACATTAACAACGTATTTTTTAGCCTAGGATTTAATAATAGGTTCCAGATGAGAGATCTAATGGATACTATTATCAAGAAAAAGCTACAGGAAATGGATGAATCGGATACAGGTTCCACTAAAGACATTACAGAGATTCTAGCTTTATCCCATAAGATGACCATCGAGCTTCTAGATAAGGAAATTGCTCTAGAAAAAATACGTACTGCTAATAGTCTTAAAAATCAAGTTAACGTGCAAATCAATGATAATGCTGGTAATAGTAAGTATTCTAGTTTAATAGAGCAGTTAATTAAAGGGACTATTGATGCTTAATATTTCTAGGGAGGATATTTCTAGCACTTCTATAACGGAGTTTCCTGCTCACAGCAGATTCATAAAGTTGCCTATTATTAATTACTTGAAATTACTGCCTGCTAGAGATCCTATTGACGACAGAAAGTCAACTGCATGGGAACAAATTAATGCTCCTCAAATTGCTCTTATCAACGCAATAAACAATCCTAAGTATAGGTTTGTATGTGCTGCTCTTGCACGACGTTTAGGTAAGACGTATATATCTAATATTGTAGGACAGTTAGTAGCTTTAGTACCTAACTGCCATATATTAATTATGTCGCCTAACTATAATCTGTCGTCAATTTCTTTTGAAATACAACGTAAGTTAATTAAGGCATTTGATCTTGAAGTTGATAGGGACAATGCTAAAGATAGAGTGATTGAACTGTCTAATGGCTCTTCTATTAGAATGGGGTCATTATCAACAGTTGATTCGTGCGTAGGACGCTCGTATTCTTGTATCATTTTTGATGAAGCTGCTTTAGGGGCAGACGCAGAAGAAGCGTTTAATGTTTCTCTACGACCTACGCTTGATACACCTAATTCGAAAGCTATATTTATTAGTACGCCACGAGGCAAGAATAACTGGTTTAGTAAGTTCTTTCAACGCGGCTTCAGCTCTCAATTTCCTCAGTGGGCGTCAATAACTGCTGACTATACAGAGAACAAACGGATGAAGGAAGTTGACGTAGCAGAAGCGCGTCGGTCGATGTCTAAAGCAGAGTTTGCACAGGAGTACATGGCATCATTTACTACATTCGAGGGTCAGATTTATAGCGACTTTAGTGCTGAGTATGTTAATCCTTATACACATGTTGCTGGAGCAGAGTACATAGCTGGATTAGATCCCGGCTTTAAAGACTCAACTGCTTTTATAGTTATAGCGTTTTATGATGATAAGTTTCACGTTTGTGCTGAATACGTAGAAGCAAATAGAACTACTGAGCAACATGCTACTGCATTTAAAAGCTTTGTTGAAGAGTTCGGAATAGAGAGCATCTTTATTGATAGTGCAGCAGCGCAGACAGCTGCTGATTTGGCTTATAGCTATAATATCTCGACCCTAAAAGCACGCAAACAAGTACTAGAGGGCATAGCTTACGTGCAGACCTTAATTGGTCAGGGAAGACTACTAGTGTCGCCAAACTGCACAAACACGCTCGCTATGCTAGATCAATATAGGTGGAAGACAGACGCAGTTAGTGGTATAGAAAAACCACAACACGATGAGCATTCCCACATAGCAGATGCATTACGGTATGCTTGTTACTCTTTTGTTATGTAAGTGCCCATACACTACTACCGCAATCATACAAACAAATAAACCCATTTTTAGACATAATTTCCTTTTCAGTTAATTCATCCTCATAAGTACCAGGAAACATTTCTCTTAGCAAATGTTTCTGACACTGGTACCTACTAAGTACTTTCTGCCCTTTTACATACGTATAATTTGGTTCTGTGTACTTTACAAAAGTAAATCCTAAATTACTATATAGTTTACCCTTACTCCACGACCTGTCAGCGTAAGAGATAATGCTACCTGAGTAGGATTTTCTAAATGCTTTTAATAACTTAGACGCCCCGCCTACTATAGAATAATTTAATAAAGAACAGAAGCGTATAAGCTCATATGTATATTCTTTAGAAAATCTAGGTTTAGCGAAAGTCATACAGGCAACTAGCTGCTCCTCAATATATAGTCCAAAGTTTATTCCAGTAGGGGAGCCAGCACCCTGTAAATGATTATTATCTAGGAATTCTCTAGGAAAATAATCTAGCTGTTTTACTATAGTATTTCTAGCGTATATTCTTGTATCAAAAATACCTAGTATACTTTTAATCCTAGATTTAACTATACTAGGTTTTGTATTCCATAGTAATCCTTTAATATGTATTAGCTGATATTCATATAATTCCACGGCAATAAGTTTATTTAAATGATAATGTTTATCCCTAATCTCAGTTTCTCTATGCCAATAATCTCCATTATACTCAAAAGCTAGCCCTATATCAGGAAGAATAATATCTAACTCTTTACCTTCCAGCATAATTCTATCACCATAAATAGCCCAATCTTTATAAATACTAGAAATAAAATCTCTTAGAGACTGTTCTTCCGCAGATACATTTGGATGACAAACCTTGCATACATGAGGCAAACTCTTGTAAAATAAGTTATTAGGGTCAGAGTAGTACTCGTGTCCACATATATTATTTCTAACTAATAAAGGATATCTAACTCCTTTATACTCTTCTAAGGGAGTTAAATTAAATACTGCCAGCTTATCTGATACTTCTTCTTTAGATAGTAGGTTTTTGCTAATACCACATACAGGGCAAATATACCCCGTATCTTTATAAATAATACTAGATATGTCTACTAAATAACTATGATTACATACAGTATTTGTAATCATAGTCTTATACCTTACACCCAAGTATTCTTCAGTAGGAACTAAGGAATACTTGGTTTTTAGAGTATTTAGTACTTCGTCTTGCTTTTTACTTATTACAGGATTACATACTCTACATATAGAGCCACTACCTTTAGTTACTAAGCTATTAGGATTTATTGTATACTCATGCCCACACGTATTATTGTGTATTAATAATCTAGTATTATTATCCACATAATCTTCTAATAAAGTTAGACCTTTGTCTAAACATTGTTGTGCAAATTCTTCAGTAGTTTTCCTACTAGCAGCCCTATAGGTATCACATTCTTTACATTTACGTTTGTCACCCCTAGCGACTAGTTTTTCTGGTGTTATCTCTCTTAAATGCCCATTTTTACATTTAAGAATCATTTTACCTTTAGAAGTTTTATATTCTGTAACTGCCGTAGTACCTTCTTCACATAAGTCAATAATCTTATTTGTTTTTTCCGAGTTCATAAGGTCTCCTTTTTAAAAGTATGTATTATTATACAATTTTATAATCATAATGTAAAGATGTATTTTTACTGAGCCGCATCAAAAAAATATACCTTGACTTCTTTTACCTAAAGTAGTATAATTACAGCTGTAAATTATAGATCCAAGAAAATTATGGCAAAAAATACTAATAACAACCGTATTGCAATCAAGTGGATACGTGATCGCTGTAAATCGTTGTATGAAAAGAAAGAAACCTGCTACATATGTGGTACTACTGAAGATCTAGAATTACATCACCTACATTCCCTTACTCGTCTTTTAGAAGACTGGTCTACAAAAAAGAAGTATGATATATCCACAGATGAGGGTATACTAGCAGTTAGAGATGAATTCATTGAAGAACATAATCATGAGATCTACGACTTAGTATATACTTTATG
>JFJP01018773.1_pt1 | contig 11314 bp, 9 predicted proteins | sample 431651 | NCBI WGS metagenome assembly JFJP01 (sample SAMN02602958, study PRJNA72255) | Microbial mat metagenome, whole genome shotgun sequencing project. | biome: fresh water; feature: sink hole; material: water; isolation source: purple microbial (photo- and chemosynthetic) mats found in... | reverse complement strand
CGACCAAGATCCATTGTCGCGCATTCTGCCAATGCTGGTGGTTGGCATGTGCAGCCTGACGGTACTTTTTGATCGTTTCCATCTCCGCCTTGGCTAAGTCAATGGCGGCATCCATCGTCAGACCCTGTCTGAACTTTGCTTGGTAAACGACAGTGCCGTCGGCGGAACGAGCGTCTTGGCCTTGGTCGCGCCCGGGGCGTCCAAAGAGGATCGTGTTAGGATTCTCCGCGAAGAGGATGGCGTGCATCATCGACTCAAATGCCCCACCGTCCTGAATCATTCCCCAGTTCAGACTAGGCATGGACATTCCCTCCTGCCAGGCTTTTGTCGCTTGTCTCCGCTTCCGCGACCTGTGCGTGGCTGACTAAGACGCTCCCCTTGGCTTTGGCGAGGAGGTTCCCAAACGGGTCTTGCACACGGGAAAGGCGCGGGGTGGGCGTCGCACAGTTGTAGACGGCATAAAGCCAGTAGTCCTGGCGCATGTTGCACGCCTTGGCCCACTCGTTGGCGGACACCTCGATGTCGCCGGTCGTGGCGCGTCCCTTGACCTCGATGGAACGTTTCTCGTTGCCGGGGCGGAGGGATAGCAAGTCAAATCCAGGATTGTCCGGGAGTCCCGCCGCTCGCGCCAACTCGGGTGTGTGGACGTCCAGGACCTTCGCCCCGCCAGCCTCCTCGAACGCCTGGGCAATCTGCATGGCCACCATCTCGACATTCTTTTCGTGTTGCTCGATGTCCACGGGGTCGGATGATGGCACCACGAGCGCATGCGCCACGAAGGTGACCTCGCCAGGGGCGATCAGGTCCGGTTCACGGTGCAGGACGGCCAGTGCGTTCTGGCGGCGCGCGGTAAGCTCGCGTTGCTGGCGCTTGACCTCGTCCAGTGCGTCTATCGCCTTGCGGTTACCGCTGCGGGCCTTGTCGGAATGCTTGGCTCGGGCGGTGGCTAGCTCCGATTCCTGGTAGTCGAAGCCCCGGCGGATGAAGCCCTCGCGTTCCGGGATACTGTCGGCAATCGTCTTCTTGCGTTCGAGAGCCATCCCGCGGGCGATCCGCTCGGCAAGATAGGCGCGGGCGAATTCCTTCTCCTCGGCGGCTGCCACGGCCAACCGTTGGGCGGATGCGGGGAGTCCGTGCCCGCCCTTCAGCAGCAGAAGATGCTCAACAGGGCAGACGCAGATTTCGGAACCCGCGTGCTGGCAGATACCGACGAGGCGGCATTCGAGGACTTCTTCCTGCGCGAAGTCGGGCAGTTCCGGGTCGGACCGGCGCACCACTGAGAGAAGTGCCATGTGAAAGAGGTAGGGTTTTGTGGCAGACGGGTCGATGAAAACCGCGCCGCGTGTGCCCACGTTTGCCAGTCGTTCCGCGGTCAGGGCTCGGAACCGCTCGAACACCGGTTCGCCGGGGTGGAGCCAGATTACGTCCTTGCGGTCTGTAGGGCGGACGACGGAGAAGTTGTCACGGGATTTCTCGGGGTATAGTTCCAGAACGGGAAAAAGCGGGTCCATCGCGCCGAACCGGAGGGAACGGAGCGAGAAGACGCCGTCCATGTCGCCGTCGATCTCGATGTCCACCAGCGGGGCGGCTTGCTGGATGTACTGGCGGATGTACCCCGGCATCAACCGGAAATAGACTTCCTGTTCCATACTGGCGCGGAGGCGCGGAAGCTCCTTCGCCACGTCGCCGCCGGTTCCGTAAAGTGACTTCTCGCGCTTGGTCACGGCTTCGATCTGTTCCTTGGTCAGCCGTCCGTCCAGTTGCTGCGCGACCGCGTCGGTGTCTTCCGTGACCGCAAGTTCCATGTACCGCTTGATGGACACACCCTCGAACAGGCGGCCGATGCAGTCGAAAACCTTGTCGGACTGGAGCTCCTTGCGAATCTTCTCCAGTTTGTCGAGCAGCACTTTCAGAACCTTGCCTTCGCGGGTCGAGGGGGCGACCAGATTCATGATGACGACGGGGTCGTGCTTCTGGCCGTAGCGGTGGATGCGGCCCATGCGCTGCTCCAGGCGGGCGGGATTCCACGGCACGTCGTAATTGATCATGATCCAGCAGAACTGGAGGTTGATGCCTTCACCGGCGGCATCCGTGCAGATGAGGAATCGGGCTCCATCCGCAGGCAGGCTACCTGTGCCTCCTTCATGCGGCTTCCGGAACCGTTCAATTTCCTCTTCGCGCTGGGCATAGGGCATCCCTCCATGAATCTGGGCGATCTGGCCGGTGTATCCCATACCGCCAAGCCGCCGCACGAGGAACTCCAGCGTGTCCCGATGCTCGGTGAAGACAATGAACTTCTCGCCGCTGAACCGGGATTCCGTCAGTACCTCCCGAAGCTTGTCGAACTTGGATTCCTGTCCGCCATCATAGACCTTCCGAGCCAAGTCGAGCAGTTCCCTGACCTGTTCCTTTTCGGCCAGCAGATCGGTAAGGGAAGCGGCGACCACGCCTTGAAGAAGGCGATCCTCGGCTGCCTCGTGGGCTTCCCCGTGCTCCTCGTCGCCCTCATCGTCCGCACTGGTGGTGTCGAGAAGATCGTCCTCGTGGAGTCGAGCCTGAAACGTCATCATCTGTTCGGTGGTGATCTTTCCGTCCTGGATGTCTTCAATCAGCGCGCTCAGTTTCTCCATCCGGCGCTCGAACGACCGCAGGAGCGCATAGGTTGAACTGGCCAGGCGCCGCTGGAACACGCTCATGGCGAGTCGCGCCGCCTCCCGGTTCAACAGCTTCGCCTTGTTGTAGACGAAGCGCAGGTAGTCCGTGGTCTCGTCATAGAGCTTCTGCTCGCTGATCTCGCCCTGGCTCAATTCGTACCCGAGCGTGTCGGAGATGCGTTTCGGGTAGAGCGGCCGTCCGTCCAGGTAGACCATCTCCTCCTTGGTCCGGCGGACGAAATGCGACTCCCGGTGTTCGCGGGGGTATTCGTCGAACGCATCCGGCGTCGCGAGCATCTCGGGTTCGAGAAGCCGCCACATGGCGTAGTACGGATAATCCTTGCCCATGTGCGGGGTGGCCGTCAGGAGAAGGAGGTGATGGGCGCTCCAGCCCAACCTCCAATGGCCGTTCTGGGATTGGATGCCTGCCAGCGCTTCGGCCAGGCAGTAGCGGTCCGTCTTGCGGACGCGCAGATCGCTGCCCCGGTCGGCAGCCAGCTTGTGCGCCTCGTCGAAAATGACGAGGTCGTAGGGAACCACGGTTGTTTCCCGGAGGCGCGCGAACATGCGGGGGCTGGCCAGTGTATCGACGCTGATGATGATCCGGTCGCCCGACTCACCCTGGAACGGGTTGTCCGCTCTTGCATCCGGCCCCGTGACGATCCGAAACGGAAGGTTGAACAGCGTCAGCAACTCACGCCGCCAGTTGCCCACTAGTCCGGCAGGGGTGACGATCAGAATCCGGCGCAACAGCCGGCGGGATAGCATCTCGCGGATGTAAAGACCGGACATGATCGTTTTGCCCGCACCGGCGTCATCGGCCAGCAGGAATCGTAGCCGGGGCTGCTTGAGCATATGATCGTAGACGGCAATACGCTGGTGCGGCAGGGGGTCAATGCTTGAGATTTCGGTGGCGAAAGCCGGATTCATCAAGTGGCCGAAGGAAAGCCGTTCCCCCTCGGCCAGAACCTTCACGATCTCAGGTTGGGCTGTGAAATCAAGGATCGCGGGCGGAGGCGCAACCGGCTTGCCATAGGGGGCCGACTCCTCGGTCACACGCATCTCGAGTTGCTGAAGCTGGTTCCAGTAGAGACGGGAGGGCTTTGTCTGCTGATTTTCCCATCGGTTGACGGTGGCGAAAGAGACGCCAAGGCTATCTGCTAAAGCCTGCTGGGTAAGGCCGATTCCTCCGCGCAAGCGCTTGACGCGCTCGGCGTAGTCACCGCCCGGCTTCGGCCCTATTACATACCGCTCTGTCATCTTATATTCCAGTCTCAGAAATGGCACTTCGGAGAAATAATGATGAAAATATAACAGATGCTATGTTTGTTGTCAATTATATCACGCGACGATGTCATCACGCGACAAGATGATTTTCATTTTGAAGCAATTCTGTCTTGTTTACCTTTTATTTATAATACGGACTGCTTGACATTGCATTTCGCGAAATGCAATATAGTCATGCATTGAAGGGGAAATAATTACTATGAACGAGCAGATGCAGCAGGTAATCAGCGGTCGTATCCGTTGGGCACGGGAGGCGGCGAATCTGACCCAGGAGGCACTGAGCGGCCTTGTTGGGTTCAAGGATCGGCAGATCCTTTCAAATATTGAATCCGGGCGGCGCGATGTCTCCGCAGAGGAACTCGTCCAGTTTTCCGAGGTGCTGAGCCGTCCGTTGGATTTCTTTACCGACGCCTTCATCCTTACCGGCGAGGCTGCGTTTTCCTGGCGTGCGAAAGATGCTGATCCGGGATTGCTGGATCAATTCGAGGAGAAGGCCGGACGCTGGCTCGCTCTCTATCGGCGTCTCGGCTCTTTGCAAGGATACAAGGGAAATCCAATCCTGCCAAAACTTGCACTGAACCAACGCAGCTCTTTTGAAGATGCCGCTGCACAGGGGGAAGCTCTGGCTGAGGCATGGGGCGTAGTCGGCGAGCCTATTGCCCCGCGGCTCCACGAAACCGCACAGGACCGGTTGAACATCCTTGTGATGATGGTGGATGCCCCTTCCGCAATTTCAGGCGCAGCTTGCCAATTGCCCGAGTTCTATTCGGTGCTGATTAATCGCAAGGACCCTCCCGGTCGCCGCCATTTCGATTTTGCCCATGAACTGTTTCACCTGCTTACCTGGGACACGCTCCCGCCCCGTCGCGAGGATTTCGAGGATTGGAGCAGCGGTTACAATGATAAGCGGATCGAACGCATGGCTGAAAACTTTGCCGGAGGCTTGCTGATGCCACGTTCGATTCTGGAACCGGTGTGGAAGCGTCACGAGGGGACTGAAATTCACCAACGCCTTTTGACCATCGCGGCGGAACTAGGCGTCACCGCGCAGGCGGTCCGCTACAGGGCAGTGAACCTCGGCTGGATCGGGGCACCGAAAAAAGAGGAACTTGACGATCATCGCCTGATTGGACCACGGGAAGCCGAGTGCGCCCGGCCACTTCCTTTCTCGAAACCATTTGTGGCAAGGTTGCAGTGGGGGCTGTCCGAAGGCCGCATTTCGGCACGTCGTGCCGCCCAGTTGCTGGATATGACCGTTCAGGAACTCGGCAGTTTGATTCAGGACTACGGCATGGACGTTCCATTCGATATTTGAGGAGCAAACAGTGGAAATACGCCGCAATGATCAGGTCTTCTTCGACACGAACGCGCTCATCGAAGCGTTCCGTGTAAAGGCCTGGTCGTCGCTGGCGGACGGATTTACCATGGCCTCTGTGGAAACCTGTTGTGTTGAAGCTGGACAGGGCAATCCAAATAGCCCCGGGTACATCGCCGTGGATGTTGGACTGGTGCGAAAGACGGCGAGGATCGAGCAGGTCCCGGCCGTGCAACTCGCGGGCCTTGATCTCCGTCTTGGAGGTGAATTCGCGTTGGATGCCGGTGAACGCGCTCTGCTGGCGCATCTGATCACACGCAAGGATGTTTGGATTGTGTGTTCACCCGACAAAGCCTGCATTCTCGCCCTCCATCATCTGCAATTTCTGGATCGCTCTGTATCCTTGGAACAACTCCTGGACACCGTGGGTTACCGAGCCACACTAAGGAACAACTACACACGCCGCTGGATGGAAAAGATTCGGACTGAACTCTTACTGGAGGCTCTCTAATGCCATTTCAATCCTCGCAAATATGCAATCCACGGCAAATCCTGGAGAAAACATGACTAAACGCTACATGATCCCTGAGAATCTTTCTGACTTCCAGCGGCTGATGTATATGCACCTGATTGATTGGAAATGGGAGCATATCACCAAAAATCCTGGTCAATATGCCGGACGGGATTATGATGCGGTGCTGCCTGCGGAATATCAGGGCAAGCTGCCACACCTGTATGAACCGGTAAAGCAGATGTTTCTGGACCATCAGAAGCGGTTTCACTTCAAGACGCACAAGTTCGCCGACCACGTGGCCAGCTCGCAGATTGCCTGCGCGAACCTGTTCCTGCCCGTCATGGCGCATCCTGATGTCGCGCCGATGATTTTTGCGCCGGTAAAGCCGGATATGGTCAGCATCGCCACGGAAGAGCTTGATCACGGGTTCCGGATTGAATTCTGGGATGAGAACCCTAACGGGACTGATGCCCAAACCGGAATGCTTGGCGATCACAACCGCAGTGCCGGAACCGATTCCGATTTTGCGATCGCCTATCGTAATCATGCGGGCCAGCTCTGTCTTTGGCTGATTGAACATAAGCTGACGGAGGCAGAGTTCACGACCTGTGGGGGTGCCAAGAGCAAAGGACGCAAGTACGGCAATTACGCCTGCGATTCGACGGCAGACGTTCTGGCCAATCCCGATCTCTGCTACTACCACGGCAAATGTCACTACAATTACTGGCCCATCACCCTTGCCAATGAAGCAACCTTCCCTCGCAAGAACCTTCTTTCACATGCTGGCTGCCCATTCAAAGGCGGCATGAACCAGCTCTGGCGCAACATGGTCCTCGCCCTTGCTATAGAGAATGCCACGGAAGGCCCTTACGCCAAGTATCAAAAGGTCTATTTCTCTGTCTGCCATCATCCGTGGAATACCGCATTGAATGATTCCATGACGGCGTTCCGCTCGCTTCTTGGCGACAAGAACAAGTTCTCATCATTCACTTCCGAACCGCTGATTAGCGCCGCCCTTGAAATCAGCGATCTGGAAATCAAGAATTGGGCGGATTGGTATAGCGATCTCTATCTGGGTCAATAGCGCCTATCTCAATAAGCTGGGGTGAATCCGGGCCAATCGCGTCACCGAAAGCTTTTTATACTCAGGCACCTTTCCTGTGGTGAGGTGAATGCGTAAAAGAGGATGGAAAGTCTGCTGGATTACATTGAGAAATCGCGCGAGGAGGCTGAACGCGTCGGGTCGAGTGTAAAGGATTTCAAGGTTTTTGATTTTTCGTTCATCCCGGACAAACCCCTGGTCAGGCCGGAAACAAAGAGAATCATTGATTGCCTGGTTCGTTACCAGCAGACCGGCATCCCCCGGAATCTGGTCATTGTTGGCCCGCGTGGTTGCGGGAAGACCCTTACATTCCGGTATCTCTCAAACGCGCTGAAGGCAAAACTCGGGCTCCCTTTCTATGGGGTTAATTGCCGCGTCCACAATACGTCATTCAAGGTGCTGGCCAATATCCTGAAGATGCGCCCGAGAGGATATGCGTACAGTGAGCTGTGTGAGCGGTTCGAGCAGGCGATCCCCAGCCCTGCTGTGATCGTGCTGGACGAGAGCGATATGCTTTGTGAGAAGGATGCCCGGAAAGACGTGCTGTATTTCCTGTCGCGAAGCAAACGCCAGTATTCAGTGGTGCTTCTTTCGAATAATCCCCGGTATCTTCGGAATCTGGATGAATCAACCCGGTCATCCCTTCAGCCGGAGTATATTCATTTTGACAGCTATTCCGCGCAAGAGATCCTCGATATCCTGAAAGATAGGGCAGAGACGGGCCTGAAGACCGTGGATGAGCCCATGCTTGCTGAAATCGCCGCGATGACGTCCAAGAACACCGCTGGCGATGCCAGGATCGCAATCAAATCCTTGCTGTATTGCGCCACGAAAGAAGCGGAAAGTGTTCAGGATTGTTTTGAGAAAGCACGGGAAGACGTGATGGCGGATGTTCTGAGCAATACGACCGACAAGTCGCTATTGATCCTGAAGGCCGCATTACAGGAACCATCCCGGCTGGTGAAGGAGGTTTATCAGAAGTATGTAGGCCTGTGCCGGCAATACAGGGAGGAGCCATACGGGTATACCCAGTACTATGCTGCTATCGGACTCATGGCGTCACTGGGGATTCTTGTCCTGATCAGCGCCAAAGTTGACCGTACCTACAGTAACCGGATTGAGCTACTCGTGACCGGCGACCAGGTTGATGCCGCGATTGCCAAAAGGCTGCATTAAAAGAGAGAGTAGGCTGAATGCGTCGGGGCATTATTCGAATTGTGCTCCCTGTTTTGTGCATCATGCAAGGCATCCTGAAGCTAGGGCATGTGCCAATGTAATGATTCTTGGAGAAACGTTTCTTATTCGCTATGCAACTGCCTTTATATACTTTTCGCTTCTGGCAATCAGTTGCGAAAAGTATGAGGGTTGACTGATCCTGCCGACGTGAACACTGCACACTCTCTATTCCGGTTGCATGGCGGATGCGCTGGCTTCAAGCAATTGTTTACCCGGCTCCGTGAGCCTGATCACCTTGGTTCTGCCATGGTTAGTGAGTTTTTCTGCCTCCTCAATCAGGCCAAGATCAATCAGCGACCTTTTTGCCTTGTCTCCCTGTCGGCCTGACAGTCCGAGCCTGGTATATCTGGCAACAACGCCGGAGTGCGGCATAACGGCAACATCCTTGAGAAATGCGGTCTCCGAGTCCGTTAGTGAGAATTCCCGTTTGGCGTCGAGGGTTGCTTCGGGTGGGAGGTTGAATCCAATATGCGGAATCATAGCCGCCCGGACATTGGAATCGCTTACAGAGCCCTTGATGATGGGGACCTTTGGTGCCCGCATCATGAACGCTTCGGTAACGCCGTGCCGCTGAACCCGGACGACCGATGTGCCGAGGGGTAATTTACCCAGGGCATTCATCTGGTCGAGGTCAAGCAGCATGACGGACTGCAATGCCGCAGCATCCGTTTTTTCCTTCACCCCGGATGCTACAAACGTGTGAATGTTCGCCAATGCCGACCGGGAAATCATGGACGGCATTTGCGCGATGAGCACCAGCCCAAGCCCGTATTCCCGGCACTGGGAGAACAGGACATCCACCAGGTCACGGGACGATGAGGAATCCTGTGATCGCGGTGCAAGGTTCTGGGCCTCTTCCAGTATCAACACATGCTGAAGTTGTTCCCTTGCTTGCCTCGCCTGATAATACTGATAGAGCCAGAGCATGATGGCTTCAGAAAAGAATACCTTGTCGGCCTGGGTCAACGCATCCATCTCAAATACGACGGCCTTATCAACGAGGTCCTTCAAGGATGCATTGCTTTGCGCGTTCACAACGGTGTCCATCGGGCCAAAGCAGAGCGAATGGATGGTTCTCATGGCGGAGGAAAGCCACAGGGATTCCCTCCCGCTCTTGATGGGGTAGGATCTGACCTTCTTTAGCAGATCCCGGAACGTGGGATAGTGCTTGGGGATGCCATCATAGATGCCGAATTCCTGATACAGCTCGGACAGGCAGACCTGTAGCAGGTAGATAACGCCCTCGCCAAGAAAGAACGCCTGTGCCAGGACGGCTACAATCAGCTTGATGTGCGTCTGGGGGTCCACCCCTTCTATGGGAATCAACGGATTGAATGAGATCGGGGCGACGGAGTCCCTGCCGACGGTGAATACCAACAGATCGTTGAATTCCGGCAATGACCGCAATTCCCGCCAGGTACGCTTGAAATCGCAAACCCACAGAGGAATGTGCTGCCTCTTAAGGCCGGTGGCGAGCAGATGTGCATTGTTCGTCTTCCCCGATCCGGTTTGCCCGAAATAGGCGATATGCCCCATGAGTTCAGGATAGCGCATACTGAAGGGGTGACGCTCTTTCTGATTGTAATAAACGGAACCAATCAGAATATCGCCACTGCTATCGGCAGGTTTTGGCGGCAGGAATACCGGCGTTGTATCCTGGACATCCATATTCAGATTAATGTTTGCCAGAAGCCTGATTTGCTCCTCCAGCTCCAGCCGGTCCTCCCCATCCATGACTGAGTATGCCTGCCATAGCTGTGTGGCTTTCTCAGCGCCGATGGATGGCTCCAGCGCGCGGCATTTAGTCTGGAAGTCCAGCGAATCCTTGTCCTTTGTATGCGTCATCATGAGTTGCAGGAGCGCCGAAGAGGCTAGACCTGAAATGCGTGCCGTGAAGTCGGTTGCTTGATAAAATCAGCTTTTCCCGCAGTTCCGCCGTGTCCTTCCATAGCCGCTCATCATTTTCCCTAAGCTCCTTCTCCAACTGAAGCCGGGTTCCTTCAAGATGTTGCTTATCTTTAGCGTCATAGATGGCATACGGTTGCGAAAGTATGCCGAGCTTCGCGGTAAGATCGTTCATACGTTCAAAAAGGCTATCACGGTTACGATCCCGGATTGCCACGCGTTCCGCCAGCATCTGCTTCAGGACATCCACGGAATAGGTCTGAAAGGTCAGTTTCTGGCTGGTCAGCCGGCCCAGCAGGTCATCCTGGTCCTGCGAGCCGATGCCGCCCGTTCTGGATTCTCTATATCCGACTTTGGAACTTGAATTGTCACCGAGGCGAAAGGAATCGAGGCACGGAGTGTTCAGAATCGCATAGCTGAGGCTGAACGGACGATATTCAGTGACCGTCCACCCCTGGCTTGTTGTAAAGGTATAGTCCACCATGTTGTCATTTTTGAGTGATACAGAAATGACGCCACACGGGTTTATAAACCTTTCGGATTTGTCAAAACGAGATACAATAGCTTCCCAATAGTCCAAAGGACTGACCAAAAGGCGAGGGGACAGTGATCTGCTCCTGTCCTTTGATCTGAACATTGCCCCTGCACATTGGACCCTTTACCCAGGCCATTATCTTCACAAATCAGTATTGCGATTCGCTTTGCGCTGTGGGCTTATCAAACGCTTGACGACGGATGATTGATCGCAGGATCATGGGTCACGTCCGACCACCACTTCAGGTATTGTTCCGCCGATTTCTTCCCGGATGCAACTAGTTTTCTCTTCAGGCCATCGCTCAACTCAAATTCCATTGTTCCGACACCCAGCGTATCGATATACACGGTCCTGTGCCAGTCATCCTCATGAAGATGCTGACTGTCCTGTACCGCGAGAACGGTCTTGATCAACTGCATCGTATAGTCCAGGAAATTCTCGATCTTCGTGTGTTGTGGCTCCTGTCCATCACGAAACACCCCGATCTCCTTCGCAGAATCGAGACGGAAACCCAGCGTCTCTTTATTGTAGATGTACGGACTACTATTGGGTGACTTTACCGCCAAGACTGTATTTGCGTCCTTGTAGTAGCCGGGAATCCTTATCAAGCCCGGATCCCCAAGGTACTTTTCCCGGTCAAACAATTTGACGGGATAGTTATTGATGGCACCCCCATCCACAAACACATCATTACGATCGTCACGCACCGCGCGGAAAAACAACGGTATCGACATCGACCTCCTGACCGCATCCACCACTCGCATAC
>JFJP01024707.1_pt1 | contig 11315 bp, 8 predicted proteins | sample 431651 | NCBI WGS metagenome assembly JFJP01 (sample SAMN02602958, study PRJNA72255) | Microbial mat metagenome, whole genome shotgun sequencing project. | biome: fresh water; feature: sink hole; material: water; isolation source: purple microbial (photo- and chemosynthetic) mats found in... | reverse complement strand
CAAACCCCAAACCCCAAACCCCTCGCTCCGACAGTCGATCGGTTGAAAAAGTTTATAACAATCCCAAAACCAACCCATCTGAGTCCTTGGGATATGAGCGCTGGCTGGAGTGCAGGCTATCTTTTAGAGGATTTTCTCGAAGAGTTATTGTATTTCAGACACCAAGGTTTACTTAGTTCTTGACCTGCTTTTCTTCGGTGGCGACCTTAGCGCTGGCGTTGGTGAGGGTGACGTTGAGTTCTCTGGCTCGAGCAACGATTCTGGCTCTCTTCCTCGCAGAGATGTTGGATGCAACTTCACCGGAGTAGACTCGGTTGTTCATCAGCAGCAGCTCGAGGTCGGTCTCGTTGGTGATGAGGAATCTCTTGAGACCGTTAGTCTCGAAGAATCTGGTTCTCTTGGCAGTGCCGTATCCGATGCTGACGAGCGGCTTGTTTCCTCTGAACTGTCTCCTCATTCTGTTATCGATACCTCTTGGTCGTCTGTAGCTATCCGGCAGTCTGGCATAGAGGTCCGACGCGAATCTGGTGAACTTTGCGGTTCTCTTGTGTACGCTTCTCTTTCTAAGAATTGGTTTGACGCCCATTTTATTCGACTTTATTTATGAGGACAGATCTTAATTAAGTGAAGTTTTTATGAATTGATCTGTCCGCTCGATGCCTGCAGCCGACCTTTTTTCGCTCCAGGCTTGGGCGGCAGCTTGCTCTTGGCGAGGGCGAGGTGCTTGTTGATCTTGTCAGGGATGGACTTGTAGTTGTAGCGCAGGATGAGCATGTCGTTCTGGTCCGAGACGAAGAAGAGACTCTTCAAAATGACTTCGGCGTAGACTTCTTTGATGCCGAGGTAGGGCTCCGAGGCTTCTTTGGAGACCTTGAGTCTGAACTCCGCGTAGTTGCGCAGGCTCCAGAGCACGACTTTGAAGTTCTTGCCCGACGAGGCCATGTAGACGATGGACTGGTACCAGTTGTTTTCGATCGAGATGGCTTGCTTGACGAGCGTCTGCCGCTCTTTGTCTTGCACGAAGAAGCGGTAGGACTTGAAGGCCTTCAAGAACTTGCGGTTGAGCAGGAACTTCTGGATCAGCTGGAGAGCTTTCTCGTAGTAGAAGATGATGTTCTGCGACTCGTACTCGAGGATCTGACTCATGTGCATCTTTTTGATGATCGGCAGTATCACCTTCTTGATCACTTCCTTGTCCGGCCTTCCGTCTCTCTGCTGGAGCTTCGATTCTTGCACGACTTCGAGGATCGACAGCTTTTTTTCGAAGTACCGGATGACCTCGTCGTCGCTCTTCGCGGAGAAGTACTCGACGCACTCTTCTTCGGAGAAGTTCAGGTAGATTTTCTGCTCTTTGGAGTTCGAGAGGTTTTTTATTTCTATAGAGTAGGTGACTCTGTACTGCTCGTAGTTGACCAGTGAGCTGACTGCATCTTCTTCGACGAGCGACTCTTTTTTGTTGATGATGATGAGGTAGTGCTGCCGGTTGAAGATGCGCGTGTTGCGCGACAAGTTGATGCTCGGCAGCGGGTTTCGGGACAGCACGTTGCGCAGCTCGAGGACTTTCCGCTCGGAGATGTCGTTGGCGTTCTTCGACTGCTCGTTGAACTGCGAGACTTCTCGGCCGAGCACTTTTATCGCTTCGGGGTTGATCTTGTTCGAGTCGACCATCAGCTGGCCTTTTTCGTTGAGCGTGAAGCACTTGGAGATTTCCTGCACGATGGTTTTGAGCTCGTCTTTGCTCATCACGGTCTTGAGGTTGGGGTCTGCCTTCTTGAGCTTGTCCACGTCGATCTGCAGGCGGAAGTAGTTCGTGTTGCTCTCGGCTCGCTTCTGCGGCATGCCGAACTTGTCGTAGTACATGTTGAACTCGACCAGCTTGTCGCCGTCGACCTTCACCTTCGAAATGGCGATCTTGTCGTCCACGATGAAATCTCTCATGCCGGTCAGCTTCGTCTGGTCAGGCGAGACTACCTCGGGAGGCTCGAGGCCGGCCGGCTGCATCTGTTCGCCGAGGACTTCTTCGACCTGCATGTCTGTCTGGGACTGCTGGCCGGGCTTCGATGCGATGAGTGCGTAGGTCGCTTGTTTCGGGAGGGCGAAGTAGGGCCGCTCGGAGTCTTCTTTGCCGTTGCGCAGCTTGTTGATGAGGAAGTCGATGAGCGTCAAGCCTTCGGTGTTGAGCAGAGGCGTGTCTCCTTCTCTGTAGGTCACCACGAACTTGTGGTACTTCTCGCTGCCGTCGGGGATCGGACTGATGACGAATGCGAGCTCTTTGGGTTCGTTCGAGGCTTCCTTCGAGTAGACCCAGACCTGGTAGTACTTGTCGCCCATCCGTTTGAAGGTGATCTTCATGAGAGTCCCGCGCACTTTGAGCTTCATTTCTCTCCGCGCCTTCATCGCGATGGTCTCTTGGACCAGCCGTCTGCAGTTGTTCAGTCTAAGCTGTCGCTGGATGACCGTGACGCTTTTGGTCAGCTTGTCCAGTGAAATGATGTTGCCTCTTTTCTCTGTCGGTGGTTTCTTGACTGCTTTGAGCTTCTGGTTTTCTCTGAAGTTGAAGACGATGGGGTAGTCGTCGATGAGTATGAGAGCGTAGTAGGGGATCTGCTGTCTCACTCGTGGTTTGGAAGTGCCTTCATCTGCAGGCGGGTCTGGGGGTGGGTTTTTGACGGCATCAGGGTCTTCAGGCAGGACGTCTTCTTCTGCTTGCAGGTCAGCTCTTTCTCTGTCTCTGAGTTCGATCTTCTCAGCGATGAGAGATGCGATGAAAGGCATCTGCGAGTTGAGGAACCTGTTGGACTTGGTGTCGACGAAGCAAGACTCTTCCATGCCGTAGACGCACTGGAGGATGATCTTCAGTCCGATGAAGCCTTCGACGAACAGCCTGCACATGCCTGCGTGGTTCGGCTCGTAGAGGTCGATGGTGACCATGAACCTGAACTCTTCTCTGAGGTACTCGTAGAGGATGAGAATGGCAGCGACTCCGAAGTGCGTCTGTCTGAAGACGAGACCGACTCGCTTCGTCGGAGAGTTCGCAGCGAAGCGACGCAGCTGCACCTGTCTCTGCTCTTCCTCGGTCCTCCACCACCTCTGAATCTGACTCACGCTGTCGAGGAAGATCTTGTTCTTCTCCTGCACACTCAACCCATCGGTGAACCTCGGTCTGTACCGCTTCTCGTACTGCTCGAGTCTCTTGCGCTGCTCTACGAAGGCCTGCAGTCCCGGCTCGACGGCCTCGGATGCGTCGACGACTCCCTTGCCCGTGCCGACAATGCCTTCGGTGGTGCTCTTCAAGTCTCTGGTCTGCCGGTCGTCCGGGAGGTCAGAGGAGCCCGAAGACAGCGGCACCAGGAGAGCGGCTCTGAGTCTCTCGGCGAACTCGACTTCCTGCAGGTCGACTTCTTGGTACTTGACCTTGTCTCCGGTGACGGACTGGATGGCTTTGATCTGCGTGCCTTTGACGTCGAGAGCTTTGAGGTCCACGTCGACGAGCAGGTGCCAGTCGATCCAGAAGGACTGCCTCATGCTGCTGCCGACAGCGATCAGCCGCAGCGAGACGGCCTCGAGGAACTGGCTGGCGACTTGTCCGAAGAACTCTTTGAGGATGTTGTTGGTGATCTTCGGATGGAACTGCGGCAGCTTCTTGATGCGGTACATCTTGAGGAAGCGGTCGAGGACGATCCTCGCGCGGACGACTTCAGTGTTGTTCTCGAGCGAAGTGGCGACCATCTCGAGGTTGAAGCTGGTCCTGCAGAAGCTGACGGATATGATGTAGCCTCTGTTGTCGCTCACGTAGAAGATCCTCGATATGAGCTTCTTCTCCGCAGCCGCAGACTTGGCTCTGAGCTTCGAGAGGATCTGGGTCAGCAGCGAGTACCTTGATCTTCTTGAGCATGGTGAAGCTGCGGATCTGGAATATGAGCGCCATCGAACTCAGGCGCAGGTCGCGGATGGACTCGGTCTTGCTGTCTCTGGGCAGTCGGTCGATGGCTGGCTGCGGGGCGGAGGGTTTGCTGGTGAGCAGAGGGGCGGAGGAGTTCTTGGGGGTCGGAGTGGTTTTGAGGTGCGAGGAGGGGAAGCGACAGAGGACCTTGCTGAGGTGTGCTTCGAGTGTCTCGTGGATGATGTCTTGTATCTCGTCGATGTTTCGAGTGTCGATTCCGAGCTCAGCCAAAGTGAATGCGCAGGCGGACTCGCTGGGCGAGTTGGAGGCGTCAGAGTCGAGGACGGCTTTGAGGACGAGCTTGTTGAACTTGATGTCGAAGAAGACCGAGATGTCTAGGGTCTTCGTCTGGTCTGTCTGGTACTGGCAGGTCGAGATGAAGAGCTGGCTGCTGGTGTCGGTGAGGTCCAGCTCGTCTCCTTCTTCTTTGAGGCCGATGAGCTGCTGTCGCTGGCCCAGAGCGCCGAGGCCTTTGGCTTTCCTCTTGAAGTTGTTTCTTTCTCGGACGAACTTCCAGTAGCGGTACCAGCCCTGCAGCTTCTTGACGACTCGCTGTTCGTCTACGAAGAGGTCTTGGTCGTGCTGGTCGTTTCTGATTCGGTGGATCGCTTCTTTGAGGCTGGGGTTGGGTCTGAGGTCGAGCGAGAGGTCGGTGGTTTCCAGGAACCTTTCTTGAGAGTCTTCTGCTTTGTTGGCCCACTCGAAGAGCGAGTCGCTGTGGCCGATGGAGGGGAGGATGGTGTCTCGGACGAACTGGTGAGGACGGGTTACTTCGAAGTAGGTGTTGAAGGGGTCTACTCGGGAGTAGAGTTCTTCCTGTTTGTTGGCTTCTTCTTGGTTCATGAAGGGGTCTTTGGCGTCGGGGTTGTCGTGGGTCTTCGGGAGAGGCAGCAGCTCGAGCGACACCGTGGATGAGGCTGCGGTCTGGCTGATGATTTTCTGGTGAGCAGAAGCTACGAGTTTTATTCTGTTCTTCAGAGAGAGCAGCAGCGGCATGATCTCGGACTTCGCGGGGTTCGCCATCAGCTTGGTGTCGTCGACCTTGAGCGCCTCGCTGTAGAGCTCGAGCTTTTGAGAGATGATTTCTCTGCTGCTGCCGTACTTCCTGCTGGGGTGCGGCAGGGCCAGCAGCTCGATCTTGTTTTCTTTGACCACTTTGGAGACCACGACGACGTAGAAGTTGTCCTGGTCTGCGACGGTGCGGCTCTGGGTGGTCTGGTCAGTCTCGGGCCTCTCGACGAGGAAGAACTTGGCGAGGAGGTTCTTCTTGAGCAGCACTTTGTTCTTTTTGTAGAAGCCGTAGTGCGTCTTGTAGATGAAGCCGCGGATGACTTCGCGGACCCAGATGGCTTTGGTGGTGCTCGGGTCGACCATGGTGTGGTAGTGGAGCGTCTGCATGCGCATGTCGATGAGGTAGCGGTTGTAGTCGGTTATTTCGACGGCCCACTTCTTGCTGTTGAGGTAGATCTTGCGGAAGAAGTCTTCGAAGTTCAAGTCGATGTCGTAGAGCACGCCTGGCTCGAGCGTCAGAGGCGAGTACCTGCTGTTCGAGGTGAAGTCGTGGGCGACCACGCTGACGGAGTACTTGAGGTCTGTCTGCTTGCTCTCGTCTGCGTCTTGCTCCTGAGTCACCGAGTGGATACCTCTGTCGGCCGCAGCGTCAAGCTTGCGAGGCTGGCTTCGGACTTGGCCACGCAGCGGATGCGCACGAGTCTGTCTGTGTCGTACTTGGTGATGCCGTGGTAGAGGATCTTCTTCTTGGAGTACTTTTCGAGCAGCTCGGGACTGATGGTGTTGTCTTTGAGTCGCTTGAGCAGGATCGCGCAGAAGCAGACGACGTACGAAGTGACGTGCAGGTCGAAGCGGCTTTTGCTGACGGCTGTTCGCGGTGGCTGCTCGTTGACCGAGAGGTCGTTGAGCCACGCACCGTCGGGGAGCTTTTTGAGGCCTCGCTGGATGAAGCGGTCGTCTTCGGAGGGCTCGATGTAGGGGGTCGAGACGGGTTCGTCGAGCTGCACGCCTCGCTCGAACTCCATGGGGTCGTTGAAGATGAGTCTGGGGTTCGTCTTGAACTTGACTTCGCCGTCGAGCACGAAGAGTTCTTGCAGCAGCAGGTCGCAGTAGAGCTCGAGGTTTCCCTTGGTCAGTTTGGCCTCCATGGCTTCTTGAGTTCTGTTCAAGATGTAGCGGTCGAGTTCGAGCACGAAGCTGCAGCAGTTGAGCGGCGAGCTTTTGCTGTGCAGGTGGATCTCGAGGATGGGCTTCAAGTGGACGTACTTGTTCTGGCCGTGCGGCGATTTCTCGGCTTCGAGTTTGTGGAGGTCGACTTGTCTCTCTATTTTGAAGCTGATGATGTAGTTGATGAAGGTCTCGCTGTTGCCCAGAGTCCTCCTGAAGGGGATGGCTCGGTGTCTGCGAGTGATCAGCAGCTTCGATCCGTCGAAGTGCTTGCGACTCAAGTTGTATCTGGTCTTCACCAGATAGCGCAGAATCATCGCTTTGATCTTCACTCCGAGCTTCGCGATCTTCTGGCCCAGGTGGGGGTCGTAGTCAGGGTCGACGAAGACGACAGAGTCGTGGAAGGAGTGTCTGGAGTGTCTGGTTAGGTCGAGCTACTCAGATGACTCTTCGTCGTCTCTCTCGTCGCGAGAGTCTTCGCTCTTGTCCTCGACGCTGGCGAAGATCTTGGCTTTGTTGGACTGCTCTCGCTGCTTGAGCTTGAATCCGATCTTCTTTAAGCTGTCGAGCAGCTCTTCGGTGTTGTTGTACTTGTCGTCTTCGTGTGCTTCGATCACCTGCTGCTGCTGCGAGGCGGAGCGGGAGTCTTTGTCTTGGTCGAGGGGAGTCTTGGCAGATATCTGCAGCAGCTGCGGTCGCTGGTCGGAGCGTTTCTTCCTGTCTTTCTCTGAGATGTGCAGCAGGGGAGGCTGGTCGTCTTCGGTCTTGCCTTCGAGGATGTTCTGCAGGGTGAGCAGCCGCATCTTTCTGTTCTCCGCGTCGAACTGGTCTCTGCGGATGAGGAACTTGTCGCCGATGGTGCCTTGCTCGTAGAGGACTTCTTTGGCTTCTTCGTAGGTGACGGGGAGGTTGGATTTGTTTCCTTTGATCTTGAGCATGAGCAGTCTCTTTCTCCTGATGAAGTCGTCTGTTTGGCTGGTGAGGGGAGCGTACTCTTCGATTTGGATGTCGGGTCTGCGGTGGAGGTTTTCTTGGTCGCCTGCGAAGAAGCCTTGGTTCTTGTTGAGGGTCAGCAGCGAAGATCCGCGTAGCTTGTTTGTTTTGGGGCGGTCTCTGAGCTCCATGATGTTGATGGTTCTCTCTCTGCTGGCGGCTGACGGCTGCTGCGGGTGTTCGGGATAGTTCCAGGCTTTGGTCGAAATCTTGGCGTCCACCTCATCGAGCAGCTCGTCTGTCGCGTGCTTGCTCTGCTCGTCGTCGGAGAGGTGGTCGAGTCCGCGGGTGACCGGGACGGAACCCAGAGCTCCGAACTTCGGAGGCACGAAGTTGTTTCTCTTGATCACGAGCTTCTTCGTGGAAGAACCTGGTTCGGTCGAAGTCAGCGGTCGGAGATTCATGGCCAGGTCTTTGCTGACTAGTCAAGAGAGCAGTACCTGTTCCGACTGACGATAGAGGCCTTTGGTTTTTCATCGCAGCGCCGGTGCTGCCGCCTCTGATGGTGAACTGGGTGTTCTTCTTCTTGGTGGACCTGAGCGACGCCTCGTTGTCGACGAAGTGCAGGCCTGAGTCCGAGATCTTTTTGAAGACGGTGGTTTTCCTCGAGTCGATGGCGGTGGCTTTCTTATCTATGAGCAGTGCCTTGCACTTGGCGATCCTCTGGACGAGCTTGCCTTCGACGAGGCCGATGTTGTCGAGAGTGGTGAGTGCGAGGGTGTAGAGGTCCGAAGCGGTGTCGAGGTCTTGCTCGTTCTCCAGCTCTTGAGCGAGACAGAAGTAGGCCAGCGCGAGCTTCTCGGAGACGTCTGCGTGTTTCTTCTTGAGGTAGATCTTCTCTTCGGAGGAGTTCGTCCGCGCGATGTCGGTCAAGAGTCTCAGCAGCTCTTTCTCGCAGTGGTCGATGGCTTTTTGTGAGCAGAGCTTCGCGTTCGCTTCGCTGGGTGAGCAGAGAGCACTCTTTGAGCTGCGAGTAGAGCACGGAGAGGTTGAGGTAGGTGATGCCGTGGTAGACGTCTGGGTTCCGCTGGAGGATGTTGTCTGCTTTGAGCAGGTAGAGCAGTGCTTTGCGCTTTTTGCCGATGAACTTCCACAGACAGCCTTGGTTGTTGCGGATGGCGAGGAAGCACTCCAAGAAGATGTAGGGCTGGGCCTTGACGAGTTTGAAGCAGTTCTCGAGGACTTCGGAGGCCTTCTCGAACATCTTCTGCTTCATGAAGAGCACTGCGACTTCGTTGACCTGCTCGACGAGTCTGGTGAACTCTCGGAGGAACTGCTCGGTGTTCTTCGGAGCGATCTTGGCCAGCAGGTCGACGCCTGGGTGATGCGTGTCTACACTGGGCGACCTTCTCGAAGGCGAGAGTCGTCTCGTGCTTCTTGACTTCGTCGAGACTCCTCCGCAAGATCTCTCGGTACTTCTCCATCATCAGCTGCAGGGCCTCGCTGTCACCTCGGGTCTTCTTGAAGATGATGTTTTTGTAGAGCGGTCGCTCGATGGCTTCTTGCTGCTGCTTGGGGAAGAGCTCTTCTTCTTCGTCGAAGGTTTCGAACTGCATCCGGTTCGACTACTTTGACGCAAGTGCGATTGTGGTTTTAATTTGCTCTCGAGTTATCTGCAAAGTGCTTCATGCAACAGCGATTACTCGAGTCGAGTGTCGCAGGCGACCGGCAGCGTGGACAGGGTGCAGCGGAGAGCTGGCAGGTCAAGGGCATGCGAGGAGCGAACCGCGACGGGACTAGTCTAACGAAAAAGAAAGAGGTTTGAGTCGAACCCTTCCAAGACTCTTTAAAACGAGGAAGGAGGCTATTTACTTCTAGGAGCTGATGGGACGGTCACTTGAAAGCTCGGTCGCCAGTTTGCAGTGCAATTGTGTCTGAAAAAGATAGGTGACCCATCACTCGAAACGAGTCTCGTCGAAGCCGGCGGAAGAGGCAGACGAGCAAGCCCGTCCACCGACCTCCACAGCACGGACCGGTCATCGACGATTGGTTTAGATTATAATTAACGACGGTCTCCAGTGTTAGCAAATTAAACACCGCGAACATGGAGGACGAGCGCGAAGCATTCCAAAACTACCTGAGAGAACTGAAGGTCGAACACCTCACGAGCATCGACGACATGAAAGAACTCTCTGCACACGCAGACACTTACCTCGAAGTCAAGATCGCTCTCATCAAGCAGCTCGAGCTGGAGGCTTTTCAAAAGTCGCTCAAAATGATGGACATGAAGGCCAAGCTGCAGACGAGAATAAAAGAGAAGGCGAAGGCACTCGAGAGGAAGCCCAAAGCAGTCAACCCCAGCTTCAGAGCGTACCTGCTCAACCGCTTCTTCGCCTGGGAGTCCAACGAAAACCCGCAGTACACCGCAGATACCTTCGTCCCCCCCGCTCACCTCGAGAAGACTCTCGGAGAAGGCTGCCACTTCCTGCTCAGACTCAAGAACGCTCGAGGCTCGTCTCAGAGGTACGTCATCTCTTTCGACAAAGCCTTCGCAGAAGTCACGGGGCTGTGGCTGGCAGGCGAAGAAGACGACCTCACCATCGAGAAAGCATCTCATGCAGACATCGAGACGCTCCTCAGCCACCTCAAAGCCTTCGTCGGCGACATCTACTACGGCGGCAAGACGATCCTCATCGACCTCATCGACAAGTTCGTGAACAAAAAAGAGCCCTTGAACATCAGCAACTTCTTCCTCAACTTGTAATCACTCATGTGCAGTCTCTTCGAACAGACACTCCTCTACTCTTTTCCAGCAGCTTTTGGCAGTCTCGTAACTAACTTTTGCAACTCGTCGTCCCGCACTCCTTCCAGTCCTCGAGTTATCGCTTGGGCTTCTCTTTCGACCTCTGCTGTCTGCAGCCGAGGGTTCTTCAGGCTCGACTCGATTGTTCGAGCGACTGTCGGCAGAAGCGACTTGATCTGGCGGACTGCTTCGCTCCTGCGCGACCCCGACTCACCAGCGTACTCCGAGAAGACTGCGGAGACATACCCTCTGCTCACAATCATCGGTCCGAGCGAAGGACTCATCAAGCAGAACTTCATCAGCTGCACGAATGCGTCGTCCAGTCTGTCATCCGCGAAAGTCTTCTGCAGGTTCAAGAAGAACGCAGGCGTCACGCACTCGACTATCGCTTCTTCGAAACTCGCATCTGGTCACTCGTCACTACCCGAAGCCAAAACAGCAGCGGCTTCTCGAAGCAGTCGACGAGTGTTCTGCTCTCGCACGTCGGAAGCAGTCGTCATCACCACGAGCATAATCGAGAGTCTCGTAGAGTAGTTCTTCCAGTAGTTGTCCAGCTGTCTGTCCGCCTTGCCATCGGGTGACAGGAGGAGCTTGTTCGCTCTGTTGATGTAGTTGCTGTCGGTGACTGGTGAGCGGTCGAGTACTGGAGCTGTTGAGGTAGGCGAAGATGTCGAGACAGGAAGCCTGCAGTTCTTTGTGGTCTTTGAGCAGCATGGGGTTCTTGTTGCTGGTGTAGGAGAGCAGAGCTGCGGTGTTCTCCAGTGCCTTGTTGGTGGTTCGGATGTCCTGTGTGAGGCGCCACTACAGAGAAGGCGAAGTTTTTTATCATCTGTAGGTTCGCCTGCAGACAGGTGTTGAGCAGGTCTGCGTCGAGGAAGTTCTCAGTCACTCGAAAGTACCTTTTCTGCGGATGCGATGAACAGCTCTGATAGCTGCGAACAGCTTTTCATGGCCGACTCGGACGACCGGTCAAAGGAAGGCTCTGATAACAGTCGAGTACTGAAGCTGTAGATGATCGTCCAGAATCTGTGGTTGAGCTTCTTCAGCTGCGACTGTGCAGGCAGCTCGTGACCAGGGAGAACCACGAGCGCCAAGAGCGGCACTGCATGAGGTGAGTCTACAAATGGTGAAGGCAGCTGCAGTCACCTTCGGGGAGAACTTGGGCCGCAGCAGAAGCCACTGCAGCACCGATGTGGTCTTAATCTTCTTAGGCTTGCGGAAGGCCGAGCCCATGTACTCCATGAAAGTCTTCTGCTTGTCGCCATCTTTCGAGAAGCGTCTCGCGACTGCTCTGTGGACTGCAGTCATCTTCGAAGCTCGTCTGTTCGCGAGAGCGGTGAACATAAGTATGTGCAATCTCAGCCGCTGCTATTATGACCGACTCTGACTATTCGTTGATCGGATCACTCGCAGGGGTTTGGGGTTTGGGGTTTGGGGTTTGGGGTTTGGGGTTTGGGG
>JFJP01005934.1_pt1 | contig 11315 bp, 7 predicted proteins | sample 431651 | NCBI WGS metagenome assembly JFJP01 (sample SAMN02602958, study PRJNA72255) | Microbial mat metagenome, whole genome shotgun sequencing project. | biome: fresh water; feature: sink hole; material: water; isolation source: purple microbial (photo- and chemosynthetic) mats found in... | reverse complement strand
GTTTCGTAGTTGGTGCGCAAGTCCTTGATGCGGCTGTTGTCCAGCACATAACTGCGAATCTGATGGCCCCAGCCGACATCGGTCTTGGTGTCTTCGAGCTTTTGCTGGGCTTCCTGCTGCTTGCGCAACTCAAAATCATACAGGCGGCTGCGCAGGCGTTTCCAGGCCACGTCGCGGTTGCTGTGCTGGCTGCGGCCGTCCTGGCACTGCACCACGATGCCGGTGGGCAAGTGGGTCAGACGCACGGCAGAGTCGGTCTTGTTGATGTGCTGGCCACCGGCACCGCTCGCGCGGAAGGTGTCCACGCGCACGTCGCTGGGGTTGATGTCGATCTCAATGGAATCGTCAATTTCAGGGTAAACAAACACCGAGGCAAACGAGGTATGGCGGCCACCCGATGAGTCAAACGGCGATTTGCGCACCAGGCGGTGCACGCCGGTTTCGGTGCGCAGCAAGCCAAACGCGTATTCGCCCTCAACCTTGAATGAGGCACCCTTGATGCCCGCAGTATCACCTGCGGTTTCGTCTTCGATCTCGGTCTTGAAGCCCTTGCGCTCGCAATAGCGCAGGTATTGGCGCAACAGCATGCTGGCCCAGTCGCACGCCTCGGTACCACCGGCACCAGCCTGAATATCGACAAAACAGTTCAGCGGGTCAGCCGGGTTGTTGAACATGCGGCGGAATTCAAGCCCTTGCACAATTTCGGCCAGCCGGGCAGCATCAGACTCGATATGGATCAACCCGGCCTCATCGCCGTCGTCGCGGCTCATCTCGAACAACTCGGTGTTGTCAGACAAGTCGGTTTGCAGGTCGGTCAGCGTGACGACCACGCCGTCGAGCATCTTTTTTTCTTTGCCCAACTCCTGGGCGCGCTTGGGATCGTTCCAGACGGTGGGGTCTTCGAGTGATGCGTTGACGGTTCTCAGGCGTTCAAATTTGGCATCGAAGTCAAAGATACCCCCGTAAATCGAGGGTACGGGCAGTTAAATCGGCGAGTTGGCTGCCAATGGCGTTGATACGTTCTGCTTCCATGATGCTAATCCTGTGGTATGGCTGTTGATGACGAAACGTACGATTTTCTCACGCTGGCAAGGGCGGGTTCGGCAGCGGACGTTGTTGCAGCAGCGCGGCAAAAGCGGCTGCCGGCATGGGTTGACTGTACAGGTAACCTTGATAGTGGTGGCAGCCGCGACTGGCCAGCAAGTCGCGTTGCTCCAGCGTCTCGACACCCTCGGCAATCACGCTCAAATCCAGGCTGTTGGCCATGGCCATGATGGTGCCAACAATCGCCTGGTCGCGGGTATGCAGCGCGATGTCGCGCACAAACGACTGGTCAATCTTGACCTGATCCAGCGGTAGTCGGCGCAAGTACTGTAGCGACGAATAGCCGGTGCCGAAATCATCCAGTGAAAAAGACACGCCCATGGCTTTGATGCGCTGCATGGTGTCAATCACCTTTTCGACACCCGACAGCAACATGCTTTCGGTAATTTCGAGTTTCAGGCGCGCGGGTTGAATACCACTGGTGCGCAGCACCGTTGCCACCTGTTCGACAAAACCATCAGCACTCAATTGGCGCGCACTGATGTTGACCGCCAACACCAGATCGCGCATGGCAGGCAGGGATTCCCAGGCTTTGAGCTGAGCACAGGCGGCCTCTAGAATCCATTGCCCCAGCGGCAGGATCAGGCCGGTTTCTTCGGACAGCGGAATGAACGTGGCGGGTGACACCATGCCCCGGCTTGGGTGATGCCAGCGTAACAGCGCCTCGGCACCCAGTGCGTCGCCTTGCGCATTGACCTGCAACTGGTAGTACAGCTCAAACTGTTGCAACACGATGGCCTGACGCATGTCGGCCTCAAGGGCGGCGCGCGCGGCAAGGGCCGACTGCATGGAGGGGTCAAAAAACCGCAACGCATCGCGCCCGGCGGCCTTGGACTGCGACATGGCCGTGTTGGCGTTCTCCAGCATTTCTTCTGCATGGCTGCCAGGCCCCGACAGGCTGATGCCGATGCTGCAGGTGCAGGTGTGCTCAAAATTCTTCAGCCAAAAGGCCGTGCCCAGGGTTTTGCGAATATTCTCAGCAACTGCCCTGACTTGCGCCAGCCACTGTTCAAGCCCGATCTTGTTGTCCAAACCTTGCAGCAAGACGACAAATTCGTCGCGACCCAGGCGTGCCACGGTGTCGTTTTCGTGGGTGCACTCCAGCAAACGCTTGGCGACTTCAATTAGCAGTAAATCACCGGTGTCGTTGCCTTTGATGTCATTGAGACTCTTGAAATTGTCGATGTCGATGAACAACAGCGCTGCCTGCCCCACGGTATCGGCACCTTGGTCCAGTGATGCCAGCGCACGTTGCAGACGCTCCATCAGCAGGCGGCGGTTGGGCAGGGCGGTGAGGGGATCATAAAAAGCCAATTGGAAGATTTCAGCGGCATCTTTTTTTCGTTGCGACAGGTCGCTGAACGTGGCCACATAGTGCGTCACCCTTTGTTTGGCTTGCTGCTGTGTGGTGGCAGCGGTGATGGTGAGCCATTCCGGGAACACTTCACCATTTTTGCGTCGGTTCCATATCTCGCCCTGCCACGTGCCGGTAGCGGCAATGGATTGCCACATATGCTGATAAAAGGTCGGGCTTTGGCGGCCCGAATTCAGCAGACGCGGGTTCTTGCCAATGACTTCTTCGCGGCTGTAGCCGGTGAGACGGCTGAACGCGGCGTTGACATTGAGAATAATGCCTTGTGTGTCGGTGATGGTGATGCCCTCGGAGGCACTGGCAAACACACTGGCGGCCAGCTGCAAGTGGCTGGTTTGCTCACGCAGGCGGATGAATGTACGCGCTGCATACCCCAGCAACGCCAGTGTGGCAAGCAACAACAACAGCCGATAGACGGCAGCGCGCCGCTGCTGATGGTCAAAATGGCTGGCATAGCTTTGCGCCAGCGCTGAGTTTTCAGGCGGACTGGTGAGCTTGCGCACCAACTCTGGCATGGCGCGCTCGAATTGGTCGATTAGTTGCACGTGGCGCACCAGGCTGGCTACCTTGGCCCGAGTCGCCGGCGGCAAGTGACGGGTCTCAGCTTGCAAAGTTAGAGCCATGCTCGTGACATCGCCACGCTCAAGCAGCCCGCCTTTGACCCGGTTTAGCAGCAGGTTTTCCATTAGCGCATTGACCAGGATGCGCTCGGGTGAACGGGGTTTCAGCTCCTGCGCCAGTTCGTCGCGTGCCAGCGGCAAATACAACAATGAATTTTTCAGTACCGCGTTGCGCGACTTGAATTGCTCCAACGCATCTTGTTTACTGTCCAGGCGCTGCGTTAACCGCTGTAGTTCTTGCTGAAAGTCGGCACTCTGGTGCAAGTCAATGCCCGCATCACCCTCACCCAATTCGCGCACCGTGGCGCGCATCTGCGCCGTCAAGGCGTTGACCTGGTCGTAGTTGTTGGACAGGTTGAAGTTGAGTTGTAGCACCGCCTCGCCGAGGCGGCTCTCATCGCTTTGCAGTTGGCTGAAATGGTTTAGCAAGGCGTTGTGGCGGCGCAAATTGATCGGTTGCGTCAGCACGAACAGCAACACCAGCAGCACCGCTACGACCAGCACGCCGCCCATGCGGTAGTAATCCGCATGGCCAATCATGCGGGCAAGCGGTTTGCTGAAAAATGTCATTGCAATGCCTGGCCGCGATATTCACCCGTCAGGGTGCGCAAAAAAGCCACGATGCGGCTGATTTCAGGCTCTTGAAGCTGCCGGCCCAACTGGTAACGCGCCATCACCCGTACGGCATCTTCCAGTGTGGCGGCTGATGCGTCATGCAGATAGGGTGCGGTAACGGCCACATTGCGCAAGGAGGGTACTTTGAAGACGTAGCGGTCTTCTTCGCGCCCAGTGTGACTGAACCGACCCATGGCGATGTTGCCGCTTGACTGTGACTCTGCATAGTAGTCTTCCATGATGCCCAATTTCTGGTACATGTTGCCGCCGATGTTGATCCCCTGGTGGCAACTGGTGCAGCCGATTTGTTTGAACATCCGGTAGCCGGCCAGTTCGGTTCCGTTTAACGCAGCCTGATTGCCGCGCAAAAACTGGTCGAAACGGGCGTTGGGTGTGGTGAGTGATCGCTCGAACGTGGCGATGGCATCGCGCACATTGGCCGGCGTGATGCCGTCCGGGTACAGCTGGGCAAAGTCGCTGGTATAGCTGGCTTCCTGCTGTAGCATGGCAATGGCCTTGGGCCAACTGCTGGCCATTTCAATGGGGTTTTGCAGCGGGCCACTGACCTGGTCTTCCAGAGACTGCGCGCGGCCATCCCAGAACTGGCGAAAGTTGTAGCCGCTGTTGAACACAGTGGGGGCGTTGACGCTGCCTTCTTTGCCGAAAATGCCGCGCGAGTGGGGTAGCCGGTCAACCCCACCGCTGCCCAGGCTGTGGCAGTGCGCACAGGCCACCTTGCCATCTGCAGACAGCCTGCCTTCGTGAAACAGCCGTTCACCCAGTGACACTTTTTTGGGGTCAAGTGAGGCTTGCAATGGAATTGGGGTGAGCGGCTGCGCCGCATCGCTGAACCAGGGTTGAGGCTGGGCGGCTGGCAGTGCTGTCGATGATTTCAGCCAGTCCTGATGCACCAAAGTGATGATGCTGGCGACAACCAGACCCATTGCGGCCCCAGTCAACCATAGATACCTTGCTCTCATTTATTCTATACGCTGATAACCAGGGCTATAGCTGCTCTGTCGTAAAACCATGGAACCCTGGGTTTCTGTCTTTTTATTGTTGCAGCTTGATCTTACGCCAGCTTAACGTGCAGCAAGCCGTTTGAAAGTGGTCCACCGTGGCTGTCTTGTCTCACGCGTGAAAGGAGCGCGGGTTGGCGCGACGGCTGGTGGTTTGGGGTAGTTTGAACCTAGATTCCTCAGTTGCCCGCTTGTTTTAATCAATACATATGGAGATTGAGGATTTCAGCTTCGACCACAGTCACCCTATGGGTGACAGCGCTACGCACCCGATTGAGCCACTGGCAACGCGCCTGGGGCGTTGCTTCTCCTTGTGGGCAAGAGCCTACGGCATCGTCGCGCCTACCCAGACGCGCCGCCAGCGGCCCACTCGGGCGCGTCCAACTGAGGCATCTAGGTTGAATCACTGCTGGCCTGCCACTGCGGGTGCATCGCCGGGCTTGAGCGTCAGGGTGCTGCGGGTGTTGGCTGCGACATCGGCTTCGTTGAGGAACTGTTGCATGTAACCGCCCACCACATAGGCGGCCGCCTGGTCTTTGTAATGGTGGTCAAACAGCACGCCGCTTTGTCCCACCGGGTTGATGCCACGCGCCTGGCCGGCATCGGCAAAGTCAATCACGCGCCGGGTGGACGGCCCGTAAATCACGCTCCAGGGTGCCGGGCCAACGGTGGTGGCCAGATTATTGGGCACCTCGCGACCACCGGGTACTTCAAACGGCCCCACATTGAACAGCCAGCCCAGCGGCTTTTGGCTGGCCAGCGGGTGCACATGGGTCAAGGTGTGGGCATGCCCCCAGCCCCAGTCATTGGGGCTGGTGCCCAGCGCCTGTTTCAGATGCGCAACACTGGCGCGCCAGGCGGTACGCATGATGTCCTTGCGGGTTTCCACTTTTTTTGTTGTCACGTTGTCCCACCAGGGCGAGTTTTCTTCCGCGGCCAGTTGCGGTAGCGCCTGGTCGAGGGCGCGCGTGCCCAGCAGATTCTGAAACTGCACCTGGCCCAGCTCGTCGGCCATGGCAGCGTGCGCCATCTCGTACAAGAACTGGGTAAACACCGTGGGTGGAATGTTGGGTGTGGTGTATTGGCCGTCCCATTGCGTCAGGCTGTCAAATACCGAGCGCTCCAGCGGGTCGCGCACCACTTCGCTGAGTACTGGCAGCAAGGGTTCAAGCACGCGCCAGAAATAGCCGGTCTGGGTGCTGAGCTGTAGCGACTGGCTGTTGAGCGCGTTCCACTGAATTTCATCCTTGCCAAGCCGGTCTTCCAGCGATTGCGCCCGGTCTGGCGGGTTGTAGTAGCCTGGAATTGGCAACCCGCTGGTCGATTTGGGCTGCTGGTTGGCCGACACAATGTAGCCGCGAGGCGGGTTTTCTTCTTGTGGGTTGTCGCTGAAGCGGTAAAACCCCAGCTTGTCGGACTCAGCTGTTTCGCCGTCCAGAATAAACGCCGGGTTGACCCCGGGCGGGCGAATGGGCAACTTGGCCGCAGCCCACCAGCCAATGTCGCCATTGGCGCTGGCCCACACGATGTTCAGTCCAGGTGCGTGGATTTTGCTGGCCGCTGACCTGGCTTTGCCCAGAGTGTCAGCCCGGTTCAGTTCATGAAACGCGTCCAGCAAAGGGTTCTCGGTTTCCAGAAAAGTCCACCACAGTGCCACGGGCGAGTCACCCAGCGCGTCCGAGAACGCACGGCTGACGATCGGGCCGTGTGGCGAGCGCTGCAACTCCAGCGTGACGGGCCGGCCGCCTTTGACCACAATGGTCTCTTCGCTGGTTTGCATTTCCACCCATTCGCCATGGAACTTGACTTGGTTGGGCTTGAACGGGTTGACGGTTTCCGCGATCAAATCCATGTCGTCGTTTTGAAACATCGTCAGACTCCAGCCAAACCGCTGGTTGTGACCGAGCAGCGCCATGGCATTGAGCGCCATGAAGTGGCCGTAAAGCTCAAAGCCGGGCGCGCTTAAATGGGCCTCGTACCACACCGATGGCAGCGAAAAACCGATATGCGGGTCGCCCACCAGCATCGGTCTGCCACTGGAGGTGCGTGGCCCCGACACCGCCCAGGCGTTGCTACCCTCAAACAAAGGCACACCGGCAATATCTTGCGCCTGGCCGCTGACCTGCGCCAGCTGGCTCAAGGCGGGCCAGTCGGGTTTGGCGGCTGCCGAGGGCGGTGCCGGGCTGAGCACGCCCAGTGCGTGCCATTCGAGGTCAAAAATGTCCAGGTACGTCGGGTCCAGCTCGTCGTGGATATAGCTCAAACCCGGTTCGGTCTTGAAAGCTGCGGCAAAGCTGTAGGCCAGGTAGCCCGACACCGCCACGCTGTCGGCAAGGGTAAAGGGCCGTTTGGCGATGCCCGCCAAATCAAATTCCATCGGGGCCGGGTGGCTGGCCTGAAACTGGTTGATGCCGTCCAGGTAGGCCAGCTGCGCCATCACCGCCGGACTATTGGGGTCCAGGCTGGCGGCCACTTTGTCGGCGTGGCTGCGCAGCCCGAGGGTGCGAAACAGCCGGTCCAGCTTGATCAGCTTCGGCCCCAGCACCTCGGCCAGCTCGCCGCGAGCCAGTCGGCGCACCATTTCCATTTGAAACAATCGGTCTTGCGCATGCACAAAACCCAGGGCGCGGTACAGGTCGGGCTCGTTCGTCGCCTTGATGTGTGGAATGCCGCGGTCGTCATAGCGCACACTGACCGTGGCGGTGAGTCCCTTGAGCGGCAGCTCGCCCGAGCGTTGCGGTAACTTGGTGTTGACGTACCAGAACCCGGCACCGGCACCCAACAGCAGCAGAACCAGCAGCAACCCGCCCAGAATTTTCAGGGTCAGTTTCATGGCAACGTGATTTGAAGGGGCGCATTCATGGTGTGATCATAAAGGCGTGGCTACGCCGCTGGCAGTTCAAAGGGTCACGCTTGTCAGCCGTCGGACAGTGCGCGGACGGCCGCGATGCCGCTCATCACTGCGCCTTCCAGTGTGGCAGGGTAGGGACCGGCCACATAGTCGCCGCAGGCCAAGAGGCCAGGTGCGATCTGCTGAGTGGGGCGCGTCAGGTTTGGTGTGCAGGCAAAGGTGGCGCGCTTTTCGACCACGGTTTGCACCGCTTGCAGGGTCATGCCAAGTTGCGCTTGGGCTTGCGCCAACACGTTGGCCTGCAAGGTTGGCCTGTCGCCATCAGCCGCACTGACCACAAAGGCCAGCAAACCCGCCGGGCCGCCCAATGCGCCACGGTCAAAGACAAACTGTGCCGGGTAGGCGGTACTGCTGCGCAAGGCCAACATCGGCAGCGGCAAGCGCGCTTGGGGTGCCCAGGCATACACCGTGGCAATCGCCTCAAACCGCAGTGCAGCTGCAACGCCCGCCCACTGCTGTAATTGATCTTGTATTGATTTTGTAGCTGCCAGCGCATACTGTATAGGGGCTAGAGCTGCATTTGATGCTGAAGTAGCCAGTATCACAGTGTCGAAGTCAGTGGCCGTTGCCTGGCCGTTGGCATCGGCAGCGTCAGTGCCTGAGTTGGAGTCGGCTTGCAGCTGCAGCCGCCATTGCCGCCCGTGTTGCGCGATGTGCTGCACCCGCGCGTTCAGATGAATGTGGCAGCCGCGTTGACGCAACCAGCGGGCGGCAGCGTCTGGAAACAGTGCGCCCAAGTCGGTTCTGGGCAGCAGCAGGTGCGAGCCACTCGCCACGCCAAATAGCGCATCGCGCAGCACCCGCAGGAACACACTGGCACTGGCTTGGGCGGCCGGAGTGTTGAGGGCGGACACGCACAGCGGCTCAATCAGCTCGGCTTGCACGCGCTGGGTTAACGGTCGGCACAGCGCAGCCACGCTCAAGTCGGGCGCACAGTCAAAACCGCCGAGCTGCCAACCGGCCGCGACGCGCAGCAATTGCCATTTGTCGCGCCAGGACCAGCCACGCGCGGCCACAATGCCAGCCAGCGCGTCCAGCGGTGTCGGCCAGTCAGGAAACCGGATGCCCAAACCGTCGGGAAACTGCAGCGCCATCGGCAGGTTCAGCAATGCCAGGTCGGTGTTCACGCCCATCTGACGCATCAGCTTGAGGGTTTCGGTGTAGGCACCAATCAGGATGTGCTGGCCGTTGTCCAGCAGCACCGGCGTACCATCGGGTAACAAGGCTTTTAGGGCTCTAGCCCTACCACCCATTGCGCTGGATGCTTCAAATACTGTAGTTCTGTGACCGGCATCAATGGCACTGACGGCTGCCGCCAGCCCGGCCCAGCCAGCACCCACAATGGCAATGTTCAAAAGTGCATTCCCCCGCGCTCGATAGGGGTGCCAACCACAATATCGCTTTCGTTGCAGAGTTGGTGCAGTGCACCGTTGGCTGTGTTGAGCATGGTTTACATGCGTCCTAGCGCCTGCACCCGCCAGGCCAGCCAGAACTTGCGCAGCGGGGTCAGGCTGATGCGCTGGTGCAGCACCCTGAACTGATCTTGCTCAATCTCGCGCAGCAGCGCACGGTAGATGCTGGCCATCATCAGCCCCGGTTTTTGCGCGCGCCGGTCGGCAGCGGGCAGCAGCGCCAAGGCCTGGTCGTACAAGCCTTGTGCGCGTTGCGCTTGAAACGTCATCAGCGCGGTAAAGCGGTCTGAATACTGGCGCTTCAAGATGTCTTGGGCGGTCACGCCAAACTGCGCCAGCTCGTTCATCGGCAGGTAAATGCGTCCGCGCATGGCATCTTCGCCCACGTCGCGGATGATGTTGGTGAGTTGCAGGGCCTGCCCCAGCGTGTGGGCGTAGGCAGTGGTTTGCGGCAACGTTTGGCCAAATATCTGCGCTGCCACCTCGCCCACCACACCGGCCACCAGGTGGCAATAGCGCTGCAGACCGGCGTAATCCAGGTAGCGGGTCTGGCTCAAGTCCATCAGGCAGCCTTCGATCACCGCCCGCAAGTGCCGTTGCTCAATGCCAAACGGCTGGCTGATGGGCAGCAGTGCCTGCATCACCGGGTGGCTGGGTTGCCCGGCAAACGACTTGGCGACTTCACCCTGCCACCAGGCCAGTTTGCTAGCCGCCACACCTGGGTCAGTGGCCTCATCGACGACATCGTCCACCTCGCGGCAAAACGCGTAAAACGCCATGATGGCGGCGCGCTTCGGGGGCGGCAAGAACAAAAACGCGTAGTAAAAACTGCTGCCCGAGGCGGCGGCTTTTTGTTGAACGTAGTCTTGCGGGGTCATGGTGGGGCGGGTAGTGTGGGCAGGAGTTTACTCACCCTTTCCATCGTGCCGGTCTTGCAGGGCAACCGAGCAACACCCACAGCGAAAAGTGCCTGCTGTCGGGCGGCAAAACCATTGCTCGTAACCTTGCGAAATGCAGACGCTAGCGTAATCAGCCACGTCTGCCATCACATCAGATATTTTCAGGGCAAGGTCACGGTCTTGCGCAGACCAATTTGCCCAGCTTGCATTGAAGGCTTCGCGGTCTTGTGCCCAAGTCGCGATCCAATCCCGATTACCAGCGTCAAAGGCGGTTTTGAAGGTTGCATAAAAGTCTTGCAACACATTTTTGGTTGCGCCAGTCAGACCCTGCCCATCAGGTGCAAAAGCAAGCAAGCCCTCACGGCAGTTTTCGATTTCCTCGGCAGTCAGGTTGGCACGCATCCAATGTTCTACGTCCAAATACTCACCAAAGAACGCCAGCTGCCCCAACGCGCTGGCGCTCGCGTTCTCGTCCCAGCGAACTTGGAACATGCCGCCTGGCGTGGCAACGCGCAGGTCCCCGCTCAGTTGCGGTTGCACTGCAATGGCTCCCTGGACCGCATTTACGAGTGCCGTTTGTGCAAATTTCTCTTCACCCATTGGGTGATCCTCCCAAATGGTGTTAAGTCATTATCATGCTTGATCTTTTTGGACATTTTTTGGGTTCAACTGAGGAAAATAGGTTGAATGCAATGGTGGCGGTGAATTCTGCGCACATAGGCTTTGACTTCGATTTCGATGACCGAACTGTCTTCGGTGGTGCAGAGTTCGCGCAAAGGCTTGTGGCAGGCCGGGCAGACGCTGCACTCTTGTGTGCAGTGTTCGTGCACCACTGGCAGCTCAGGGTGCATGGTGCGCCCGTGGTTGGGTGCGCCGTGTTGATGGCCTTTTTACGCTTGGTGTGACTCGCCCCCACCGCTCTGAGGCTCTCATTGCTGCCTTTGCCTTTTTCGCTATGCTCGCCAAATAGGCGTTGTTGCAGGTCACGGATTTTTGCATCGCTGGCTTTGAGCTAGGCAATCAGCTCTGCCTCGCGTTTGCGTCTGGCTTGGCTGGCCAGGTTGAGCAGGATGCGCCAGCGTTCTTTGTACCAGCGCTCGCTTGGAGGCGCGCTCGTGCAGGTTCTTGTAACGGTTGAGGTCACTGTGGAGTTGAATGTACTCCTGCCGGGTCAGCACAACCTGCTCGTTGGCAAATGGGGTCGCAGCGTCTGCCACGCCATGGGTGGGCGCTTGGGTGGGCAATGATGTCGGCGGCTGTGCGGTGTGTATGGGTACGACGATAACGAATAAACGGCGGTGTGTCCGGTGGATTTTGATGGTGATGGGGGTTGGCCGAATAGTTACTATCTGGCGGAGCAGGC
>JFJP01059096.1_pt1 | contig 11316 bp, 11 predicted proteins | sample 431651 | NCBI WGS metagenome assembly JFJP01 (sample SAMN02602958, study PRJNA72255) | Microbial mat metagenome, whole genome shotgun sequencing project. | biome: fresh water; feature: sink hole; material: water; isolation source: purple microbial (photo- and chemosynthetic) mats found in... | reverse complement strand
CTATCCCGTTGCTGAGGAGGTGTACCAATCCTTCTTCGCTTCGCTCAAACACTGCGTGGTCGTGGAGCAATCCCATCAGGGACAGTTGCACAAGATCATCCGCATGTGGGTCAATACCCCGAGCCATTTTGAGGCCTATGCGCGCAGCGGAGCCAATCCCATTTCTCCGCTCGATGTGCTGGCCCGTCTTCGCGAACTCGCCAAGGCCTGAACAACATTCCAAACACTTTATCCCAAAAAATATGAGCGCCGACTGTGCCTGCCCAGCTCCTACTGAGGAGACTTACGTTGCCAAGGATTTTCGCAGTACACTCAAACCCATCTGGTGTCCTGGTTGCGGTGACTACGGTGTGGTGACCGCCCTCTACCGCGCGCTCGCCTCGATTGGCCGCCCCCCGCATGAGATAGCCTTTATTTCCGGCATCGGTTGTTCGAGCCGCATCCCCGGATACACGACCGCTTACGGCTTCAACACCGTCCACGGCCGCTCCCTGCCGATCGCGCAGGGCATCAAGATGGCCAACCCTGACTTGCTCGTGCTATGCGCTGGCGGCGACGGTGATGGGTTCTCCATCGGAGGAGGCCATGTGCCGCATGCCATCCGCCGCAACATGGACATCACCTACATCGTGATGGACAACCAGATCTACGGCCTTACCAAAGGCCAGCTTTCGCCGACGACTCCGCGTGGTGCCGTCACCGCCTCGTCTCTATATGGCAGCGTCGAGGACCCGGTTAATCCCTTGCTCTATGTGCTTGCTTATGGGGCGGGTTTTGTGGCGCAGGGAATCCCGGCGGACATGGATGGCCTCACCAAGATCATCGAGGAGGCGATACGTTATCCTGGATTTGCCTTTGTGAACATCCAGTCGCCCTGCGTGACCTATGGCGAGGATGACAATCAGGCCAAGGCCCAGAAGTTGAAGATGAAGAAACTCGCCGATCTGGGGCATGATCCGACCAATCGCCTTCGCGCGATGGAACTGGCCACCGAGTATGGGACCAGCCTGCACACGGGCATTTTCTACAAGAATCCCAATCCTGCCGAGACCTACGACGCCCAGCTCAAGCGCCTTCAAACTGAGCTTGCTCCCAAGGCCAGACCGATGGATTCGTTGCTCGCCTCGAATGCCTGAGCTCGCGCCCGAGCACAGAAAAACAAGGTGGACAGGACGGTCGGGTGCTTTTGCATGGAGGCATGGAAAGTCCCGACAAGGATGAGGTTTTCATGCGCCGAGCCTTGCAGCTTGCGCGGAAAGCTTGGGGGTGCACCCATCCTAACCCGATGGTCGGGGCCTTGATTGTCGAGGGAGATGAAATCGTGGCGGAGGGTTGGCATGCGCTGGATGGCGGACCACATGCCGAGAAAGTCGCTTTGGCCGCTTTGGGACGCAACCCGAAGCCCGAGGCAACCCTGTATGTCACCCTCGAGCCCTGTTGTACGGCGGGTCGCACAGGGGCCTGCACGGAAGCGATTCAGGCTGCGGGCATACGACGCGTGGTGGCGGGTGCCACCGATCCCAATCCGGCTCATGCTGGACATGGTTTTGAGTTGCTGCGACAGGCGGGGATCGAGGTGCGCGCGGGAGTACTTGAGCGGGAGTGCGTCGATCTCAATTTGATCTTCAACCATTGGATAGCCAGGCTGGAGCCGCTTTTTGCCCTGAAACTTGCCAGCACTTTGGATGGGCGCATTGCGTGTCGCACCGGGGAGTCCAAGTGGATCACCAATGAACAGTCCCGCGCCGATGTGATGCGCTGGAGGAGGCTTTTCCCTGCGATAGCCGTCGGGGCGGGCACGGTGGCCAAGGACAACCCGAGGCTTACAGCGCGTATCGAAGGAGAGCCCGAGTGGTGCCCCTGGCGTTTTGTATTCGATGGTCGCCTACGCACGGTGGTGGAGCGGGCGCTGCCTGCCTTGTACACGGATGAGCATCGGGAGCGCACGATCGTGGTTACAACCAACCACAGTGGCGAAGGCTATGTGAGGAAATTGCGGGCGCAGGGCGTGAAGGTGTGGGTTCTCGGTTCACCGACGCAGAAAGTGCCGCTGCAGGCCTTTCGGAGACGCTGTTTTGAGGAGAAAATCAGCGGTGTATTTTTTGAGGGCGGTGCACAGCTGGCGGGAGAGTTCCTGCACCAGAAACAATTCGACTACCTCTTCATGTACCGGGCCCCTCTTATTTTGGGCGACGAGAAAGCCAAGGCCGCCTTTTCGGGACTACGCACGGAAAAACCAGAGGGTGCGATCCGTCTGACGGACATCCGTGTGGAGGCCTTCGGGGACGACATCCTCCAGCGCGGCCGCCTAGAGTATCCGACTCGTCTGCAAGTGGACGAGAACCTTTACAGCATCTCCTGATCTCCTAGTTCCTAGTTCCCTCCCGAAAAGGGACAGGCTAAATTAAGTAAACTAGTTCACTCCCGAAAAGGGATAGGCTAAGTTAAGTATCTGCGATGGGCGCCTAGAGTATCCGACTCGTTTGCAGGTGGACGAGAACTTTTTCAGTGAGATGACTTGTAAGGCGAAGAACTTGAGAAGGTCCTTGCTACTCAGTGCAGAATTTTGAGCTGACTGAGGGGGATCTCCACGAGCAGTCCTTGTCGGAGGATATCCACTGCGATGAGCACACCGCGGGGGGACTCGGGTTTTTCGATGTAGCCCTCGATTCCGCTGAAGGGACCCGTGCGTATCTTCACGCGCACTCCCTTGCGGACCAGGGGGCGCAGCACGGCCTTGATGCCGGAGTCGACAATCCTGCGCACGGCGTCCAATTGCCGGAGAAAGGCTGCCTGGTCCTCGATCCAGATGACCCTGGCCAGGTAGTCCTGCTGGTAGGTGCGGTGGCGTCTCGAAGGAGCGATGAGGGTGAAAACATAACCGGGAAACACCGGCTTGAGGGAGAGCCGCTCGCCATAGGCATAGACGCGCCTGTTTTCCATCAGGGGCAGGTAGTGCTCAAAGCCCTCCTCCGCCATGAGCGCAGCGAACTTTTTCTCGCAGCGGGACTTGGTGTGGCAGGCGAACCAGCGGGGCGCCTCGAAGGCGGGTATGGGATCGGGCATCTTCAGGGAAGCAGCAGGCGGCGCACGGCGGCATGGTAGCCTTCGAAGCCAAGGCCTGAGATGACAGCCAGGCAGGCTGCCGCAGTCAGGGAGTTGTGCCGAAACTCCTCGCGCTTGTAGATGTTGGAAATGTGTACCTCGATGATGCGCAGGCCGGAGCCGGCGAGGGAATCCCTGAGCGCGACGCTGGTGTGGGTGAGGCCGCCCGGATTGATGACCAGTCCGTCGAAGCCCGTCTCGGCGAGCGAGGCGACGCGATCGATGAGCGCGCCTTCGTGGTTGCTCTGGAAAAACTCCAGGACGGCCTTGCCGGAGAATTCCGTGCGCAGGGCCGTTTCCAGATCCGCCAGGGAGGCTTTCCCATAGATCTCCGGCTCGCGTTTGCCGAGGCGGTCGAGGTTGGGGCCGTTGAGGAGGGCGATGCGTTTCATGAGGTGGGGAGAGTTCGGATAGCGTCGGATTTGGCAGAGTGAAGCAAAAACGGACTTCCCTGGCTAGAGCGGGTTGGAGGAGGGGATGAAGTGCCAGGGGAGATTGAAGCGGGAGGAGAGCTCGGCCGCGAGAGCGCGCACCCCGTGGACCTCCGTGGCGTAGTGGCCGCACAGATACAGATTGAGGCGGTTTTCCTGCGCGTAGGTGAACCATTCCTCGCGCAGTTCGCCGGTGACAAGGGTATCCACGCCCGCAGCACGCAGTTCGGGCACGGCGCTGTTGCCACTGCCACTGCAGAAAGCGATTTCGCGGGGTGCCTGGGCTCCGAATTCGATGGAGATGACGCGCGGGTACAGGGTTTCAAGACGGCTGCGCAGGGAGTCGCGCCCCTGCTCGAGGCGTGCGATCCAGCCGATGGGCTCGCCTTCGCGGAGCATAAAGGGTCGGGTGCAGGGCAGTCCGAGCTGTGCTGCAAGAAGGGCGTTGTTGCCGATTTCGGGATGCCCATCGAGGGGGAGGTGGCTGGAGTAGAGGGCGCAGTTGCCTTTGATGAGGGAACCGATCCGCTCGTAGAGGTTTCCCGTGATGGGGCGGGGCATGTCCCAGTAGAGCCCATGGTGCACGATGAGGAAATCCGCCCCGGCCTCCAATGCGGCACGAAATGGAAGGACTCCGGCGTCCACAGCTGCGGCGATGCGGGTGACAGTGCCGTTGTTGGCGACCTGGAGGCCGTTGAAGGCACCGGGTGCATCCTTGTAGGCGTTGCGGCGCGTGCGGGCATCGCAGTAATCGGCGAGGTCTTTCAGGGTGACAGCCATTGCAGCAGGCTGGAGGGATCCGGCTTCCAGCGAAAGCAGGAACTTGCGGCACTTCTGTGTGGCCCTCCACCCGCCGGACCGCTAAGCGATGAGGCATGTCAACCGATTCCCTGTCACCGGTGGATCTCATCGCCGAAGCGACTTCCCGCTTCGCTGGGAGACCCTCCTGGGACGATTATTTCATGGCGACGGCCCTCTTGATTTCCACGCGTTCACCCTGCGAGAGGCTGCACGTGGGCTGTGTGATCGTGAGCGGCGGCGAGCGCAAGAACCGCATCATCGCCGCCGGTTACAACGGTTTTCTCCCGGCCACGCCCCATGTCTCTCTTCTGCGCGAGGGGCATGAACAGGCGACGGTGCACGCCGAACAAAATGCGGTGGCCGATGCCGCCCGCCGTGGCTCCAGCGTGGAGGACTGCATCGCCTACGTCACCCACTTCCCCTGCATCAACTGCGCCAAGATCCTCGCGGCCTCCGGAATCTCCGAGGTGCGCTACCGGACGGACTACCACAATGACCCGCTCGTCGTCCCGCTGCTCAAGGATGCCGGCGTGGTGGTCTTGCAACTCCCCTAAAAGCCCCTAGGTTTTCTCTTAACAATGGGAAGCATCCGAACACCCCAGAGCAATCCGGCTCCCGCGAATCTGGCGGGCTCGCTCCTGCTTGCCCATCCGGTGCTCCGCGACCCCAATTTCCGCCGCACTGCGGTGATGATGTCGGTCCACTCCGATCAGGGTGCCATGGGCGTGGTGTTGAACAGACCCATGGGTAAAACCCTGGGTACCTTGAATGGCTCCTTTGCCTACGGCCCCCTCTCTTCGGTAAGTGTCTATGCCGGAGGCCCCGTGCAACTCGACCAACTGATCCTAATAGGCTGGCAGAGGCGGGACGATGGGTTTCGCCTCCATTTCGGCATCGAGCCCGACCAGGCCGCCGAGTTGGTTGCTCGCGAGGACGTCGTCATCCGCGCCTTCGTGGGTTTCTCCGGTTGGAGCGCGGGGCAACTTGAAAACGAGATGAGCCAGAACACCTGGGTGGCCGTTCCCATGGCCCCGGATCTCATTTCGATCGAGCCCGGACCCTCGCTCTGGAAAAACCTGCTCGGAAGGCTGGGTCCGGAGTGGCGACTGCTGGCCGATGAACCGGACGATCTCGCTAATAATTAGGCACTTGGATTTTAAGGGACATTTCCGTTGACAAGGGGGGCGGCGTTCCGTGTTCTCACCCCTTTTATGAAAGTCGTCTCCTCCATCAAATCCGCCAAGAAGCGCCACCCGGCCTGCCAGGTCGTTCGTCGTAAAGGTCGCATCTACGTGATCAACAAGACCGAACCGCGTTACAAAGCGCGCCAGGGCTGACACTCAACCACACAAGGAGATCATTGCTGTGAAAGCTGAAATACATCCCGTCCTCAACAACGTCTGCTTCGTCGATGTCGCCACCGGCAAGCGTTTCCTCACCAGGAGCACGATGAAGTCCGCCCGCAAGGAGACCATCGATGGCATCGAGTACTTCATGGTCGTGCGCGACGTGACCATGGACTCGCATCCCGCCTACACTGGCGAAAAGCGTCTGGTCGACACCGCTGGCCGCGTGGAGAAGTTCACCACGAAGTTCAAGCGCGTCACCACCAAGGCCGCCAAGTAAGTTTGCTCGCTCTCCGAGTCGAGCCTCCGAAGCCCTCCGTTCAACACGGAGGGTTTTTTTGTGAATTGCCCCCCTCTTGGGACGATCCAGTGTCGGACTTCAGCTCCCCTTAATTCCCCGATTTCCCATGTCCTCATCAAAAATCCGTTGCGGTGTGGTCGGCGTTGGATCGCTTGGCCAGCACCACGCACGCATCTACTCCACTCTGCCCGGCGTGGACTTTGTCGGCATTGTCGAGGCGGGTGACGCCCGCGCGGCAGAGATCTGCGCGCGCCACGGCTGCAGGCGTTTCGCCACGCTTGAGGAGCTGGGCGAGGCCTGTGATGCGATTTCAGTGGTGGTGCCGACAGACAAACACGCGGAGGTGGCCCTGCCACTGCTGGCCAAGGGCTGCCATCTGCTCATCGAGAAACCCATCTGCGCCACACTCGAGGAGGCGGAGCGCGTCCTGGAGGCGGCCCGGCGTGCGGGTTCCCTCGTGCAGGTGGGGCATATCGAGCATTTTAATCCCGTCATGGGCTTCCTGGAAAAGGAGGTGAAGGCCCCGCGCTTCATCGCCGCCGAGCGCCTCGCACCCTACACCCCGCGCGGCACGGAGGTGGGTGTCGTACTCGATCTGATGATACACGACATCGGCATCGTGCTCGAGCTGGCCAAGTCGCCCGTCGCCCGCATAGACAGCGTGGGCGTGCGCGTGCTCTCGCGCACCGAGGATATCGCCAATGCGCGCATCCAGTTTGCCAGCGGCTGCGTCGCCAATCTGAGCGTGAGCCGTATCAGCCTCAAGAAGGTCCGCGAGATCCGCGTCTTCCAGGACACCGGCTATTTCTCCTTCGACTTCATGAACCAGAGCGGCCACCTCGTGCGCAAGACCGGCATGATGGATTTCGCGGCCAAGCTCATGGCTGGTGCCAAGCCCACGGAAATCCCCGCCCCCGTGGAGGAGATCCCGCTGGAGAAGGGTGAACCGCTCGCCTTCGAGCTGGCCCATTTTGTCGAGAGCGTCTCCGTCGCCAAGCAACCCAAGGTGGGCGGCGAGCTCGCCCGCAGCGCGCTCGAAGTCGCCATCGCCATCACCGAGCAGATACGCGCAACCTGGGTATAAGTGACTATTGGACCGCTCCAGTTGTATTTCTTACACCACAGCTTCCTTTCATGAAACCAGCAAACACCGACGGAGAACGCTCCAAGCTGACCCGCTACGCCTGGCTCTCGATCATCGTAGCCCTCGTGACGATCGGCCTGAAGACGGCGGCCTATTACATCACGGGCTCCGTCGGCCTTCTCTCCGATGCCCTGGAATCCATCGTGAACCTGGCCGGAGGGATCATGGCGCTTGCGATGCTCACCGTCGCCGCGCGCCCCGACGACAAGGACCACGCCCATGGGCATGGCAAGGCGGAGTATTTCTCCAGCGGAGTGGAAGGCACGCTGATCATCCTGGCGGCCGTGAGCATCGTATGGGCTGCAGTGCCCCGCCTCCTCGAACCACTCCCCATCGAGGAGATCGGGCTGGGTCTGGTGGTCTCGACAGCGGCCTCGGCGGTGAACCTCGCCGCAGCCCTCTGGATTCTGCGCGCCGCCAAACGTGCCGCCTCCATCACCCTGGAGGCCAATGCCCGGCACCTTCTCACGGATGTTTGGACTTCCGTCGGCGTCATCGTGGCCATCTCGCTGGTCAAGTTCACAGGCTGGCTCTGGATCGACCCGGTCGTGGCGCTCGTCGTCGCAGCAAACATCGTATGGACCGGCCTTAGCATCGTGCGTCGTTCGATCAGCGGACTGATGGATACTTCTCTTGCTCCGGAAGATCTTGAAACGGTGGAGAAGGTCCTGGCCTCTTACGAGCCTCGCGGCATTGCCTGCCACGCGCTGCGTACCCGCCAGGCAGGGGCCCAGCGTTTTGTGTCGGTGCATATTCTGGTGCCCGGGGAGTGGTCCGTACAGCGCGGCCATGAACTGCTGGAACTGCTCGAGGCTGATATTCGCAAGGCCCTGCCGGGAGTCTCCATCCTCACGCATCTGGAGCCCAAGGAGGACCCCAGTTCCTTCGCGGATGAGCCGCTGATTCGCGATTAGGCGGGATTCGTGCCACGTTCCGCTGCTTAACACGCATCGAATGGAATCCAGAATCCAGGAGTCAGAACTTAATTTGAGCCAGCGCTGGCTGCCCATGTCCCGCGAGGACCTTGAGGCCCGCGGCTGGGATGAGGTCGACGTCATTCTCGTCTCGGGCGACGCCTATGTGGACCATCCCTCCTTCGGCACAGCCGTCGTGGGGCGCATGATCGAGCGCGAGGGCTTCCGCGTGGCCATCCTTGCGCAGCCCAACTGGCGCGACGACCTGCGCGATTTCAAGAAACTGGGCCGGCCGCGGCTGTTCTTTGGCGTCACCGCAGGCTGCATGGACTCGATGGTCAACCGCTACACGGCGGGGCGGCGCCTGCGCTCCGACGATGCCTACACACCGGGCGGGCAGGCCGGTTTTCGCCCAGATTACGCTTCGACGGTCTACACGCGCCTCCTCAAGCAACTATACCCCGAGGTGCCGGTGATCCTTGGTGGCATCGAGGCGAGCCTGAGGCGGGTGACTCACTACGATTATTGGTCCGACAGCTTCAAGCCCGGTATTCTGGAAGACAGCGGAGCCGATCTCCTCGTCTATGGCATGGGTGAACTCCCTCTGGTCGAGATCCTGCGCCTGCTCAAGCGGGGTGTTCCCTTCGAGTCGCTCAAGACCATCGGGCAGACTGCGGTGATGGTGCAGACTGAGTCCAAAGGCCTCCCAAAAAACAAAAACTGGGAGGACTTCGAGCTGCACAGCCATGAGGAGTGCCTGGTGGATCGCGCGAAATACGCGGACAATTTCAAGCACATCGAGACGGAGTCCAACCGCGTGCAGGCCCGGCGACTGCTCCAGCGCTGCGGCGCGAGGACCCTCGTGATCAACCCTCCCTATCCGACGATGACGGAGGAACAGATGGACCGCAGTTTCGACCTGCCCTACACGCGCCTGCCACATCCGCGTTATCGCAAGCGGGGAGTCATCCCGGCCTACGAAATGATCAAGCACTCCATCAACATGCACCGCGGCTGCTTTGGTGGTTGCAGCTTCTGCACCATATCGGCGCACCAGGGCAAGTTTGTGGCTAGCCGCAGCAAGGAGAGCATCCTGCGCGAGGTCGAGGCCGTGAAGGCCATGCCCGACTTCAAGGGCACGATTACCGACCTGGGCGGACCCTCGGCGAATATGTACCGCATGAAGGGGCTCAAGCAGGAGATCTGCGACGAGTGCATCCGCCCCAGCTGCATCTGGCCCCATGTATGCCTGAATCTGGATACAGACCACACGGCCCTGCTCGACATCTACAAGTCGGTGCGCGAGACCCCCGGCGTGAAACACGCCTTCGTGACCAGCGGCCTTCGCTACGATCTTTTCCTGCACGATCGCGCCGAGGGAGCCGAGAAACAGAGCCACGAGCGCTACATGGAGGAGCTTCTGGAGCACCATGTCTCCGGCCGCCTCAAGGTGGCGCCCGAGCACACCTCGGACGAGGTCCTCCGCGTGATGCGCAAGCCCAGCTTCACGCTCTTCCACACCTTCAAGAAGCGCTTCGATGAGATCAAGGAACGCCTTGGGAAACCCGGCATGCAGTTGATTCCGTACTTCATCAGCTCGCATCCCGGTTCGCGCCCCGAGGACATGGCTGACCTCGCGATTCAGACCAAAGAACTCGGTTTCAAGCTGGAGCAGGTGCAGGACTTCACGCCCACGCCCATGACGGTCGCCACGGAGATCTGGGCCACGGGGCTGCACCCCTACGACGGCAAGCCGACGGTGTGCGCGCACGACAAGGAGTCGAAGGAGGAGCAGCGCAGTTTCTTTTTCTGGTACAAGCCGGAGATGCGTCCGAAGATCCGCGCCACCCTCAAACGCTGCGGACTCGAGCACCTCGCAAACCGCCTCCTCGGACCAAGTCCCGGACGCGAAGAGGCTTCGGCGAAGACTCCTACCGAAGCTCGGCCCGCAAGGAATCCCGCTCCAGGTCCTCGCTCTGCGCAAAAGTCATCCCAGACCGGCAAGCCCGCTCACGCTCCGAAGGCTGCGGGCAAATTTGTCTATCGCTGGAAGAAGCATCAGGACCGCTGACCAGGTCCTCAGAGCCGGGCTAGCGTCCTGATCACAGGAAGGGTTTAAAACACTCCTCGCGCGTGCCGAGGCTCAGGCGTTCATAGTCTTTTTTCGGCAGGGCCCCCAGGAAGAGTTTCCCGTAGGTTTTGTGAAGTACCCGGGCATCGAGGAGCGTGATCAGGCCGCGATCCTTGGCGGTGCGGATGAGGCGGCCGATGCCCTGACGGAATTTGACGACGGCATCCGGCAGGGTGAGCTCTGAAAAAGGGTTGCCTCCCTGGGCGCGGATGTGATCGGCGCGCGCCTCCTGGATGGGGTGGCTGGGGATGTCGAAGGGGAGACGGGTGAGGATCACCTGGGCCAGGGCGTCGCCGGGCACGTCGATGCCCGTCCAGAAACTATCGGTGCCGAAGAGGATGGCGTTGCCTTCGCGGCGCATGGCCTTGGCGAGGTCGGTGCGGGAGAGCGCGCTGCCCTGCATGAGGAAAGGGCGGCCTGCCTTGGCGTAGACCGGTTCGAGCTCCTCGGCCACCTTGCGCATGTCGGTGTAGCTGGTGAACAACACGAGGCTTCCGCCGCCGCAGCGCAGGGAACAGAAGCGGATCCAGTCGGTGAGGGCCTCGATGGCGAGGCGCGCCTCCTTGGGCGAAGGCAGGGGGATATCCGAGGCCACGTACACCCGCATGTTGCGCTCGTAATCGAACGGCGAATACTCGATGGCGGTGCGCGCCGCTTCCGCCCCCATGCGCGTCTGGAAGGTGCTGATCTCGCCGTTGATGGCCAGCGTCGCGCTGGTGCACACCACACTGACCTTGCGTGCGAAGAGAGCCTCGCGCAGTTCGGGTGCTACATCGATGGGGGCGGTGCGCAGGGTGACGATCGTGCCGCGTTTCCCACCGCGCTCAGCCCAATAAACCTGGGATTCGTCATCGACTTTCAGCCAGCGCGTCAGGCTCTGTGCGCAGGATTCGATCTTGGCGCGCTGCTCGTTGAGTTCCTCAAACTCCTTGCCCTCCTGGAGCTTTGTGGCGATCCCGTCGATGGCTCTGGCAAGTGCGCCGAGGGGTCCCGCGAGGTAGTTCTCGACGGTATCCGCCGTGCGGACACGCACGATGGTCCTTTCAGTGAGAAGCGCGCTTGTGATTGCCGAGAAGAACTGTTCCGAGGCCTCGAGCGCGTCCACGACGAGCTGGAGCTGGTGCTTGCTTGCGTGACGCACCA
>JFJP01022167.1_pt1 | contig 11316 bp, 14 predicted proteins | sample 431651 | NCBI WGS metagenome assembly JFJP01 (sample SAMN02602958, study PRJNA72255) | Microbial mat metagenome, whole genome shotgun sequencing project. | biome: fresh water; feature: sink hole; material: water; isolation source: purple microbial (photo- and chemosynthetic) mats found in... | reverse complement strand
ATCCCTGCTCTCCCCCGCCATTCAGGATCAGACTGTCAGAACTTATCTGAGTTCCGGCGCACGCGCAGCGATTATTGTTCAGCCCAGAGGCTCAGAGGATGATCGTCAGAATGCCATGTTCCAACAGATGGCGGGATATGCGTATAAAACCCTGAAAGACCGAGGATATGATAACAAAGAGATTTATTTTCTGTCTCACAGACCGGATGTTGACGTAAGCGGAGACGGCATTGCAGATTACAGTGCGGCGGACGGACCCGTAACTCAGGCAGATGCGGCAGCCGGAATCAAAGCCCGCGACATCACCGTATCTGATATTCGCGCCGGATTTGACTGGGCGGTGGGCAAGGGCAAGCTGGATCAGCCGCTGGTGTTTATTTTTATCGGTCAGGCAACCAGTGAGGCATTCAAACTGAGTCCTTTCGGGGATATGCTGAGTACTTCGGATATTAATTCGATGATTGATCAGTATCAGAAATCTCTGGCAAATAAGGTGATTGCCATATTTGAATCATCTTATTCCGGCAAGCTGATGACTAAACTGATCGGACAGAATCGGATACTGATTGCAAGTGCAAATGAAAATCCGGCATATTATGATGATATGGGCTTTATTTCATTTAATAATTTCTTTTTCAATGCCCTGCATGACGGGAAGACTTTTTATGATGCGTTTCAACTGGCGTCAACTCAGTTGTCCGCATTGAAAACACCGTTCAGCAGCCAAAGTCCTCAGTTAGATGATACCGGAGACGGACGATTCACCTCCGGAGATGGCTCTGTTGCAAAAACATTTTGCTTAAATAGTTGTTTTGACTATCCTTTGGGCAAGGTAACACTGGAGCCGCAGGGCGGCGGTTCTGTCAATCTGGGGCAGAGTGTGGCACTTTCGATAAAGGCTCAGGCTACGGGCAGTACCAGCATTCAGCATGTATGGGCAGTGGTCATGGGACCTGAAAGCGCGAAAAAACGCGATCTTCAGGGTGGTCATGGGACCTGAAAGCGCGAAAAAACGCGATCTTCAGGGTTCTCCTATAACGCCGTCTCCGGTGGTGAATATCGGAACAAAAGCGGCTCAGTTTGACAGTTTTCAATATCGGGGCGATTATGTAACCGTTTTTATGGCAAAAGACAGCCGGGGAAATGTTACGGTATCTGCGCCGATAGTCTATGCGCTTTCCGGCGGCAAAGAAATTTCGCTGGATCCGATTGCGTCTCAAGCGGTGTATTATGACGGCGATCAGTGCAAAGTAACGATTCCTCCGGCATCAACGGGCAAAACCCGGTATGTGCGGATGAGAATGCCCGGAGTCAGCGATCTGTTTGTATTCACAAACTTGAATACCGCCGCTGCATTTAATGGGCGGACGCTTCCCGAATGGAAAGGCGGGGAAACCATACTGGATATCAAAATCAGTTCTGCGGTGCCGAGAGGTGAATACAGCATTGATCTGATTTATGTGCCGACCGGCATTGAGCCGCTGTCTCATCCTGAGGCGTGGGAAATCGGAACTACGACGTTTAAAATAGCAACGCCGCCTGCGGCAGCACCTGTTCCGTCTCAGGCTGTGTATCATGTCGGAGATCAGTGCAAAGTAAGTCTGCCGACACTGCCGGGCGGAAAAAAACAGTATCCGGTGATGAAAATCCCCGGCAGCGACAGCCTGTTTGTTTTCAACGCGCTGAATAAGGCAGTGGTATTTGATGGCAAAACCATTCCTGAATGGACAGGCAGTGATATGATGCTGGATATAGCGATAAGCGCTCAGGTTCCCAAAGGAGAATATTCGCTGTATCTTCTGAGACTTCCCGGCACAATTGCAACGCCGCTGACCCGCACTGATCTGTGGGAAGTGGGACAGTCATCCTTTAAGATAGAGTAAACCATTCATTCCCGCCTGTTTGTTCAAAAGCAGGCGGGAATCCATTATAAGCGAGGAAATTCAGATTTATGCAGTTAAGCGAGTTAAAAGAGTCTCAGCAGGCAACCGTCGTCAAGGTCGGGGGCAGCGGTGCATTGCGCCGCCGAATCCTTGAGATGGGAATCCTTAAAGGCACGGATATTTATGTTGAAAAATACGCGCCTCTCAAAGACCCGATGGAGTTGATTGTCAAAGGCTACCATATTTCTCTTCGCGTAGAAGAGGCGGCTCAGATATCCGTTGACAATGTAACACCTAACCCCCCGGCCCCCTTCCCTGAAAGGGCAGGGGGGGAGTTTGAGACTCTCCGCTTCGGGGAGGGGCGGGGGGGAGGGGTTTTGCGTAAGGCGACAATGTAAAATAAAATCGTTCATAAAAAAAGCAATCTGTGATAAAGATACAAATTGCTTTAACCGATTAATTTAAGGAGGGAAGCATGAGCATCAGAATAGGAATCAACGGCTTCGGAAGAATCGGACGGATAGTGTTTCGGGCAGCCTTAAAACATCCTGATATTGAGGTGGTTGCTGTCAATGATCTCATGGATGCCAAAACAATGGCGCATCTTCTGAGCTATGATTCGGTGCATGGTAAAGCAGACGCCGAAATCGTGGCAGAAGAAGACGCTATCCGTGTTAACGGCAAACGGGTCGGCGTGAGCGCGGTCAAAGACCCGGCGCAATTAGGCTGGAAAGACCTTGAAGTTGATATTGTTGCGGAATGCACCGGGCTGTTCACAGAAGCTGCGACCGCTTCCAAGCATCTGTCCGCAGGCGCAAGAAAGGTCATTATTTCCGCGCCTGCCAAAAACCCGGATATTACGATTGTCATGGGCGTTAATTCCAGCAGCTATGATCCGCGCAAGCATCATGTTATCTCAAATGCCTCTTGTACCACCAACTGCCTTGCGCCGGTGGCAAAAGTTCTGCTTGAAAATTTCGGCATTCGCTGCGGATTGATGACGACCGTGCATTCATACACCGGAGATCAGCGGCTTTTGGATTTTCCGCATAAAGACCTGCGCCGGGCAAGAGCCGCAAATCTGTCCATGATACCGACCACCACCGGCGCTGCAAAAGCGGTTGCGCTGGTTCTGCCGGAGCTGTCCGGAAAACTCAACGGACTGGCAATCCGCGTTCCCACGCCCAATGTTTCCATTGTTGATCTTGTAGTTACTATTGAAAAATCCGGCGTTACGGTTTCAGATGTCAACGCCGCCTTGAAAAAAGCATCTGAAGGCGAGCTTAAGGGAATTTTGGGATATAGCGAACTTCCGCTGGTGTCTTCGGATTTCAACGGCTGTCCCCTGTCTTCGATTGTGGACGCAGAAACGACTTATGTAGTTGATAATATGGTAAAAGTGCTTTCATGGTATGATAATGAAATGGGCTATTCAACGCGCATGGTGGATTTGGCAGCTATGATCGGAACGCAATTATAAGTGCAAAATGCAAAATGCAAAGTGCAAAATGGGGGGATGATGGAGCGAAAGCCGCTGATTGCCGGAAATTGGAAGATGTATAAGACCAGCGCCGAGGCTGCTGAAACTGCTAAAGCCTTGTTGAACCTCGTTGCGGATGTCAGAAATGTTGACATTATGATTGCGCCGCCCTTCACTGCGCTGGCTGCGGTATCGGAGGTTGTTAAAAACAGCAATATCGGATTGGGCGCGCAGAATTTTTTTTGGGAAAAAGAAGGCGCGTATACCGGCGAAGTATCCGCCCCGATGCTGATGTCCGCAGGATGCCGGTATGTGATTATCGGACATTCGGAGCGGCGTCAGTACTTCGGGGAAACCGATGAGCATGTTAACAAAAAAATCAGAGCCGCACTTCAGGCTGGACTGATTCCGGTGTTTTGTGTGGGAGAATCTGATGCAGAGCGGGAATCTGAAAAAACATTTTATGTGCTTGACAAACAGATTCAAAATGGGTTAAAAGATTTTTCTTCAGATGATTTGGCATCTCTGGTGATTGCTTATGAACCGATATGGGCAATCGGAACCGGAAAAACAGCCACCAGCATTCAGGCGCAGGAAATTCATGCGTTTTTGCGGACGCTGATTGAAAAAAAGTTTGAAAACCCGCTTGCCAAGTGCGTGAGAATTTTGTATGGTGGGAGCGTCAAACCGGATAATATTGCCGAACTGATGGCAATGCCTGATGTGGATGGCGCGCTGGTCGGGGGCGCAAGTCTGAAGGCTGAAAGTTTTGCCCGGATTTGTCGGTTTTAAAAAATAATTTCTTAGGAAAAACGGATATTCAATGACAGTATTTTTGGTTATCATTCATGTAATTGTCTGTATCGCACTGATTATGATTGTGCTGCTGCAAACCGGAAAAGGTGCGGATATGGGTGCTGCTTTCGGAACAGGATCAAGTCAGACGCTGTTCGGAAGCGGCGGAGCTTCAACATTTCTGAGTAAGGCAACTACAGGCGCAGCGATTGTGTTTATGCTGACCTCGTTTTTATTGGCATATATTTCCGGTCAGCGGCTGAGCAGTTCATCCATTATACGGGATAAAGCCCCGATTGAACAAAAGCAGGGCGCGTCAGAGCAGGGAACACCTCAGCCCGGAGCGGAAAAACCCGCGCCTGAAAAAGAGAATAAATAAATGAATTGTGCCGAAGTGGTGGAATTGGCAGACACGCTATCTTGAGGGGGTAGTGGGAGCACCCGTGCCGGTTCAAATCCGGCCTTCGGCACCATATCAAAACATAAAAGCCGTAATCTCTGAAAAGAGGTTGCGGCTTTTGTAGTTTCTTTGATATAAGATCGGATTTATGTTAAAAAGAGCTATGAACATAAAAATTGCGGTATCTTGTCTGTTATCTTTGTGGATTTTGGGATGTGCGACAACCCGTCCGCCGGCAAGACCTGAAAATCTGTGCAGCATCTTCGGGGAAAAGCCGCAATGGTATCAGGATGCTCTGTCTTCCCAAAAAAGATGGGGCATTCCGATTCCGGTGATGATGGCTATCATGTATCAGGAATCCGCGTTTAATGCAGATGCCAGACCGCCGCGCACGTCCTGCCTTTTTTTCTTTCCGGGACCATATCCGTCTTCGGCTTACGGATACTCGCAGGCATTGGATGGAACATGGGAAAACTATCAGCGCGATACCGGCAGCAGAGGCGCTGATCGGGATGATTTTCACGATGCGATTGATTTTATCGGCTGGTATTGCTATCTGAGTTTTTCAAAGAGCGGCATTGCCGGAAATGATGCGTATCAGTTGTATCTTGCCTATCACGAAGGACACAGCGGATTCAACCGCCGGACTTATCGGAACAAACCCTGGCTGATGAATGCCGCCGGTCGTGTCGAAGAGCGGGCAAAACGATATGCGGGACAACTTGCCTATTGTGAAAAAAGATAAACTTAACAGGAGGATATTTTCATGCTTAACCCTGACACAACAGTATTGGCGGTGATTGATGTTCAAGGCAAATTGGCGCAGATGATGTATGCCAAAGACGCTCTGTTTAAAAGCCTTGAAAATATGATTAAATCTGCAAAAGTGCTGGGAATCCCCATTATCTGGATGGAGCAGATTCCTGAAAATCTGGGTTCCACGCTCCCGGAACTGGCGCAACTGATGAGCGATATGAAGCCCATTGCCAAATACACCTTCAGTTGCTGCGGAAATGAATCGTTTACGGAGCGTTTTAAAGCGATTAATCGCAAACAGGTATTGGTCTGCGGCATTGAAAGCCATATCTGCGTATATCAGACTGCTGCTGATTTGCTGAAAATGGGAAATGAGGTGTATGTGCTTTGCGATTGCGTATCTTCAAGAACCCCTGAAAACAAGCAGCTTGGGATAGACAGAATGAAGGACGCCGGAGCAATTCCGACCGGCGTTGAAATGGCGTTGTTTGAAATGCTCAAGGCTGCCAAAGGACCGCAATTCAAAGAGATCGTAAAGCTCATTAAATAATGCAAAAAATAGGCATTCACGAATGCGTCATTCATGGACAAATTAGGCAAATACTGAACTTGTCCCTGTATTCCCGCGGGGACAAGTCTGTATATTTTTTAGCCGGATCTGCTGCAAATATGCCAGAGTCATAAGCGATAAAGGTGATTTTAGCCATCTATTCTTCTGTTGTCATTTATGCCTCTTTCGGTTTATACTGCCAAGTGATATTGATAAAATCTGCTCTTTCCGGTTTTGTAAAACCCTTTATTGACAATCCTGAAGATGGTATGATATAAAAATTTCAGGTTTTTATCTGAGAATCATCCGTAATGTAATAAAATATTGTAACTCTGATGAAATTAAGAGAATTTTACTTAATGCCAGTGATGAAGGAAAACCTGTTTATCAAAAAATCGGTTTTCGTTCTGCCCCAGATACAATGAGATTATTTATCGGATAAAAAGACACATAACCCGTCATTGCAGTGGACTGGACTATAGCCCCGCCACTGAATTTTGCGTTAGTATATTGTGATAAATGATAGTATGTGACAGTAAATTTTGCTATTATTACAAATTATTATATCTGACTCCCCCCAACAATAATTATGGTATGCGGTTCGGACTGAAAAAAAGGAGTCATAAGCTATGGCATTCAGTGATTATAAGACAATTTCTCAGGTTCAGGCTGAGTATAAGATAAGATATCAGGAAGATAATTTTGTGGCTGTGAAAGAGCATAAGCCGTCTGATATGTTTGTAAAAGAATTTGAATTTAATCAGCAGAATATGGATGTTTTCTCATCCGAAGCAGCCAGATGTGAAATCGTTATTTTTCCTGTTTTACGCGAAATGTATAAAAATTATCATAAAAAAATCTCATTGTGGGTACAGAAACCTGTTGTGTATGATGAAAAACTGAACGGTACTCCGGATTATCTGATTTCAAAGAAATCGGAATTGGGAAAGACCATGCTGGAATTTCCGCTGGTTGTTGTAGCGGAAGCAAAGAAAAACGACTTCGAACAGGGGTGGGGACAGTGTTTGTCGGAGCTTATAGCGGCAGCATTTCTCAATAATAATCCGCAGATGCCTGTTTACGGGATAGTAACAGACGGTAAATTATGGGAATTCGGAAAACTGACTGAAAAAGAATTTACAAAAAACATTGACAGTTTTACTGTTACCGATCTGAACAGATTATTCGGAGCATTGAGGTTTATCTTTGATGAAGCTGTCAGATATGTATAACTGAGATTGAAGAATTTCGGATGATTCAGCAATATGTTATGCTCTTGAATCAGTCTTTCTGAGAACGACTAAATTCCTTTGCAACCGATAACAACGGCTGAACTCTGTGTTAGTTTCTTTGGCATTATAATAATTTTTCAATATACACAGGTAAGGACTATTCTGATGATACAAAAGGTTGTCAGCATCAGAAATCTGAATGATAAAAATCTGATTTCGGATGATCTGAAATACTGGTTGACCAAATCACCTGAAGAAAGAGTTGCAACTGTTGATTATCTGAGGAGACAATATCATGGAAGTTCAGAAAGACTTCAGAGAGTTGTCAGAGTTATTCAACGAGCATAAAGTCGAATATCTCATAGTGGGAGGTTATGCACTTGCCTTTCACGGAGTTCCCAGATACACCGGTGATATAGACATATTTGTCAAGCCGGACACGGAAAATGCTATTCGTATTCTGAAAGCACTTGATGAATTCGGCTTCGGATCCCTTGATTTGAAGGAAGAAGATTTCAGAAGTCCGAATAAAGTGGTACAACTCGGCTATCCTCCGGTGCGTATTGACATAATCACATCAATATCAGGTATTTCATGGGATGAAGCTTATGAAGAACGGGATAAAGGCAAATATGGCGATGTTACGGTATATTACATCGGACTCAAACATTATATCCTGAATAAAAGAGCTTCCGGCAGAAAAAAAGATATTGCTGATTTGGAAACACTCGGTGAAGAATAGAAGTACTGAATATGATTCGGTTACTTATTCGGTTACTTATTACAACCCCAGATACGCTTTTTTAACCTCTTCATTTGTAAGGAGATTCTGCGCCGTATCTTCAAGCGTGATGCGTCCGTTTTCCATCACATAGCCCCGATGCGCCACTTTCAACGCCAGATTGGCATTCTGCTCCACAAGAAAAATAGTGGTTTTATTTTCTATGTTTATTTTCTGTATAATTTCAAATATCTGTTTTACAACCAGCGGCGCAAGCCCTAAAGACGGCTCATCTAAAAGCAGAAGCGTGGGTTTTGCCATCAATGCGCGGGAGATCGCAAGCATCTGCTGCTCTCCGCCGCTCAACGTCCCGCCCGCCTGACTGCGCCGCTTGGCAAGAATCGGAAACAAGTCAAAGACATATTCAATATCCTGCCGGATTTTTGCTTTGTCATTCCGCAAAAACGCGCCCATATCCAGATTTTCCATCACACTCAGATACGGAAAAATCCGGCGCCCTTCAGGAACCTGAGAAATGCCGAGCGATACAATCTTATCAGGACTCATGCCATGAATAGGTTTTTCCATAAAATGAATTTCGCCGGAGCGGGGCGCCACAATCCCGGACACCGACATCAGCGTTGTGGTTTTTCCCGCGCCGTTTGCGCCGATCAGCGTGATGATTTCGCCTTCGGAAATCTCAATGCTGACATCTTTGAGTGCCTGAATATTGCCATAATATGTATTGATATTGATTAATTTAAGCATGTTATTCTTCGCTTTCTTCTCCCAGATATGCGCGGATGACCACAGGGTTGTGCCGGATGTCTTTAGGCGTGCCTTCTGCGATTTTTTTGCCGTAATCCACAACCACAATTCTGTCTGAAAGGCTCATCACCAGCTTCATATCATGCTCGATCAGCAATAGCGTGATGCCTTCCTGCCCCCGGATTTTACGGATAAGGTCTGTCAATTCCTGCGTTTCATGGGGATTCATTCCGGCTGCCGGTTCATCAAGCAGAATCAGAAACGGATCGGTCGCCATTGCCCGCGCAATTTCCAACCGCCGCTGTGCGCCGTAAGGAAGAGAGCCTGCAAATTCATTCACATATTCGGTAAGCCCGATTTTTTCCAGAATCACATAGCTTTGATCAATAATGGCTTTTTCTTCGGACATCGTGCTTCTGCCTCTGATGATTGCGCCGAAAACCCCTGTATTTGTGCGGCAATGACGCCCGATCATCACATTTTCCAGCACCGTCATATTCTGAAAAAGCCGGATATTCTGGAATGTTCTCGCCATGCCCCGCTCGGTGATCTGATTCGGCTTCAAGCCATTGATGCGCTCAGTTTTTCTGCCCGGCGGACAAATCATGACATCGCCCTGAGTCGGCGTATAAATACCGGTAATACAATTGAAAAACGTGGTTTTTCCCGCGCCGTTGGGACCAATCAGAGCAATAATTTCGCCTTTGCATATCTCCAAGCCGACATGATCTATGGCGCGTAATCCGCCGAAATCCATTGTTAAATCTGTTACTTTAAGAATCGGTTCCGTCATTCGCTATTCCTATATCATGCGTATTTTCTGATTTTTGCTAAGTTTGAACCGGCAGGACATTGCGCCGCCAGGTCGAAAGAATTCCGGCAGCACAGATCAGCATCGCGCCGATAAATGTCAGATGATCCAAGGCTTCATCCCAAAACATCCACCCGATAACTGCTGAAAATACCACATTGCCGTATCCGAAAGGTCCTACCTGAGCAGCCGGTGCAAGGCTGTATCCTCTGGTCAGCAGCAATTGTCCGATAACAGCAAATAATCCGATCAGCACCAGTAAAAAAAATTCTTTCACACCGAATCTGACCGGGGCTGTCCACATCAACGGAAATGCCGACATAATAGCAGAGATCAGCGTAAAATAAAACACGATTCTGATCGGCGGCTCAGTGGCGGACATGCGCCGAATGCCGACCATAGAAAAGGATACCAGAATGCCCGAACTGATGCCGATCAGAGAAATCGGACGGAACATATCTCCGCCGGGTTTGACAATCAATGCCATGCCGATAAATCCGATGATGATTGCCGATTTGACATGAGGACTTACCGGCTCATTCAGCCACAGATACGCCATAATCGGCATAAACAAGGGATAAGTAAAGGACAGCAACACCGCTTCGGCAAACTGCATCTGGCTGATCGTATAAAAAAAGCAATACATTGACGCAAGACCGGACAATGAGCGCAGCAGATGAAACCTGAATACGCCGGTTTTCATATCAGCAAAAGATTGATGATGCCTCAGCCACAGCACCATAAAGCCGAGCGCGAAAATATTGCGGAAAAACACGATCAGCGGATTGGATACTGACACGGACAATTCCTTGACCACGCCGCCCATCAGCGCAAATACAAACGAAGATGCCAATACAAACAACGCGCCTTTCAGCGGTTGATTTTCAAACTCAGGTTTCTGATTCATCATCTGTTTTTCATTCCGATACCATACCGGGTATTTCCGTCAGGATATTTTTCTTTTTCTGCTGCGCTCTTTTTTTTCCGGCTGTAGGCAGTATCCCAGTGTTTCCGTCAGAATTGTATATACACTCTTCTGAGATATATCATATCCCTGATTCTTCAATATCTCAGCTATTTTGTAGGTGCTTCTGCAAGTCTTTTTTAAAGGTGAATCAGAATCACTTCCGGTCGGAGAAGCAACAATATCTTCCAAAATTTTCAAAATTTCCGGATGTTTTTCCGTTATTTTCTTTCTTCCGGCGCCTTTCTTGCGGATATGATCGCTATCGTGTATCTGTCCGGTTTCAAGCTCTTCCATACCTTTTCTGATGGTATGGCAATCCAGCCCCGTAGCTTCAGAAAGGATTGTCAGACCTCCCCACCCCAGTGCCGCTGCTTCAGTTGCAGCCCAGATACGGCGGCTTCTTTCGTTCAGAAAGCCTTTGAGACAGTCATACTTCTTTTTTACAATTTCAATTTTTATTGACTTTTCTTTCATATCCGTACTCTTTCACACCAGATTAATTAACTCACCTTACGCAAACCCCCTCCCCCTTGCCCTGAAAGGAGATGAGGAATTTTTCCGTTACTCCCCCTGCCCTTTCAGGGAAGGGGGACGGGGGGTTAGGTCGGATTAATTAAGCCACAGCCCCCCCTGCCCTTTCAGGGAAGGGGGACGGGGGGTTAGGTCGGATTAATTAAGCCACAGCCCGGACTCTTCCCTTATCTCCATAGGAGACGGTTTTTGCCCGGATAAATGCCGATGCCAAATCTGTTTGTATGCTTTTTCCAGATTCCGGGTAAATCGCGGCGTGTCAAACAGCGGCGAGGTCAGGCGGAGTTCGGATAATTTTTGCCGCAGCATATTCAATTTATCCGGGCGGTTAGCTAACTGAAACGCCAAAGATTCATATTCTTCAATGCTGTGCGTAATCAATTCCGGCATTCCGACCGCCGTGAGCAGACTTGCAGACACCC
>JFJP01041730.1_pt1 | contig 11317 bp, 7 predicted proteins | sample 431651 | NCBI WGS metagenome assembly JFJP01 (sample SAMN02602958, study PRJNA72255) | Microbial mat metagenome, whole genome shotgun sequencing project. | biome: fresh water; feature: sink hole; material: water; isolation source: purple microbial (photo- and chemosynthetic) mats found in... | reverse complement strand
ATCTTCGGCCGCGGCGTCGAGGACAACCAGCAGGGGCTGGTATCGAGCGTGTTCGCGGCTCTGGCACTGCTCGGGAACGGCATAGTGCCCGAGCACGACGTCAAGCTGCTGTTCATTGCAGACGAGGAAGTCGGCTCGACCTACGGCATCCAGTGGCTCCTTGCACACCGCACGCTGTTCGCGCCGGACGACTTGATCGTCGTGCCGGATTCCGGTTCCTCCGACGGCACCGAGATCGAGGTGGCCGAAAAGAACATCATCTGGCTCAAGGTGATAGCCAAGGGCAAACAGTGCCACGCCTCGCGTCCCGACGACGGCGCCAATGCCTTCCTGGCCACCAGCGACATGGCCCTGCGCATCAACGCGCTCGAGCGGGAAGTCTTTACTGCCCGCGACCCGCTCTTTGTGCCGGACAGGACCACGCTGACCCCGACAAAGAAGGACTCCAACGTCCCGAACATCAATACGGTGCCGGCCGAGGATGTATTCTACGTCGACATGCGCATCCTGCCGCGGTACACGATCGATTCGGTGCTCGTCGAGGTCGAGAAGAAGGCGCGCGAGGTGGAAGCCCTGTACGGTGTCAGGATTCTGCTGGAGACGGTACAGCGCAACGAAAGCCCTCCGACACCGGCAGACGCGCCTGTCGTCGAGCTGCTCAAGACGGCGATAGAGGCGACCTACGGGGTAGCCGGCCGGGCTGTGGGTGTTGGCGGCGGCACGGTGGGGGCGTACCTGCGGAAGGCGGGCCTGCACTGCGCGGTGTGGAGCAGGCAGGACGAGACTATGCACGGGCCGAACGAGTATACCAAGCTGGCCAACCTGCTCGGTGACGCCAAAGTGTTTGTCCGCCTGATGCTGGCGGCGAGGTAAGCGGGCGTTATTCCGGGTCTATGACGAAGACGACCTTGCCAGAGCGGATGAGTTCGCGGTTTTCCGGGAGCCCGAGGATACGTTGCGAGTCGTCGACGCTTATCATCGCGTCGGTGCGTCTGGATCCAAAGACCCCGGCCACCATGATCCGCAGCGGATTGCCGCCTGCCCGAGACGCGATGACCGGGTCGTCGAGGCTGGTTGCGTATGCCACCGCACCCCAGGACTGCAAGGCTGCGGGGTCGACAAGGTTGCGTTCGAGCAGAGGCGTCATCGCCTGGTCGTAGATGCGCGGGAATAGGCAGGGGCGCATCCTTGCGTCGCCATGCTCCCCCCGGACGGGGTAGGATCCCTGTGCGTACAGCACGATACCGGAGTACACACGGGTCGGCATCGAGCGGGTCGGGGCGGAGAGACTCACCGGGATGCTGTGACGGACATACAGGTCGGCCAGCTCGGGCAGGCGCCACTCGAAACGCGCCACAAGGTTCTCCATGTCCCTGTCCATCGCCAGCGTCACCCTGTCTCCTGCTTCGAGGAAAGCCCGCAATACCGTCGGGTCGAGCGTACCGTCGTCGAGGCTGTCCGCGACCGTCCTGAACGAGTCCACTCCGACGCCGAGTACGGTGTCCTTGACCAGATCCGGGACGGCGGCTTCGATCAATCGCTCTGCCTCGGCGCGGTCTGACGGCAGGCGCAAACCGGCAGCCGAAAGGTTCAACGCCACGCTGGCGCGGATGAGCCCGGAGTTCCAGTCCACCGATGACGATGAGGTATACACGGTGCCGGAGGCTCCGGCCGTGAGGACTGCGGCCGCGATGGCTGCAATGGTGGCAAAGACAGGACTTTTCCGTGCCGCCGCGCGAAACGTGGTATCCATTATTCCAATATCGGCACGTGGAGCGTCATTCCTTCGCGCAAGACGCTCGAGAGGTTCATCCCGTTTCTGGCTGCCAGCACTTCGGGTTGCACCCCGTATCGCAGGGACAGGCTCCACAGGGTGTCGCCCTTGACCACGACATGGCTGCCGGAGAACGACAGCTCGTCCACTTGTGCCTGCTCGGAGACATAGGGCTTCTTGTCTTTGAAAGCGGGGACGACAATCGTCTGGCCGATGCGGATTTTGTCGGGGTTGAGCCCTGGATTGAGGCGGGTGACCATCGCGACCGGTACTTCGTAGTACCTGGAAATTGCCGAGACCGTGTCGCCGGAGCGAACCATGTGCATGTACACGTTCATCAGCTGCTCCCGCGACGCAAGGGCCTTTCTGACGCCCTCCTCGGCCTCGACGGGAACCTTGACCGCGTACCGGCCTTCGGGCGGCGTGACGCCGTAACGCAGTTCAGGGTTGCCGAGCTTCATGGTGTCCAGGGGGATGCCCGCAACAGACGCGAGCATCGAAATGTCCACGGGCCTGTCGAGGCTTATCCTCACCCACTGTACTGATTGGGTCCAGGGCGTCTCGAGGCCGTTGCGGCCGGCGTGCATCGCCACCGAGACGACTGCGAGGAACTTGGGTATGTACGTGGCTGTTTCCGGAGGCAGGGCGCCGCGCTCGCGCAGTACCCAGTAGTCCCTGGAACCCCCCGCCTTGACCGCCCTGTCCATCGCGCCGGCGCCGCAGTTGTACGCGGCAATCGCCAGGAGCCAGTCGCCGAAGCGGTCGTGGTTGCTCCTGAGCTTGCGGAGGGCGGCATCGGTCGATTTCATGAAGTCCTTGCGCTCGTCGATCCATTCGTCGATGCGTATGTCGTAGCCATCGACGCTGTTGCGCATGAACTGCCAGAGTCCGGCCGCGCCAGAACGGCTGACCGCTTTGGGCGAGTACTCCGACTCTATGAAGGGCAGGTAGAACAGCTCTTCGGGTACACCGTAGAAATGTATTCGACTGCGAATATACGAGGAATAAGCCAGAGAACGTTCGCGGACGGCTTCTATCCACTTCCTGCCGCCTGGACTCAGGTACGCTGCCCTGAAGCGCTCGAACTGCGGCTCTCCGTAAGGAAGTGACAAGAGGAAGCGCTCTCCGCTGCCATGGTGCTCGAGCTCTACGGATTCTGTCCTGAGCGAGCGCTGCGGGCGCGCGGCATCGGGACCTGCAGCGTTGGCGGCTGCGGGAAACGCCTCGAGCAGGGCCCTCTCGACCACCTGGGCGGGTGATTCCGGGGGTGTGGCTACAGGTGATCCCGCAGGGGCCAAGGGTAGATCCGCAGCTCCAGCGATGGAAACCGCAGCCAGCATACACAAAGCCGCGGCCAGTCCATGAAACCCGGTCATTGCATCTTTTCCCCAAAATAGATGCCCGCCCATTCCCATCGGCCGTGCACTTCGGGATCCGCCGGGAAGTCTACCTTGCGGAAGTACAGATACCAGACGGAGATTCTCTCGGTCCAGCCCCAGGTCTTGAGGAAGGCCTCGTTGGCGTTGGAGCTGGGATCGAGGGCGGGGGCTCGCTGGATGCGGCTGTTCGACATGAATGCGCCAAAATCAAACAGTACCTGGCTGTTGCCGTCGTCTTTGTCCTGGTACCAGTCCATTGAAAAAAAACCGACCTTGGCTCGTATTCTTGAGAGGCTTCGGGCGTTGCCGGTCGCCATCGCGGTGGAGACGGCTTCCAGCAGGTCATCGAGCGTCTCGTAGGTCCAGTCCTTGCGGATGGTTGCCAGGTCGATGAAGAGCCTCGCGTACTGTATTGCGTCCGGATGCCCGGGTACATCGCGGAGGAAGGCCGGCAGGAATCGTCTGTAGGCATCGAGCGCCGAGTCCCAGTCGCCCAGCTTCTCGTAATCCCGGCCAAGCATGAACAGTTCGGTACCCATATCCACTGTATCGGGGAATCTGGCTATCATCTCGCGCCTGAATTCTATGCGTCTGGCGGCGTCCTTTGACAAGTCGATGAGTCTGCGCAGGCAAGCGAAGTGTATAGACCCGCCGTTGACCGTCAAGTCGGGATAGTTCTTGACGATTCGGTCGTAGTAGAGCGCGGCAACATCGTCGTCGCCCTGCATCGAATATGCCCATGCGACGCTCAAAAGATGCCGCGCGTTGTAGAAGCCTTCTGGATCGGCGGCGACCACCGAGGACAGGAAGGCTATCAGGCGCGGGTAGTCTCCGATATTGGACAGGGAGGTGGAAATCTTCTGGATAACCGCGTACTTCTCGTCATACTGGAGCCTGTCCGAGTCAAGGAGGCTGAAAAGATCCTGGAGTTGTCCTTTGTCGGCCCCTGGGGCGTTGATGTACCAATCCCATGACGAGGAACACGAGCTCAGGGCGCAGCACACGATAAACAGGAGCGCTGGCCCCGGAAATCTGATCATGCCGGAATATATCATGTTGGCTCAACCGTTGGCAAGGAACTCGATTTGTCGATACACTATAGTGAGGGAGATGAACGGTTGCATGGATAAGCGCAAGATACTCATGTTTCATACACTTTTCGCGCTCGCCATGGTGTCTGTCGTACTCGGGGCAGGCCTCCTGGTCACCACTACCGGGAAAGTCCGCGGTCCTGCCGTGCTCCTGCCACTGCTGCTGGTGGCAAGCGGTTCGATGTTTTCGTATTTCGCTGTTATCGGCAAGCGAACCGCCAAGGCTGTCTTTCTGGGGTTCTTCATCACTGCAGCAGCCATCGTCAGGTTCACCGGCACAGTGCTGGGGATCAGCATCGTTGACTACTGGCCGGTATTTGCGGTTGCCGCCGGTGTGAGCTTCCTGCCGGCCGGGTTCATCCATTATGGACGGGGCAAGCCTTCTTTTATCGTGCCGTCCGCCTCGCTTATCCTTCTGGGATTGTTCCTGTCGATATTCTCGTTCGGCTTCAGCTCGATGAGCTTCCAGAACTTCATCACCCGCTGGTGGCCGGCTCTCCTGATAGCAGCCGGACTCGTGCTGTTCCTGGTGTGGTTTTTTCAACGCCTGGTGTATGGCAAACTTGTCGGCGACAAACCGCAAGATGGACCTACGGAATGAAAAGCGCGTGGCGCTCCACGATTGTCCTTGCACTCACGCTCGTCTTGTTGTCATCGTGTGTTGGCGATCCTTCGCCCAAACCAGGAACCTCGCTGCCAGCTGCCAGCGACATCAGCGCGGTTCAATCCGAGCGCATGGCGATAGAATCGGCCATCGCTCTCGGTAGCCCTTACTCCCTCGAGAAAGCCGTAGAGCTGGCTGCTGCGGCTACCAGGATACCCCCGGCCGATGCCAAGGCATACGGCTGGATTGCCTATGAGATGGCCAGACTCGTCTACCCGGAGCTTGCGGGGGATCTTCCGCCAAGCACGGTGTCACCGCCTGACTCGATACTGGTCCGCGCGTTCATTGATGCGCGGAACGGCAAGGCTGTTACGCCTGGCTCAGGTGCCGGACCGCTACAGGAATTGTTCCCCGCTCTCTCCATCTTCAGGCTCAGGACGGCTGCAGCGGCCGGTATGACCCTCTCTGCGGTGGAACGATTCAGCCGCTTCGGCCTACCTTCCGCCGCTGCCGATGTCGCGCGCGGAATTGCGCTTGAGCGCTCGGGCGACCGGGCCGGAGCTCTTGCTGCCTTTGAGCGCGGCGAATCTGCAGCCGCCGATTGCTATCCTGCGAGTCTTGGACGCGCGCGCATGCTCGTCGGCCTCGACCGCGGCGAAGAAGCCCTCGTGGTCATCAACCGCCTGGCCCCTGCGATTGCTGCAAGTTCGGCTGCACAACGCATCCGCGCCGAAGCCTTGTACGTGGCTGGCCAGTGGGATGTAGCCTTGCCCTTGATTACCGAAGTCCTGCTTTCCGACCCGCTGGATTCCCGCTTCGCTTTGATGCGTGCCCACCTCCTGGTAGAACGCGGCGAGTACCGCCAGGCGGCACCACTTCTCGACGCGTACGGCGGCATAAATCCAACCGACCGACTGTATATTCTGCTCCGTGCCCGTACCGCAATGGAAAGCGCCAAGGACAGGACCGCCGCCGCAAACGCGCTCCGTACCGGACTGGAACGGTATCCCAACGACCCCGACATGTCGCTCTATGCGGCCGAGGTCTTCTGGAAGGGCAGCCCGGAGGAAAAAGCAGAGTCCATCGCCTTGGCAACCAGGATCCTCGCCGCTGATCCATCATCGACCCGGGCGCTTAAAATCCTGCTGGCATCCGATCTGGCCAAGGGCGACTACCGGGCAGCGGCCTCCCGGGCCGACATGATCCTTGCGGTACAGCCGGATTTCAACGATCTTGAATCCCTGTATAACGCCTACCAGGGCGCGGGCAGGGCATTGGATGCCTCCAGGCTGGCTCAGTCGTGGCGTGCCAAGGACCCAGCCTCGGAAGCGGCAGCCCTCGCCTGGGCTGCCTCGCTTGTCGAACGGGGAGAGAAGGCAGCCGCGCTGGAACTTATCAACCGTTTGCTCGCAGGCAAAGGGACCGCGCCGTTCCGCTCGAGCCTGTACTGGCTGCAGTCGCGCCTGCAGTCTGGCGATGATGCTGTACTCGCTTCGCTCCGTTCCGCCCTCATGGAGAACGGCATGAACATCGATGCGCTCGCTGCGATGTCCGACATCTATGTGCGGCGCGCCGACTACCAGCGCGCCCGTTTCTACCTCAAACAGGCTATTTCGATCAGCCCCGACCGTGCCGACATCGTCGAACGCCGCAACGTCCTTGCCCAGCTGGGCGTGGCCATACCCTGATCGTAACGGATTCCGCCCGCCGTTTTTGCCTTGGGGACCGACTCGAGGAGATGTATGGCATCTACAATGATCCCCGCTGGCTGGAACCCGACCCCCTTGCAGTCGTCCTGCGATATCCCGACCCTGCCGACATCGAGATCGTGGGCATTATCGCCGCGTCTCTGGCCCTGGGAAACGCCAAGGCGATCATGCGGGCCGTAGAAAACCTCCTCCAGCCTTTCGGCAGGCACCCTGCCGCCGCCCTTGCCTCGATGGACGACGTAGAAGTCAGCACCGCGCTTGCCGGCTTTTCGTACCGTTTCTTTGACTCGCGCGACATCTGGTCGTTCCTGTGCGCCGTACGCTCAGTACGGGCACGCTTCGGGAGTCTGGAAGACGCATTCCTCTCGGGCGACGATCCCTCCGAACCCGATTACGCGCCCTGCTCCTCCCGTTTCGTCCGCTTGCTCGCCAAAAGCGCTCCGTACTCCTGGCGGCCCAACCTGTTTCCTGACCCCGCTCGAGGCTCGGCGGCCAAGCGCGTGTTCCTGTACCTGCGCTGGATGATACGCCGCGACGCAATCGACCCCGGCCCCTGGAGCAAGGCAGACCGCTCGCGCCTCGTCGTACCGCTGGACACCCACATGGCAGCCGCCTGCCGGCGGCTCGGCCTCATCACCCGCGGTTCTACCGACCTCAAGGCCGCCCGCGAGGCTCTGGCCGCCTTCCGGTCCATCCGCCCCGACGACCCTGTCCGCTACGACTTCTGCATGACCCGGCCCGGCATCCGTCCCGACCTTGACCCCGATGCATGCTTCGACCCCTTTCATTGACACCCATCCCGCCACCGTGGTACTATAAAAGTGCGTAGCAATACGCATTTCGGGCAATAGCGCAGATGGTTAGCGTACTAGTCTGGGGGACTAGGGGTCCCGGGTTCGAATCTCGGTTGCCCGACCAAGAAATCATGGTGTAGCAACGATTTATATTGTTTCTACGTCGTGAAACTCACTCACTGTCAGATAGACTGTGAGATGCTCCTAAATACACCCTTCTGGTTAACCGGAAGGGTGTATGTTTTTTATACCATTCTTGCCCAGAAATACTTGCAAATCATCAATGAAACCTCAGAAAAGAATCATTAAAGGATACACAACAAATGATATTTCTTGCGAATATCAAAAATATCTCTATAATTTAGCGTCTTACAAGTGAATTTAGGACACATAGAGGGTATATGCTCGAACACACACAGAAATCCATTCTACTTGTAGAAGATGAGTTCCTCATAGCGATGTCAGAGAAGATGGAACTTGAGAAGTATGGCTATGCTGTTAAAACGGCTACCAATGGCGAGTGTGCCATAGATTTTGTCGAAACATCCACCGACATAGACTTGATACTCATGGACATCAATCTAGGCGATGGCATTGATGGTACTGAAGCTGCTGAGATCATCTTGAAGAAACATGAAATACCGATTGTTTTTGTCTCTTCCCACACTGAACGTGAAGTTGTAGAGAAAACAGAAAAAATAACTTCTTATGGTTATGTAGTAAAAAGCTCATCTGTTACTGTTTTAGACGCTTCCATAAAAATGGCATTCAAGCTGTTTGACGCAAATAAGGTAATCAAAAATAGTGAAGAAAAACAAAAAACGATGATATCAAATATCTCGGATGTAATAGCAATAATTGGTGTTGACGGAATTATGAAGTATAAAAGCCCAAATATAGAAAAATGGTTCGGCTGGAAACCCGAAGACCTTATCGGTACAGATGGGTGGGAAACGGTTCATCCAGATGACCTTGAGCGAATTAAAAATGAATTCTATAAACTTTTGGAAAAGGACAACAGTTCAACAACTGTCCAGTACCTGTATAAATGTAAAGATGAAAGCTATAAGCCAATAGAACTGACAGCTACCAATTTAACGAAAAATACCCAAATAGCCGGGATATTGCTGAATTATCACGACATCACTGAACGCAGGAAAATTGAGAAAAAGCTTGTTGAGAGTGAAGAGAAATACAGGATTTCTTTTAAGACAAGTCCTGATTCTGTTAATATAAATACAATGGACGGGCTTTATGTAGAAATAAATCAGGGGTTCACTTCTCTTACTGGATATACAAATCAGGATGTTATAGGGAAACTTTCTTCGGATATTCGTATTTGGTCGATTCCCGAGGATCGTGAAAAACTTGTCAAAGGGCTTAGGGAACACGGCTATGTGGAAAACCTTGAGTCAGTATTTAGATGTAAAGACGGTTCATTAAAAAACGCTCTCATGTCCGCCAGAGTTATTTCGCTTAATAATCAGCCACATATTTTATCGGTAACCAGAGACATCACCGAACGCAAGCGAGCGGAGAAAGCATTGCGTGAGATTGATGAACGATTTGATTTGGCAATAAATGCTTCCAATGATGGTTTATTTGATTGGAATCTTGAGACAAATAGAATTTACTATAGCCCTCGATGGAAAAGCATCCTTGGTTATGAAGATCATGAAATACCGAATGATTTCTCAGTCTGGGAAACTGCAACAGAACCTGAAGATGTAAAAAGGTCGTGGGAACTGCAACACAAACTCATAGCGGGGCAGATAGACCGATTTGCTGTAGAATTCAAGATGAAGCACAAGCACGGTCATTGGGTGGATATACTCTCTCAGGCTAAAGCAGTTTTTGATAAAAATGGAAAAGCGGTAAGAATGGTCGGCACTCATACCGACATCACTGATCGGATCGCCTTCTGTTCCTGAATATGAATTCATATAACTCCTTGTATGATGTTGTTACAGACAAGGAAGGCAAAGTCTGTGATTTCCGATTTGTAATGGTAAACTCTGCTTATGAGAAATATGTTGGGAAGAGTGCTTCAGAACTTGTCGGAAAGACACTGCTTGAGGTTTACCCCTCAACTGAGCAGTTCTGGATTGACAAGATGTCCGAAGTAGCATCTACAGGAATGCCTAACCAATTTGCAAGTTTTAGCAAGGTGATGAACACACATACCGAAATCAACCTGTTTGTCCCGCAAAAGGGTCAGCTCGCAATGACAACTGTTAATATTGATAAGCGTAAGCTTATAGAAGATGAATTGCGTGAGAGCAAGAAAAAAGCTGAGATGTTGTTGAATATAGCCGCAGAAATAATAATCTCCCTTGATTCCCATGGTGATATCACTCTATTGAACGAGTCTGGGCACAGGATACTTGGATATGAATCACCTGAACTTGTTGGCAAGAACTGGTTTGATACTTGTTTGCCAATAGAAGAAAGAAAAGAGATCAGAAAGTATTTTGGAATGTTGTTGGAGGGCAAATCTACTTCATTGATCACCCATGAATCAGATGTTGTCACAAAAAACGGGGAGCGGAAAACAATCCTTTGGCATAATTCCCTGCTCAAAGACAAGGATGGTACGGGTATTGGGTTGTTTAGCTCTGGTGAAGATATTACTGATCGTAAAAAATCAGAAGAAATATTGCGAGAAAGCGAAAAAAAATATAAAAACCTATACGAATCCATTATTGACGGAGTTGTTTCCTCAGATTTGAATGGTACAATTACAAGCTCAAATATCATATTTCAGAAAATGTTGGGATATACTGCTGATGAGTTATTATCAATGAACTTCCGCGATATTACACCTGAAAAATGGTGGGCATTTGAAGATACACTGATTGCTAAAGAACTAAATGGTAAAGAAAATACTGGCTCTTATGAGAAGGAATACCGAAGGAAAGATGGAAGTATCTGCCCAGTTGAATTGTCAGCATTTGCTATGAAAGACGAAGAAAATAATATATCATGCCTTTGGGCAATCGTTCGTGACATCACTGAACGAAAAAAGATTGAAAATATTTTGCATGACAGTGAAACAAAAAATTCTAAAATATTCAAGGAAAGTCCTTTTCCCATAATGCTCATTGATACGGAGAAGGGTTGTTTCGCGGATGTGAACGAAGCAATGTCGAATAGTACAGGTTACTCAATGGAAGAGTTGATAGGCAAATCCGATGTCGAATTAGGAATTATTTCGCCTGAATCTGAAATCAAAACAAAAAGACTTATAGCTGAAACGGGGCAATATTCCGATGTTGAGGTTTCGATAAAAACAAAAACGGGGGAAATACGTTTTGGAATGGCAACAGGACGGATTGTTGAACTCAACAAGCATCCATACCTGATCCAGACGATAGTTGACATCACTGAACGAAAGAAAATTGAAGCAGATTTAGTTTCACAACGTAGGCTCTATGAGCAAATCCTTGAGCAATCGCTGGCGGGTTATTGGGATTGGGATATTCCTAGTGGTGATCAATATTTAAGTCCAACTTTCAAGAAAATGTTCGGCTATGAAGACCATGAGATTGAAAACAGGGCTGATTCCTGGCAGAAATTGATTTTTGCTGAAGATTTGCCGAGTGTATACGGGAAATTCAAATCATATGTTGAAAGCAGAGAGAAAGCCCCATTTTACAACGAAGTGCGTTATCATCATAAGGATGGGGCAACTGTCTGGGTCATATGCACAGGTAAGATAATTGCGTGGGATGATGATGGAAATGCAAAAAGGATGATTGGATGTCATATTGATATAACGGAACGCAAGAAAATTGAAAAAGAATTACAGGAACAAGAACAAAAGTATCGGCTTATCACAGAACATTCTGCAGATGTCATTTGGGTATTGAGTATAAAAACTGGAAGATTCAAATTTATTAGTCCATCCATATTTCAATTGCGTGGGTTTACATCTGAGGAAGCAATGGCTGAAACGGTAGAAGAAAC
>JFJP01030262.1_pt1 | contig 11318 bp, 10 predicted proteins | sample 431651 | NCBI WGS metagenome assembly JFJP01 (sample SAMN02602958, study PRJNA72255) | Microbial mat metagenome, whole genome shotgun sequencing project. | biome: fresh water; feature: sink hole; material: water; isolation source: purple microbial (photo- and chemosynthetic) mats found in... | reverse complement strand
AACGGATGGAATGCTTGACCGTAACAAACACCATGGAACCGGCTTTGCCGGATTTTTCGGCAACCTTGAAAATTTCCGAGGTCTTGACGACATCATCGCCAATCCGTAAATCCTCGTGGAACGTCAGTTGACCGCTGGCCCACATGCGTCGTTCCAAAGCGACGGGCGGCAAGAATCCACCCCGTTGGGCATGACCATCGGTATCCAGACCCGAACGGGGCGTCATCGGCAGGAAATACAGCCAGTGCCAAATGTCCGGCAACCGTGCGCCGTGCGCCACGTCCCGCTGCGGATCATCCAGCGCCACCGCCAGCGCCTTGACTGGCGTGGGATAAAGACCATCCCGTTGTTCTTCAGTGTTGCCCACCCAGTTCTGTAAGTTGATTTCACTCATCGAATTAAACCTTCGTATGTTCTACGGGAACCGTCAAACCACCCCGGCGCTGACGCGCCCCCCCTCCTTATCCAAGGAGGGGAAAACTGGGTTACACCACCCGCTTTCTACGCAATTCGCTGATTTGCTGCGCATCCATCCCCAGTAGATCCGTTAACACCTCGTCAGTATGCTGGCCGAGCTTGGGGCCAAGATGGCGGATTTCCCCGGGCGTTTCCGATAACCGGGGAATCACCGAGGGAACAATAATGGTTTCGCCCAAATCCGGTTCGTCAATGGCGACCAGATTGCGCCGCGCATGAAACTGGCGGTCGCCGAAAATATCGGCAATGTTATTCAGCGGTCCGGCCGGTGCGCCGGTGGCGAAACAGCGTTGCAGAATCTCCTCGCGGGTCAGCGAGCCGCACCAGTCGCGGACGATTTCATTCACATCATGCCGATGTTCCAGCCGGATTTTCTGCTCGCCATACAGACTCGACGAGGCCAGTTCCGGGCGACCCATAGCGTTGGCCAGCCGTTCAAACAGCTTATCCGTCGCGCAGGCAATGGCGATCCATTTGTTGTCCTTGGTCGGGAAATGGCCATAGGGACAGGCAAAGTCGTTGTGAGTCGGCCCATGCCGCTCCCGAACCGTGCCAAACATGCTGTACGCCGGAGCCAGTTCATCGGTGCAGCGAAAGACCGATTCGTACAGCGCTGCGTCGATATACTGCCCCTCGCCGGTCGCTTCACGATGCCGCAGCGCCATCAACACCCCCAGGCAGCCGTACAGACCGGTCAGATAATCGCCCAGTGTCGTCGACCCCGGCGTGACTGGCGTCCCCTTGGGCATCCCGGACAGGTACGCAAGGCCGCCCACCGCATGAGCCACTCGGGCAAATCCCGGGCGATCCTTGTAGGGGCCGGTCTGCCCATAACCGGTCACGCGCAGCATGATCAGGCCAGGATTGATCTCATGCAGTGCCTCCCAGCCAAGCCCCCATTTTTCCAGGGTGCCGGGCCGGAAGTTCTCACAGAGCACATCCGATTGCCGAATCAGATTCTTGAAAATCTCTACGCCTTCTGGACGGTGCAAATCCACCGTCACCGACTTTTTGTTGCGCCCCTCGCTCATCCAGGTCAAGGTATCGCCGCGCGCGGTTGGCGTTCCGAAATGGCGCAGGGGATCGCCGCCCACCGGGTGCTCGACTTTCAGCACGTCCGCGCCGAATTCGCCCAGAATGCCGGCGCAATAGGGGCCGGCGATGACCGTGGCTACGTCGATCACCCGGATACCTGCCAGCGGCAGTTCCGCTTTGTTGCTCTCTGTCATGTCATTGTCCTCGCCGCCAATGGCTTGAGTTCAGCGGTCACTCACCAGAAATGGCTGCTGAAGCGTATCGTTATCTGATCGCCGGACCTCCGAATTCCCCTCCTTGGCCAAGGAGGGGTGGCGCGAAGCGACGGGGTGGTTCGGGATTCTTCATCTGCTTGATTTGAAGTATAGCCAGTGTCAGTCCGAAAATTATTCTTTCACCGTTAGCCATCGTGTGGGTCCAAACTCCGGTTGCCCACGGTTCAGGAACCTGTTGACTGGTGCTAGACTCTCTGGTTAATCAGAAGTGGCGTCTGGAAAAACTCAAAATCCATTGAGGGATCAACTGTCAGTACGACCACGATACCAAAGATGGTTACTCGATGAACCTTAAGTTGTTCCGACAGTGGATCGCGAATCCAACCATCGCGGGCACCCGCCTCCAGCTACTGTTGAGTGGGCCATTTCTCCTGCTCGCTACGGTGATCGTCGCCCTGATGCTCGAGGGGATAAACGATACGCTGGTGATGATCCTGGCGCTGATCGGCGTAGTGGGCATCGGTCGCCAGATGACGGCGCTCCACCGGGTCAAAGCCGAGCGCCAGCAGATTGAACAACAATATCAAATGTTGTTTCGCGAAATGCTGGACGGTTTCGCTCTGCATGAGCTGATTCTGGACGCGCAAGGCCAGCCCGCAGATTATCGCTTCCTCGCCGTTAATCCGGCTTTCGAATGTCTGACGGGTCTGAAGGCCGAAGCCCTGGTAGGCCGGACTGTGTTGGAGGCATTGCCCGGTACTGAGCAGCACTGGATTGATACCTATGGCCGGGTCGCATTGACTGGCGAACCGGCCCTGTTCGAGAATCACTCTCAGGACCTCGGACGATCGTTCAAAGTGACTGCCTTCCGACCCGCTCCGGGTCAGTTCGCATGCATTTTCTCCGACATCACCGAGCGCAAGCAGGCCGAAGCGCAGGCCAACGCTTTGCAGGATTATTTGCGATGTGTTCTGGACTCACTGCCCTCGCACATCGCGATCCTGGACCATCAGGGGCTGATTCTGGATGTGAACGAGGCCTGGAAGGATTTTGCCGACAACAACGCCCTGGCTGTCGCTCACTATTGCATCGGCCAGAATTATCTGGCGATTTGCGAGGCGGCGACGGAAAGCGAGAAAACCGCCACTGGTATTCGCGCCGTGATCAACCGGCAAATCGACAACTTTTCGCTGGAATATCCCTGCCATGCGCCGGACGAGCAGCGCTGGTTCCTGTTGCGCGTGACCCCCTTCATGGGATCCGGTCCGGCGTCGGTCATCCTGACCCATACCGACATCACCGACCGCAAACAAGTTGAGGAACAAATTACCCACCTGGCCTACCATGACGCACTCACCCAGTTGCCGAACCGGGTGTTACTCACCGACCGCTTGCAACAGGCCATGGCGCAAGTCCAGCGCGACCAACAGCAGTTAGCCGTCTGCTACCTGGATCTGGACGACTTCAAACCGATCAACGACGCACTGGGTTCGGTCGAAGGCGACCGCGTGCTGATTGAAGTGGCCCAGCGCTTAAAGACGTGTGTGCGGGCGGGCGACACGGTGGCGCGGATGGGCGGCGATGAATTCGTCCTGCTGCTGGGGGACTTGCCCAATATCGAGGAATGCGAACGCGCCCTGGATCGGGTGCTCACTGTTTTGCAGACGCCGTTTCCCGTCGCCGGCCTGTCGCTGTCGCTCACGGCGAGTCTGGGCGTGACCCTGTATCCCGATGACGCCGCTGATCCCGACGCGCTGCTCCGGCATACCGATCAGGCGATGTACGCTGCCAAACAGGCCGGCGGCCACCGCTATCACTGGTTCGACGCCGACCACGACCGCCGTGCCCGCCTCCATCGCGAGTTGTTGCAACAAGTCGAGGCGGGATTAGTGGCTGGAGAATTCCGCCTCTATTACCAGCCCAAGGTGGATATGCGCACGGGAGCGGTCATCGGCGCTGAAGCCCTGATCCGCTGGCAACACCCGGACGAGGGTCTGCTACCGCCCGCCCGGTTCATGCCCGCGGTGGAAACTAGTGACCTGGCGATTACCCTCGATTGCTGGGTGATTCAGGAAGCGTTGCGGCAAATGACGGTCTGGGCGGCGCAGGGGTTGCACCTGCGGGTCAGCGTCAATGTGTGTGGACGGCACTTACAACAACTCGACTTTGTCGCCCGCTTGCGCACCGTGCTGGTGCGTTACCCGACGATACCCCGGGACGGGCTGGAACTGGAGATTCTGGAAACCGCCGCGCTGGACGATATGGCCGCGATTTCCCGCCTGATTGAAGCCTGCCGACAACTGGGCGTCCGTTTCGCCCTCGATGATTTCGGTACTGGCTACTCCTCGCTGACCTACCTCCAGCACTTGCCGGTGCAGATACTCAAGATAGACCAGTCTTTCGTGCGCAATCTGTTGGCGGATGCCGACGCCCGCGCCATTGTCGAAGGCGTCATTGGTCTCTCAGCAGCCTTCCGGCGCGAGGTGATTGCCGAGGGTGTGGAAACCGATGCGCACGGCAGTCGGTTGATGCAATTGGGCTGTATGCTGGCTCAGGGCTACGGTATCGCCCGGCCCATGCCTCCCGAACTGATCCCTGGCTGGATCGCGGCCTGGACCCCGCCCGATGCTTGGGCTAACGCGGCAGGCGTGGGGTGAATCACATGGAAGTCCATTCTATTTTCGCTTGACATCACAAATGTAATCCTTTACAAATTAAATACCATAAAAATCAATAAACTATTTGATATACTATGAAAACGATTACCAGATCCTGTATCCGCCTGGACGTGTGCGTTCAGAACAAGGACGAAGCCATTCAGCGAGCCGGACAACTGCTGGCCGACGCGGGCTACATCGAACCCGCCTATATTGACAGCCTGCTGAAACGCGAGCAGGTCGCTAACACCTTTCTCGGCGGTGGGGTCGCCATCCCGCACGGGATGATTGAAGATCGCCATCTGATCCACCATACCGGCATTGCCATTCTGCAAGTCCCCAACGGCGTGGAATGGAATGACGGTCAGAACGCCTATCTGGTGGTGGCGATGCGAACTGCGCATTTACCAAGGCGCTGGATACGCCGACGCCAAGGCGCTGACCGGACCGTTAGGGCTGGGCGTGACCTGCGGCACTACCCTGCGACTTGCGGCGCGAGGTCCTGACGCCCCAAAGGCGCTGACCGCTGTGTATGACACGGTGCGCGGCTTGTCCGCCGAGGAAAAGGCTGACGCTGAACGTGCTCGTCGGAATACACAGGCCGCCCGCAAGACCGCGCCGGACTGGACACCGACCGGTTCGCCGACCACGTCGTCGAGGTCAGCGAGAATGATCAGTGCAGCGTCGCCGAGGTCATCGCCCGGCAACACGCCGCCCGCGAGGCGTTACGCGCCGTGCGTCATCAACCGGCGACCACCACCGATGGCTATACCGTGGAAATTGCTGCGAACGTGGCTAATCCCAAGCAGGCCGTTGTTGCCATCGACGCCGGCGCGGAAGGCATTGGCCTGATGCGCACCGAGTTCCTGTTTCTGGAGCGCGACCATGCCCCGGATGAAGAGGAGCAGCATCAAGTCTATCGGGAGATGACCGAGGTGCTGGCTGGTCGGCGGTTGGTCATTCGGGCGCTGGATATTGGCGGCGACAAGCAGGTGCCCTATCTGAACCTGCCACACGAAGACAACCCGTTCCTCGGAGTGCGCGGCGCACGGTTGTTATTGCAGCGGCAGGATTTACTCTACGCCCAGTTACGGGCGCTGTACCGCGCTGCCCAGCATAGCTAGCTGTGGATCATGTTCCCGATGGGTACTGCCGACGAGGTGCGTGCGCGATGAATCCCGTCAATCCCTTGGCTGAACCGGCGCGGGTCGTCACCGTCGCGCTGAATCCGGCACTCGATCAAACTATCGAAGTCGCCAACCTGCAACCCGGCGCGGTCAATCGGGCGTTGCGGATGCAGATCGATGTGGGCGGCAAGGCGATCAACGTCGCCTCCTGCTTGGCCGATTTCGGCATACCGGTTGCGGTCGCCGGGCAACTGGGTCGTGATAATGCGGCGCTGTTCGAGGAACTGTTCCAGCGCAAGCACATCGCCAACCACTGTTGTTACCTGGACGGCCTGACCCGGATCAATACCAAGCTGGCGGATACGGTCAGCGGTGAAACGACCGATCTCAACATGCCGGGGCCGGAATTGACTTCTGATGCGGCGGCGAACCTGCTCAAGCAGATTCTAAAACGGCTGGATCGGTTGGTGGAACATGCTCGCTGGATCGTGCTGTCGGGCAGTTTGTCGCCGGGAATGCCGGTGAATGCCTACGCGATCATCACCGCCCGGATGCAGGCGGCAGGCGCTTCAGTATTGCTGGACACCAGCGGCGATCCGTTGAAAGCGGCGCTGGCGGCGGGTCCCCGGATGATCAAGCCGAACCGGCACGAACTGGCGGAACTGGTGGGCCAGTCACTCGATAGTCTGCACTCGCTGGTGGCTGTCGGGCGGGAATTGCTGCACCGCTCACCAGCGCCCGAATGGGTGGTCGTCTCGCTTGGCAGCGAGGGCGCACTGTTCCTGACTGGTGAACAGGCGCTGCACGCCCAGCCGTTGCCGGTTGCCGTGACCAGCACGGTCGGCGCGGGTGACGCCATGGTGGCTGGTCTGGTCGCTGCTCGCCTCGAAGATTTGTCACTGCGGGAAACCGCGCAACTGGCCACCGCCTTTTCCGCCGCCAAGCTGACCCGGTTGGGACCCCATTTACCCCATCCCGCCGAAGTCCGCGCCCTGGCTCGACAAGTCACTGTCAGCCCCGTTGCTTGAACAGAAAACCCGGAATTGAGGAGCACCGAACATGACGAAAATCGTCGCCGTCACCGCATGTCCCACCGGCATTGCGCACACCCTCATGGCCACCGAAGGACTGGAGCAGGCCGCCAAAGCCCTGGGTTACGCGATCCAGGTCGAAACTCAGGGTTCAGTCGGCACCCGCAACACGCTGTCCGAAGCCGACATCGCCGCCGCTGATGTAGTCATCATCGCGGCAGATACCCGGGTGGACGTCGCCCGCTTTGCTGACAAACCGCGCTATGAAACCACCACCGAACCGGCAATTCGTAATGGCGTGGACGTCATCAAAACCGCCCTGGCTCGCGTTCCCTCTGTGGCTAAACCTGTCGCGCTGCCCGCTACCGGTTTGAAAATCGTCGCCATTACTTCCTGTCCAACCGGCATCGCTCACACGTTCATGGCGGCGGAGGGTCTGGAACAAGGCGCGAAAAGTCAGGGCCACGTTATCAAGGTAGAAACGCAAGGCTCGGTTGGCGCGAAGAATACCCTGACTACTGAAGAGATCGCTGCTGCGGATCTGGTCATCATCGCCGCCGATACCCAAGTGGATAAAAGTCGCTTCGCTGGCAAGCGCCTCCACGAAGCCAGCACCAAGACCGCGATTCACGATGGCGCGGCGCTGGTGCGCACCGCGATTGAGCAGGCCAAGGTTCAGGGCATTCAACCGGGGGGTGCCGATGAGAATGCGCCGGTCAAGTCGACCCAAGCGCAACAGGCGGCGACTCAACCAGGTTTCTACAAGCACCTGATGACCGGCGTGTCCTACATGATTCCCTTTGTCGTGGCTGGCGGTTTGCTGATCGCCATCAGTTTCGCCATTGGCGGCATCAATGTCTTTGAGGCGGTGAACGAGGGAACGCTGGGCTGGACGCTGTTTCAAATCGGCGCGAAAGCCGGATTCACCCTGATGGTGCCGGTGTTGGCGGGCTATATCGCCTATTCCATCGCGGATCGGCCCGGTATCGCGCCCGGCATGATCGGCGGCATGATCGCCAGCACCACTGGCTCCGGCTTCCTGGGCGGCATCGCGGCAGGGTTCTTGGCCGGCTACAGCGTGAAATGGATGAGCGACCATATTCGCCTACCGCGCACTCTGGACGGTCTCAAGCCGGTGCTGATTCTGCCGCTGCTCGGTACGTTGGTCGTTGGCCTGTTGATGTACTTCGTGGTCGGCGAACCGGTCGCCGCCCTACTCGCCACCATCACCGCCTGGCTCAAGGGGATGCAGGGCAGCAGCGCGATTTTCCTCGGTCTGCTGCTCGGCGCGATGATGGCCTTCGACATGGGCGGGCCGGTGAACAAATCGGCTTATGCGTTCGCGACCGGCCTGATCGTCAGCGAAGTTTACGCACCGATGGCGGTAGTAATGGCGGCGGGTATGGTACCGCCACTGGGTCTGGCGCTGGCGACGGTGTTGTTCAAGAACCGCTTTTCCCTGGATGAGCGCGAAGCGGGCGGCGCAACGGCAGTGCTGGGTATGGCCTTCATCACCGAAGGCGCGATTCCCTACGCGGCTAAAGATCCGCTACGGGTCATCCCGGCGCTGATGCTGGGCGCTGCGACCACCGGGGCGCTGTCCATGGTGTTCGGTTGCACGTTGCGGGTGCCGCATGGCGGAATGTTCGTATTGCCGATTCCCAATGCCGTCACGAATCTTGGTTCCTACCTGATCGCGATTGTCGTCGGTACGCTGATCACTGCCGCCGCGCTGTTCTTTCTGAAACGACCTGTGGAGGCTCCGGCGACGCTGAAATGGGCGGGGACGTGATCAACCCGGACGGAGGATGCTGGACCCCCGTTCCTGCAATTCCCCACGCAACACCACCCGCCGCACTGGCTGCGCCGGGTGGGCGACGCGTTGCAGCAACAACTCAATCGCGGCCTGCCCAATATCGTAAGTCGGCTGCGCGATCACCGTAATGCCCGGTACCACCAGCCCGGTCCAGGGCAAATCGTCAAAGCCCGCCAGCCCCATTTGCTCGGGAAACGCGAGTTGCGCCTCCCGCAGGGCTTCGACCAACCCGAGAAGAATCAGGCCATTGCTCCCCATCAAGGCATCGGGCGCTAACGATCCCTCCAACAGTTCACGCGCAGCGATCTGGGCGGCATCGGCGGTGGCCGGAACGGCTTTCGCCAGGGTTTCCAGTCCCTGCGTCGCCATGGCCGTCATGTAACCTTCCAGCCGTTGCCGCCCGGTGGCGCTGGCCGCACCATAGACAAATGCGATGCTCTGGCCTGGCCGGACGATGTGCGCCCGTTGCATTGGGCGCTGGGGGCTAAAAGTGCGGTGCCGGCAACGGATGCGCCCGATTCGATGGTGCAAGCGGCGTTTGCCGCTGGCGTGGCGACCGTGCTGGCGCGGGCACCCAATGCCGGGGACTGGGCGCGCTTGTATGCACATTACGCGGAACGTGGCGCGGTCAGCCGTTGCCCCGGCGTGTGTTCGCTGGGTGAGCGGGAAGCTTGGCGACAGGGGCGCTGGGCGGCGCGGGTGCGCTTGACCTGCCTGAGTGATGCGCCACTGCGGGAAACTGTGCAGGTGCTGGTTGCCGCGCAGGGGGCGGATGCGCCTGCCGTCATGCCGTTGGAGGAATTATGCACGGAAGCGGAACGGTGGTTTAAGCGCTACGAGTAGCGGAATCGTCTTGGCCATGGGAGATTGAACAATGCGTTGGGGAGAAAAGTGGGTTGGATGGGGATTGTTGATTGTGCTGCTGGCGGGCTTGGGTTTACTGCCGACCGTGGATGCAGCCGGGCGGGTGGCGCTGGTGATCGGCAATAGCAGCTATGCCGAGCGGCCGTTGAAGAATCCGCCGAACGATGCGCGAGCGATGACGGCGTTGCTGCGAAAACTGGGGTTTAGCGTGACCGAGAAAACCGATCTGACGCTGCCCGGCTTTCGTCAACAGGTCAATGCCTTTCTGGATCAGAGCAAAGGCGCGGAGTTGCGGCTGTTCTACTACTCCGGGCATGGCGCGAGCTATGACGGCGACAATTATCTGCTGCCGATTGGGCATGGCGTGACCCGCAAACACGAATTGCCCGATCAAGCCTATTCGCTGAAAACCCTGTTGCGAGGCCTCAAGGATCAGAGCGGGATCAATCTGGTGTTGCTGGATTCCTGCCGGGATGCGCCGTTTGGGGACGCTAAATCGATCTGGGATGACAGCAAGGGGATGAGACCGATTCAGCCGCAGGAGGGGGTGTTGATTGGTTATGCGGCACAGAACGGGCGGACGGCGAGCGACAACTCCGGGGGCAGTAACAGTCTGTATACCAAGTATCTGCTCCAGGAACTGGGTCAAGCGCTGGAATTACGGGAAGCGTTGATGCGGGTGCGGCAAGCGGTGTATGACGAGAGCCGGGGCGAGCAGCGGCCCACGATGGAAGATGAAGTGTTGGGCAAGGTGCATCTGGCGGAAGCGCCGCCCGCACCGCGTGAGCCGCCGCCCGTGACGACCGGGACATTGGTAATTCGCACCAGCCAGCCGCCGGGTGCAGTGATTTCGGTGGACGGTAATCGGTTGGGAACAGCCCCGCAAACGGTGACGTTGAAGGCTGGGCAGCATACGATTGAGGCGAAGTTGGCGGGCTATGTGGATTATCGGGACACGGTGCAGGTGCGAGCGGGGGAACAGACGGTGCTGAATGTGGTGCTGACGGCGGTGCAAAGCGAATCCTCACCGACTGCGTCGCCCGCACCAGCGTCAGCGGAATCGCGCCCGGTTGCTGAAACTCTGATTGGGGATCGCTACCGGGATAACGGTGATGGCACGGTCACGGATGTGAAAACTAGCCTCCAATGGATGCGCTGTTCTCTGGGGCAGACATGGAAAAATGGGACCTGTCGTGACGATGCCGAGGAATACGGATATGTAGATTTAAAGTTTTACCGCAAAGAGCTGAATCGTAAGGGGGGTTATGCTGGTTATCGGGACTGGCGGGTGCCAACGATAGATGAATTGCTAACCTTGGTTTACTGCTCCAGTGGGCAACCCAAGATTTGGAATGACACAGGAAAGCCATGCCAAGGTAATTTCAAACGCCCAACTCTTTATCAACCGGCATTTCCGAACACAATACCTGGATGGTACTGGTCTTCTTCACCTCACATTGATGATACGGCTAATAGGCGGGATTTGTGTTTCGATTCAGGGGAAGTAGACTGTGATGGTAAGGGTGGTGATGGTCGTGCGCGGTTGGTGCGCGGCGGACAATAATCTCCGCCAACCATTTGTTTTTTATAGTTTTAACCTTTACCGCAGAAATCCCCCTAACCCCTCTTTGTTACAGGGGGGAGGTGAACACTTACCTATAAGGAACAACATATAATGACTACCGTGACCTTGGAAATTCCTGATGAACTGATCAGAAATTTTAGCAGTTTGGAAGACGTTCGCCGTGTTTTATATGAAGATTTCATCATTGAAATGCGACAACGTGGAACCATCAGCTTGAGTCGAGCCGCTGAATTGCTGGGCTTGAGTTATCACGATTTTTTTGCACTATTAGGAAAAAAAGGGCTGTCTTTTATTAACGCATCGCCGCAGGAGATGACAGACAGCTACCGACAATTTGAAAGCTGGATGGACAGGCATCGTCAATGAGGGTTATTGCTAACGCTAGTCCGCTTCTTGCATTGAGCCAAGCAGAATGTTTAGGGATTTTTAAAACATTATTTGGTCAGTTATACATTCCAGGCAGCGTCTATCAGGAAACAGTGACTGACTGTCCGATAGCCTTGCAAAAACA
>JFJP01040390.1_pt1 | contig 11319 bp, 8 predicted proteins | sample 431651 | NCBI WGS metagenome assembly JFJP01 (sample SAMN02602958, study PRJNA72255) | Microbial mat metagenome, whole genome shotgun sequencing project. | biome: fresh water; feature: sink hole; material: water; isolation source: purple microbial (photo- and chemosynthetic) mats found in... | reverse complement strand
CATCTTCTTCCTAGCATGTGCTTTCATCTGCTTCCACCAAATGGCTTTGTAGGCCTCTGGAATCCCCATCTCCTTGTAGAGGACTCTTGCAATATCCCCCTCAAAACTTAAATTTGTATCTACATTAAGGAAATTAACTTTGCAACAAATACAACTTGAGGAATCATTAATGGATTATTAAACAGGGATTCTATTATGAAAGGATATTTTGATTCAGTTTCTTATCATACTCCGGAAAAGAAACACTTAAGCTTCAAAGATAAAATTCTGTTAAACAGCCGTATTTATTTCACCCTGAAATATGCGGGTACAGTCTTTAGGACTAGGAAGGAAGCCATCAGGAAGATTTACGATACTAAAGCCTGGGCAGATTCTTCTTTCGAAATATTCAGGTTCATTGAGAAAACAGGTGGTAAGTTCCATATTACCGGTATGGAGAATATTACAAAACCTGAAGGACCTGTTCTATTCATCAGCAACCATATGAGTACCCTTGAAACGATGATCTTTCCGTCGATTATTGCCCCTCACAGGGAGCTGACATTTGTTGTGAAGGAGAGCCTGGTAAAACATCCTCTTTTTGGCGATGTTATGAGATCAAGGAATCCAGTTATTGTGGGACGGGCTGATCCGCGTAAAGATTTTGAGGCAGTAATGAATGGTGGTGTTGAACTTTTTTCAAAAGGGATCTCAATAGTAATATTCCCGCAGAGTACACGAAGCCTAGAATTTAAGCCTGAGGAATTCAATTCGCTTGGAGTAAAGCTGGCAAAGAAAGCGGGTGTTGATATTGTTCCTGTAGCAATAAAGACAGATTTCTGGGGCAATGGTAAATGGATAAAGGAACTTGGTCCTCTCGACAGCAATAAGCCAATCCATATCAAATTTGGCGAACCATTTAAAGTTTCCGGTAACGGCAAGGAAGAAAATCAGAGGATAATTGAGTTTATTAAGTCCTCTTTGGAGGAATGGAAATAGAGGATTTCACTATTACAATCAAACCCCTCTGCCGCTCCGCGGCATCTCCAAGGGCGGATTTCACTATTATTGTCAACCCCTCTGCCGCTCTGCGGCATCTCCCCTGATCTATTTCACTATTCTTGTCAAACCCCTCTGCCGCTCCGCAGCATCTCCCCTGGCCTATTTCACTATTATTGTCAAACCCCTCTGCCGCTCCGCGGCATCTCCCCTGGGAGGGGAGAAAAGTTCTGTAATTAATAGATTTTCATGTATATATCCAGAAAATATTAGCGAAAATAATATTTTTTATTTTTAAGTGTATTTTGTACATTTAAAAAATATTTTTTCATAAATTTGATTTAAACAATTCTCCATACCCTAATTATAAAATATCAAAAATCAATTATTATGGGAACATTAGACTGGATCGTATTGGGTATCTTCTGTCTTGGCCTGGTGGGAATAATTATCTGGGTTGTCCGGCAAAAAGATGAGACCTCAACTGATTATTTTCTGGCCGGAAGGGATGCAACATGGCTGGCAATAGGATCATCAATTTTTGCATCAAATATTGGCTCTGAACATCTCGTTGGTCTGGCCGGCGCCGGGGCTTCCAGTGGTATGGCAATGGCCCATTGGGAAATGCACGGATGGATCATTCTTATCTTAGGTTGGTTCTTTGTTCCTTTCTATGCCCGTAGTGGTGTGTTCACAATGCCTGAGTTTCTGGAGAAACGTTATAATAAAGGTTCCAGAAGTGTTCTTTCAATTATCTCACTCGTTAGTTATGTTTTTACAAAAGTGGCGGTTACTGTATATGCCGGTGGGATAGTCTTCAAACAGGTTTTTGGTATTGAATCAATGTTTGGGATTGATTTCTTCTGGATCAGCGCAGTTGGTTTGGTTGTGCTGACTGGAATATATACAACGCTAGGAGGGATGAAAGCTGTTCTGTGGACCTCTGTTTTGCAGACACCTGTTTTATTGATTGGATCACTCGCTATTATGGTAATCGGGCTTATAAAACTTGGCGGGTGGTCGGAGATGATGGAGATCTGCCGTGCGGTTCCTGTTAATGCTGATGGCGATACTATGACACAACTGATACGCTCGCCAAATGATCCTGAATATCCGTGGACGGGTGTAATTCTTGGCTCTGCAATAATAGGCTTCTGGTACTGGTGTACAGACCAGTTTATAGTTCAGAGGGTACTCTCGGGCAGAAACCAGACTGAATCCAGGAGAGGTGCAATTTTGGGTGCAGCGTTTAAACTTTCACCGGTTTTTATTTTTCTTATCCCGGGGATGATAGCTTATTCACTGAATGCAAAAGGAATGATCAACCTGACAGATAATGACGCTGCATTCTCTCTTCTGGTAAAAGAATTACTTCCGCTCGGATTTAAAGGTCTGGTTGTCGGTGGAATTCTTGCTGCCCTGATGAGTTCACTAGCTTCACTCTTCAACTCCTCTGCAACACTCTTTACTGTCGATTTTTACCAGAAGTATAAGCCTCTTGCTCCGGAAAAAGAACTGGTTAAAGTCGGACGGATAGCTACAGTTGTTGTAGTTATTCTGGGTATTCTCTGGATTCCTGTAATGAGAGGTCTTGGCAAGGTTCTTTATGCATACCTTCAGGATGTGCAGTCTCTTATTGCTCCGGGCATTGCTGCCGTATTCCTTCTTGGTGTTGCTTCAAGAAAAACAACTCCTATGGCTGGACTGATAGGCCTTATCTCAGGCTTTACACTCGGAATGATTCGTCTGGCTTTAAAAATTTTTGCCGGACATATTAATACCGATAGTATAATTCACAAGGTTTTTATTGCACCAAACTGGCTTCATTATGAAATAGCACTTTTTGCTATAGTTATTCTTATTATGATTGTTACAAGTATGGTTACTGCCAAACCCGATCAGGCCAGGATCAAAGGTCTGTGGTTCGGGTCTGCCACTGCTGAAGAAAAGGCAGTTACCAGGGCAAGCTGGAATAACTGGGATCTGGTTTTCTCAGGAATTATTATTGTAGTAATTGTATGGTTTTATGCATATTTCTGGTAAGATATCTTGGTCATTAATAGTGATATACTGATTTTGTAGTTTAAACACTCCCTTCCCTCCCGATAGCTATCGGGACTTTCCCCATCACTCCCGTGTAGCTTCAGGTAAGCAAAGCACGGGTGAAGGAGTAAGGCGGCAATCTTTTCCACCGGGGGAAATAAGAAAGGGGTTAAAACAATATTAAAAATGAAAGGAACAGTAAATAAAGAGATCTGGTTCATAACTGGTACGCAACATCTGTATGGTCCTGAAACACTTAAACAAGTTGCTTCAGATTCAGCCAAAATAGCTGCGGCCCTTGATAAATCACCGAAAATTTCTCAAAAGGTGATCTTCAAACCAGTTTTGACAACACCTGATTCAATTACCGAAATATGCACCGAAGCAAATAATTCAGCAGCATGTATTGGTCTGATTGCCTGGATGCATACCTTCTCTCCTGCGAAAATGTGGATCAGAGGTCTGACTATTCTTAACAAGCCATTGCTTCACTTTCATACTCAGCTCAACAGGGACATACCCTGGGAATCGATCGATATGAATTTCATGAATCTCAACCAGTCAGCACATGGCGACCGTGAATTCGGTTTCATTGGAGCCCGGATGAGGTTAAACAGGAAGGTAGTTGTTGGTCATTATCAGGATGCTGAAGCTATTGACAGAATTGCTGTTTGGGTCAGGGCGGCATCAGCTTATAATGATGCTCTGAGCCTGAAAATAGCCCGCTTCGGTGACAATATGCGAGATGTGGCTGTTACAGAAGGGAACAAAGTCAGTGCACAGATGAAAATGGGCTATTCGGTTTACGGATATGGTATTGGCGATCTGGTTAAAGTTGTGAACCATGTAGCCCCGGCGAAAATAAAAAGACTCCTTGAGGAGTATGGTTCTGAATATAAGATCACAAAAACTGTTGCTGCATCAGATACTCTTAAAGAGGCAGCAAGAATTGAAATAGGAATGGAAGAATTCCTGGAGGAGGGGAATTTTAAAGCATTTACTACAACGTTTGAAGATCTCTATGGGTTAAAACAACTGCCGGGTCTTGCCGTTCAGAGGCTGATGAACAAGGGTTATGGGTTTGGAGCGGAAGGCGACTGGAAAACAGCTGCACTTGTCCGTTCTATGAAAGTAATGTCAGAGGGACTGGAAGGAGGTACTTCCTTCATGGAAGATTATACTTATCATTTTGATCCTAAAGGGATGAGGGTTCTTGGAGCTCATATGCTTGAGGTGTGTCCTTCAATTTCGTCCGGGAAACCTTCTGTGCAAGTGCATAAACTTTCGATTGGAGGAAAAGAAGATCCGGCCCGGCTTGTTTTTAAAGCTGCCCCAGCCAGAGCCGTAAATGCCTCTGTTATAGATCTTGGTAACCGGTTCAGAATGATTGTAAATGAGGTAGAAGTAGTAAGATGTCCCGACATGCCCAAACTTCCGGTAGCCAGCGTCTTATGGAAACCAATGCCTGATCTAATTACAGGTGCTGCAGCATGGATACTGGCCGGTGGAGCTCATCATACAGGCTTTAGTACTGCAATAAACTCTGATTATCTTGAGGATTTTGCAGAAATGATGGGGATTGAATATGTACATATCGGTGAGAAGTGTGATCTTGGCCAATTTAAGAAGGAACTTAGATGGAATGAAGTATATTATCATTTATCAAGTGGAATATTTTGATTATAAAGCTGTTATATAAATAATCATTTGTTATTGAAATGACTTAAGGAAGATGAAACTTTATTCGGAGCATACCAGGCATCTTGTTGCTGTCGACTGTATTATCTTTGGTTATGATATAGCTGAAAAAGTTATAAAACTTCTTCTGATCAAAAGGAGTTTTGAGCCTGCAAAAGGAAAATGGTCTCTGGCAGGCGGATTTGTCAGGGACGATGAAAGTCTCGACGGTGCTGCTTGCAGAATACTCCGTAAACTCACCGGGCTGGAGATTATTTATATGAAACAATCTTATTCATACGGGAACATTGACAGGGATCCCGGTGACAGAGTAATATCAGTAGCATATTTTGCTCTTACAGGAATAAGCGATATATGCAAAGATATTGCAGAACAGAATGGAGCTCACTGGGTGTCAATAAGCCTTTTACCTGAGCTGATTTTTGACCACTCTAAAATGGTACAGAAGGCACTTGCTGACCTGCAAAACCAGGTTAAGGTAAAACCGGTGGGTTTTGAACTTCTGCCTGAAAAATTTACCCTTGTACAACTTCAGGATCTGTATGAAGCTATTTACCAGAGGAAAACGGATAAAAGAAATTTCCGGAAAAAGATCTTATCAATGGGAATCCTGGAAAAGATAGATGAAAAAGAGAAGGAAACATCAAAAAAAGGAGCTTTCTATTTTAAATTTGACCTTGAGAGATATGAAATGCTGAAGAGGAAAGGATTCTATTTTAATCTTGATGTTAATTGACAGATATTATGTAATATGACTTAACAGGTAATTACTGAAATTGAAATATATATTCTTGTGTTTAAGATTAAGTTCTGGTATTGTCATGAATTTGAAAACATTGAATAGCGCTCTTTTCAGGGTAATACGTCTAATCTGTCAGATCTCAATTAATACAGGATAAAAAGTTAAAATTATGAAACTAAAGATATTAAATTTTCCAGCCGTGCTATTGATTTTAATAATGGCCGGATGTTCAGGCAATCCGGGGGTTCCATCGTATTTAACTGATTATCAGGAAGGATATATTGAAAATCCAAGGAATGCCAATCTTAAATGGTTTAAAAATGCAGAATATGGTATGTTTATTCATTATGGTTTATATAGTATTCTGGAGAAAGGCGAATGGGTTCAGTTAAAAGATACGATTCCGGTTTCAGAATACGCAAAATTGAAGGAACTGTTTACTGCTGAAAACTTTAATGCAGATAAAATAACGGATATTGCCATTGAAGCTGGCATGAAATATATTACCATAACTTCAAAACATCACGATGGATTTTGTTTGTTTGAAACGAAGGCAACTGATTTTAATGTGATGAATTCACCCGCAAAAAGAGATTTGATTAAAGAACTTTATATTGCCTGTGAAAAGAAAAAATTGGGGTTGTTTCTTTACTATTCATATGGTGCAGACTGGAAACATCCCTATTTTTATCCGGGAGAAAGTGGCTGGGAAAATGCAAGACCTGCATACAGTGACCATCAGCCTGAATACAAGTATAAAACAGATGAAGATTTTAAGATATATATTGATTTTGTACATGAGCAATTAAAAGAAATTCTTACACAATATCCTGATATTGCCGGCATATGGTTCGATCCCATAATGGGATATTATCACCGGCCCGATTTATTTCCTGTTGACTCAACTTATTCACTTATACGAAAAATATCTCCTCATGCTCTGATTTCATTTAAACAGGGAGCAAATGGGGATGAAGACTTTATGGCCCCGGAGCGTGGAGGAAATATTAAGGTAGGCGGGCAATTTGAGTCTGCAAGGATAGCCTATGAGAAAAATAAAAACAAAATACGTGAGATTTGCAATACCTTACAGCCTCATTCATGGGGATATGATAAAAGAAATGACGGAAACCATAAATCATCTGCGGAAATCATAAAAATGTTGGAGGAAGCAAAAAAAGCAAATGCTAACTTATTACTTAATGTCGGCCCTAAAGGAGATGGCTCATTTCCCGAAGAGGATATTAAGGCTTTGACAGAAGCAGGTAAAATTATTAAGGAAGCAGAATAATTTTTTCAGTTAAAAGAAAATTACAGTACCTAATCCAAAACAATATGCTGGAGCAATTAAAAATAAGCGTTTTCAAGGCAAATCTTGACCTGGTAAAGTATGGTCTTGTTGTTCATACATGGGGCAATGTAAGCGGCAGGGATTTCAGCAGCGGACTTATCGTAATTAAACCTTCAGGGGTAAGCTATGATACCATGAAACCAGAAGATATGGTAGTTCTCGATCCGGAAGGGAAGGTAGTGGAAGGGAGATGTAAACCGTCTACTGATGCTCCAACCCATCTCATGCTTTATAAATCATATAGTGAAATAGGGGGAGTTGTACATACTCATTCATCTTACGCCACCTCATGGGCCCAGGCAGGGAAGGCCATTCCTCCTTTCGGAACCACTCATGCTGACCACTTCAATGGAGATATTCTATGTACCAGGTTATTGTCACCCAGGGAGATAGATTCTGATTACGAGAGTAACACAGGTAAAATAATTATTGAAACTATCGGGGAAAGGAATCCATTTATGATGCCATCGGTACTGGTAAAGAGCCATGGGCCTTTTAGCTGGGGAACAGATGCTGACAATGCCGTTTATAATGCTGTTGCACTGGAAGAGATAGCCCGGATGGCCTTCTATACCGTAATGCTTGGGAAAAGTGAACCAATAAGTAAACCACTCCTTGATAAGCATTTTAAAAGGAAGCATGGAAGCAAAGCATATTATGGTCAGGGTAAACCAAAATGATACTAACAATTTAAGCTATGGGAAAAAAGTATGTTTTAGGAATAGATTTTGGAACAGATTCGGTCCGTTCAATTGTTGTTGACGCCGGTAATGGTGAAATTGCAGGATCTTCAGTGTCAGAATACACAAGGTGGAAGAAAGGTCTTTACTGCGACCCATCTATAAATAAGTTTCGTCAGCATCCCCTGGACTATATCGAAGGACTTGAGCAGTCTGTAAAAGGTGCACTTAAAATGGTCACTCCGGAAGTAATAAAAAATATAGTGGGTATATCGGTGGATACAACAGGTTCAACACCGGTAGCAGTTGATAAAGAGGGTATTCCACTGTCTCTGAAACCTGAATTTGAGAATAACCCCGACGCAATGTTTGTATTATGGAAAGATCATACTGCAATAAAGGAAGCAGCTGACATTAATAAATTAGCAAGAGAATGGGGTGGCGTTGACTTTACCAAATTTGAAGGAGGTATATATTCATCAGAGTGGTTTTGGGCTAAGATCCTTCATATTATAAGGAAAAATGAGACTATCAGGGAGCATGCATGGTCGTGGGTCGAGCACTGCGACTGGATACCGGCTTTACTCATAGGAAATACCAATCCGTTACAATTAAAAAGGAGCAGGTGTGCAGCAGGACATAAGGCTATGTGGCATGATGACTTCAACGGGTTACCCGATCAGGAATTTCTCCTAAAACTCCATCCTGCTTTATCAGGTCTGCGCGGAAAACTTTATAACGAAACATTTACTTGCGACGTTGAAGCCGGTAATCTTTCTGAGGAATGGGCCGGAAGGCTGGGTCTGACTACAGATGTAAAAGTTGGAGTCGGCTCTTTTGATGCACATATGGGAGCAATTGGCGGGGAAATCAAACCATATCAGCTTATTAAAGTTATGGGAACTTCAACCTGCGATATGCTTGTTGTACCGGTCGCTGAAGCCGGACACAAACTGGTAGCCGGTATTTGTGGTCAGGTTGATGGATCAATTGTGCCCGGGATGCTTGGGCTTGAAGCAGGACAATCAGCTTTTGGAGATATATACGCCTGGTTCAGTAACCTTTTAATGTGGCCTGTAAAAAACATAGTTTCGGAAATGACTTGGCTTGATAAGAAATCAAGAGAAAGGATTGAAGAAGAAACAGCTGAAAGGATCATTGCAGATCTGAGCAGGAAGGCTGAATTGCTTTCTGTTGAAGAGACTTCAATTGTTGCCCTCGACTGGCTGCATGGCAGACGGACTCCTGATGCAAACCCAGGGTTAAAAGGTGCTATAACCGGACTAACTCTGGGTTCAGATGCTCCTCGTATTTTTAAAGCACTCGTGGAGGCAACAGCATTCGGCTCAAAGATGATAAATGAGCGTTTTATTTCAGAGGGAGTCCGTATCGATGGAGTAATAGCAATTGGCGGTGTTGCAAAAAAGAACCCCTTCGTGATGCAGATTGTAGCCGACGTACTGAATGTTCCAATAAAAGTTGCAGCCTCTGATCAGACTTGTGCCATGGGTGCGGCTATGGCAGCAGCTGTTGTTGCAGGGGTTTATAATAGTATTCCTGCTGCACAAAAGGCTATGGGAAAAGGATTTGAGAAGGAGTATACACCCAACCCTGAAAAGGCAGGGAAATATGAAATACTGTACCGGAAGTATAAAAACCTGGGTTCTTTTATAGAAAACGAACTACAATAAGAATTGGGTTAATTTGTAAGTATTGATTTGTCTATTTTACCTGCAGGATTTTATAACTGCTTTCTTTAGCCGGATCACCCTTTCCGTCATAAACTACTTCAGAAGGATACGGATAGACAGGCCTCTTAAGTTCCTGTTTGTCATTTATTGTTTTTGAGACGATAATTTTTTCAGGCGCATTATTGTTTTCAACCCAGTCACGTATAAGTTCAATCCAGTCAACCTGTGAAGGACCGTCCCCTCCTCCGCAATGAAGGACACCAGGAAGAAGATAAAGTCTCATATAGTCCTTAATGTCAGGATCTTTTGCTTCGACAGCATTAATATGATCAATTGTGGCATATGCCGAAAGTGCCGGGTCGTTCCATCCATGCCAGAAAATAATCTTTCCTCTGCGATTCTTAAAACCGCTATAATCTGTTGATGTAGCATCGAGATATGAGGATGCGTACCTTATCTCTTTTTCATAACCTTTAAAATCGTAGGCAGAATAATCCCAGTACGGATCCTGTAAAATAAGGTATTTGAATACTTCTATACCAAAATATGACTGCAGGCTACGATACCCAAGTTGTTTCATATATTCTTCATCACCGGTTATCCATGTAATCCAGCCTCCTGGTTTGCTTTCCCCTCCCGGAGGAAATCCGGGATATTTTAATCCATTTTCTGTATTAATTCCATCATAAATTGCCTTAATTGCTTCAACCTGCATTGATGTAAAACAATCTTTCCCCGGAATGTTACCTGGGCATTTGGGAAGAGAGGAATAATTAAGAACACACTTCGCCGGGTTATTAAGGATACTGTCTCTGACACCATCGATCATATCACATTGTTTAAGTACAGTTTCGTACAAAAGTTGAATATGCTCTTTAGTAAGGATTGGCACATCCAGGTTTTCGGGGTAAACAGCCTGGGTATTCTGAATAAATTCTGATGCGAGTGCAGGCCAGTTGAAGGCAGGGGCACCGGCAACAATTCCATCAAAATCATCAGGATAACGTTGTGCTTCCATCATAGCTTGTCCACCTCCTCTGGAACAACCTGTAAAGTAGGAATATTTAGGGTAATACCCATAATAACTGCCTGTTATTGCTTTTGAAACTTCAGCTGTGCGATGTATAGCCAGATGCCCAAAGTTCAATTGCCGTTCCATGTCATTAAGAGCCCAGTCAGCAGACATCCTTCCTGTATTATGGCCTGTATCGGTACCTGAAGTTACATAACCATCATTTACAGATGAACTGGCTTGATTCTGAACGACTCCGACAAATCCTCCACCTCCTCCCATTATGTAAATTCCATTCCATTCATCCGGCAGGAGAAGTTCAAAATTTATTTCTTTCCCAATTACTCCGGAAACCTTGCAATGTGTAGATCCTGTGTGTATTGTAACTGCTTCAGTTATTTTTACATCTGGTAGTTTCAATTCAGTTAGTTTCTCACAAGGAATACATTTCTCAGATCTTGTCATGTTCTGTGCAAACACTGAAGAAGTTAGCATACCAAGAAAAGTAAATAAGAATAATTGAAGATTTTTCATAGTGTTAATTATCAGTTTTCTTACATTTTCAGGAATAATAAATTTCCGTAATAAAGTTAGATTATGCAAAATAATGTTTTGCTTCCGGCTTTGGAGAATTATCCGGAACGATTTTCATAGGTGACCAGTATCTTTTCTCAACTGTTCCTTTTTCATAGTTCATATCGAATATGTACATTTGTTAATGCAATGGAATGCATCCCAGTTTAAAATTAATAAACTATTGTGATTTTAATTACAAAAAAATAGCCCATGAACAGATTCCTGAATATAATCATAACATTGGCGGGCATTGTTTTTCTTTTGCAGGGATGTGGAGAAAAATCCTCACAGGTTAAGGATTATCCTATTCAGCCCGTCCCCTTTACTTCTGTTAAACTAACTGATAGCTTCTGGGCTCCGCGTATAATGAAAAATGCAAAAGTGACAATACCGATTGCATTTGGATACTGTGAAAAGACAGGACGGATTAAAAACTTTGAAGTTGCCGGCGGCCTTGATACCGGTACATTCCGGACAATCTATCCTTTCGATGATTCTGATGTATTTAAGATAATAGAGGGTGCAAGCTATTCTCTGCAGACTTATCC
>JFJP01040389.1_pt1 | contig 11319 bp, 17 predicted proteins | sample 431651 | NCBI WGS metagenome assembly JFJP01 (sample SAMN02602958, study PRJNA72255) | Microbial mat metagenome, whole genome shotgun sequencing project. | biome: fresh water; feature: sink hole; material: water; isolation source: purple microbial (photo- and chemosynthetic) mats found in... | reverse complement strand
AGGGATATTGTTTTTGATTGCCCAGTCCAACGCGGCGCGGTCCGCGCCCGTCTGCCCACCCGATACGATTTTGATTTCTTGCATCCCCCATAATTGCGGTATGCAGAGGGACAAAACCTGTCTCTGGCCTAAAACTCGCCCAAAATATAAACCAACTTGCTTGGCAAAGTGAAATGTGCTCGGGAGATTATGGCTATACGGACGGCCAGTCTTGCGTGATCTGAAAAATTTCTCTCAGTGCCTCTTTGTCCTCGTAGAGACATCTTTCGTGCTCGTCCCATTTCCAAGAAGATTTGCCACAGACACCGAAAAGGCGTTCCACCTCTTGTCGGGCGACCATCCCTTGGAAATCATCACCGTGATAGATGGCATAAATCCTCCCCTTTTTTTCTAAACGGCCTCTCGGGAATGCGTAAATCTGTTCTTTGATCTCTTCCAGCAACCCCTCTTTTCCGAAGAGTCTGGAGAGGTGGGGGGCGACGATCTCGGGGCCAGAGGGTCGAGTGATCCCACGAGCCCATTTGATCTCTCCTAGCGACAAACACTTTCCAAGAATGATCGGGGTGCGGGATGATGTAGAAAATACCAGCGGACGGGGGCAAGTTTTTGGCGTGGCGTGCTATTTTTTCTTTCTCCATAGAAGTCGTAGCGGCGAATCTCGCCTCCATAATACCAAATAATAAAGAGCGAGTAGAGACAAAATCGGTCCCCGATCTCCAAGATGTGCACATCTTCTCTCCAGCTACTTGAGTTGACAATCGAATAAGTGATGGTATGAATGATGGTGTGCCGACAATGACTCATCGAACCACATTCGCTTTGGATGAAGGAACTGCGCAGAGGCTCAAGCGTCTCTCTGTCCGCTGGAAAGTCTCGCAAGCGGAGGTCGTCCGCCGTTCGGTCGAACAGGCCGAGAAACATGCGTCGGCTCAGCCAGGCGATGTCGAGAAACGGATTGAAATGGCCAGACAACTTCGTGCGAGCATTAGGAAGCGAAATGTGGACACCGCCGCGTGGATGGCCACCGCGCAGGACTCCCGCCGCTGACCCCCAGTATGGACTCCCCAGTTCATCTCGACACGAATTACCTCATCGCCTACGCAGGCGAAGCCAATGCCGATGTGGTGACCCGCGTTGAGGGCTGGATTCTCGAAGACCGAAAGTTCTGCTGTAGCGCCATAGCTTGGGCCGAGTTCCTCTGCGGCCCAGTCCTGTCCGAAGAGATTGCCGCGATGGAAAGCTTGTTGCACACCGTCGTTCCGCTGACTCCCGAGTTGGCATCGGAAGGGGCGCGCTTGTTTCGTGAAACTGGACGCCGCTCCCGCTCCCTGCCAGACTGCATCGTTGCCGCCACTGCTATCGCGTCTGACTCCCCGCTTGCCACCAACAACCGCAACGACTTTACGCCGTTCATCCCCCACGGTTTGAAACTCGTCTGATTGATGGACAAGATCACCGCCCAAAACCTCATTCGCAAGACTGACCCAAAAGGACGAGGTGGAGAGGGTGGAGAGACCATTCTCCGCGACGAGACACCCGCCGCCCCCCACGCAGATGCACTGATGCGCCTCCGTCACGGTTATCACCTCGGCGATCAACCTCTGACTCGCGAACAAGCCCATGCCCGCTAATCGTTTTCTCGATACCAATATCCTCCTCTACGGCTACGATCTGAATGCCCCGTCCAACCCCGACCTACGCCCCCCCCAGCGCACGGGCTAAACGCTGACCGAATTTAATCAACCGTGAGTCTCGTAAAGTTCCAATGTCTTTTCACGCCTCGTTTAAGGCATTGACTATTTATTCACGCTAAATTTCCATCCATTCGCTAGGTTATCGCGTGGATCTCGTATTTGACCCCGTTTTGTTGGAATTGTTTTGCCAGATTTGTTATCTTGCTTTTTGTGTCCACGGCAGCAAGTGCGTGTCCGACATCTTCGGCTTCTGCAATTATTTTGTTGGCAAGCGCCAACTCGCTGTCGCTCATCCCTAGGTAGGCTTGCAGAGGCCTGACTGCGGCATAGACCTCAACCCCAGAGTCGAACAGGACGAGTTCGTATATTTTTTCTTCCTCCATTTTAACATTATACATCCAGCCCCTCAAATTTTAAGTAAAATCTTGCGTTGTGTTTTTGCGAGATTAATATGCCCTGAATGCACGAATTGCGAACACTGCGGATGAAAATATCAGACCTGTTTGAGTTTTATGTTTCACGACCAGATGTATTGCCCGACTTAGCGGAGATTACCGCACTCGTGCTCAAACAGTTCAGCTTTCTTCCTCAACCTATTTTGGTGCAAATCGAAGGTGATGAGGTTGTCATCCAACACCCGGAAGAGGGCGTCGATGCCAGAACTGAAGCCGCCAGGCTTGCGGACAAAGCGGCTAAACGCTCCGCTCAAGGCGAGTTCCGAAAAGCCATCGGCATCCTGCAACGAGTTTTGGAGTTGCAGCCCTCGCTATACACCGCCCGTCGTGATCTGGCGATGGCTTATGTTGAGATTGGTGATGTGGATAACGCCACAAATCACTTGATTGAAGTTCTCCGCCTGAACCCAGGCGATGCGTGGAGTTGGGTGGTGCTTGCCAACCTCTACATACGCGAGAAATCGGATAAAGAGACAGGTGAAAAGTTTCTTCGCAAGGCACTGGAAATAGCACCGAATGATGCGTGGGCGTTGAACAGTCTCGCCGTAGTGCATCAGGAACGGGGGGAAACCGATCAAGCTATCCAGTGTTTTGAGCGTGCCATCGTATCTAATCCAGAATTTGCCAACGCCTACTACGGCGAGGCGATTGTCCATCAGACAACCCACAAGCCAGAGCTTGCGGTGGAATCGCTCAAACGGATGTTTGCCAGAGCGAAAATGCAAGACGCTCGTTCGAAGCCAGTTTACGAGGGCGCGCGAAAACTTTTTGCCCATCTTCAAGCAGATATTGCGGAGCGCACCCATTCCGAAGCATTCAAGATTGTCCAAAACTATAAGGCGAAGATGGAATCGCTATCTGGTTATCCGATTCGGATTCAGGAAGAAGACTTTGAGAACCAGATCGGGGCGACCATCCAGATGGCATGGAAACATCAACGCGACTTTCACTTGATGAAGGTGAGGGCAAATTACCCCCCCCCCATTGGTTTGTCACTTAGAGATGCACGAACTCACCCATCTCAAGCTCGAATCCGAAGCCCGCGAGGTTGGAAAAAATCTGTTTTATGCAACGACACCCCAGACACGGGAAACGGCGATTCGCTCGGTTGCCAATGATATTCGCAAGTGGGAAAAAGCTGCTTATCCTGAAGAAAAAATCACCGAAATTACGCTGACTCTAGTCCGTGGAATTTGCGAGATCCTGTTCAACTGTCCGATAGACATGTTGATCGAGCGGCATATCCGCGATGCCTTTGGGCTGATCCATCCCTCACAATTTCTCTCCGTCCAAAAGCTGGCGCTTGAAGCCCAAAAGATGGTGCTCGATCCAAAAATCTCTCGCCTCACGCCACGGAAGATTTTTCAGGCGAGCCTCGCGCTGAATGGTGCTTATGCTTTGTTTCTCGACGACCTTTTCGAAGGAGCTTCGGAATTTGCCGTCCCGTATCGCAGTGCGGGGAATTTTACTCTGTCTGAGAAGCTCTGGAAACACTGGCAGGAGCGGGCGAAGAATCTCAGTCCAGGAGACGAGTATCGTTTGGTGGATGAGTTTGCCGATATGCTCGGACTGCGCGGCTGGTATGAATGGCAACCAGACCTTGGCCATCATGAGTCAACTGCCGAACCCCTCAAGGAAGGCACGACCAACTCCGCTTTGCTGAAGGAAAAGCAACCCGCGGCCGTTTTCTACTTTCTCGATGTTTTCAAACGCTTCGAGACCATGACGCTAGAGGAAGTGCGAAATGTCTCTTTGGAAATTGCGATCCTCGGAAGGAACGGTCTTGACTACGCTTCACCCGATGAAAAATACGAACTCCGCAGTCTTCCAGACCGAAAATTTTCAGGACTGCACCTGATGTGTCTGATGTTCGCTGGCTTCAAACGCATCGCCCCCGAGCACGATGTGGGGATGAATTTGCACGATTCATTTCTGGCGGCATTGAGCCTGTTTGGAAAGCAATAATCAGATTAATCAATAGGAGGTATCCAGAGCCTGACCTCTAATTCTCTAGAATATGTAGCCCCTCGATCAGACAGTTGAACGCATAAGGAACTTCCGCGATGCTGGAGAAACATGACGAGGACAGGCGCGATGAGTAAAACCATCGAAGAAATCCTAGTGCCCAAGACCTCATTCGCAAGACTGACCCAAAAGGACGAGGCGGAGAGATTAGCTCTGCGCGAAGGGACGAAGGAATACGGGCAGAAAAAAGGAGAGGGCGAGTGAAATTTGAACTCAAGGATTTTCGGGCAACTCCTGCGAAGAGTATCCCCTCCGAGAAACCCGCACCATCCGTGTGAACGGTTTTTGGCATTTTTTCCAGTGCTGTCAACGGGCACAAAACGGCAGATGAACCGAAACTTCCGTTGACGGTTTTTGTCGGTTTCATGTAGGATGAAGGGAACCATGAGCCCGACGGAACAAGAGGATGTATTGCGTGGGGACTACTCCCATATCAACACGCGGGATGCGCTGAAGGGATGAAAGAGATTGTCTATATCGAAACGAGCTTTATCAGCCTGCTGGTGGCCAGCCCGAGCCGGAACCTCGTGATGGCTGGAAACCAGCAGGTGACGCTGGATTGGGAGAGCAAGGATTGCCCGATGCGGCTGGCCGTTGATCAACTGGACACGCCCTTTGACTACACGCTCACCCTGCGGCGGGAGTCGGGCACGGTGACGGTGAAGCCGGATTTGCCGGAGACCTTCGCCTATCTCATCGGCCTGCACACGCGGCGGCGTTTCCGCACTGAGCGGGACGGCGCGAGCGCCATCGCGGGGCATCACAGTCTGGATGCGGAGTTCAAAAACCGGATGCACGGAGGGACGAACTGACCATGGAAGGCACACTGCAAATCCTGAACGAATTGGAACGCGAGGGCGTGCTGGGCCGCTATGCCATCGGCGGTGCGATGGGAGCGACTTTTTATGTGGAACCACTGCTGACATTTGACCTGGATGTCTTCATCGTCCTGCCGCAGACGGGGGGAGGTTTGCTGACGCTAACCCCGCTTTACGAGGCACTGCGCCAGCGCGGCTATGCGGAGGAAGGCGATTGTGTGAACATCGAGGGCGTGCCGGTGCAGTTCCTCCCCGCCTACAACGCGCTGCTGGAGGAGGCGCTCGCGGAGGCCGATGAAACGCTTTATGAGCAAACCCCCACCCGGGTGCTCCGTGCCGAGCATCTGGCCGCCATCTGCGTGCAGACTGGCCGGGAGAAAGACCGCCAGCGGGTGCGCGTGTTTTTGGAAGAGGCCGTGCTGGACATGGCGCGGTTGGACGCCGTGCTAACGCGGCATAACCTGAAGGAAAAATGGAACCAATGGACGACTTGAACCCGGAAATCACCCGGCTGCTTCGCGCGAAGGAAGCACGCCGCCACCGCCTGGCCCGGCTGCCCTTTCCGGAGAAAGTGCAGGCGGTCATTCAAATGCAGCGCATGGCGGCACCGCTCCTGCGTTCGCGAGGGCACGCTGTGCGCGCGTGGCAATTGGAACCTTTGACATCCTGACCAATGCCCGCCACCCGACGACTACGCTGCGCCGCCACCCGTGCCACCCATACGGTGCAAGGGGAGACGCTGCTCCAGCGCCTGTTTCTGCTCCGCTTTCTCCATGCCGAGTTCGGCTTTCGTCCCGATGTCGCCCAAGCGCATGACTTGCGCGGGGACTCCGTGGCTCTCACTCCGGAAGTGGCGGAACTCGCTGCCACATTTCTGGAAACCGGAGAGCATTGCCCGCCCTTGCAACCTCCGATGCAACGCACCTGGCCGCGGCCACATTGGCCAAGGCGGATTACCTCCTGACATGGAATTGCAGGCATCTGGCGAATGAACAAATTTTGCGACGGCTGGAAATGGAGGCTTTGCGCCGTGGTTGGAAGTTACCGAATGTTTGCACCCCACACGCATTGATGGGAGGATTATCTTATGAAGACGAACCCAATTCTTGAGGAGCTGTGGAAGATTAAAGAAGATCTGGCCCGCGAGGCTGGTTACGATGTGCGTCGCCTTTGCGAAAACGCCCGACGATGGGCCGCGGAACATCCGCATCCCCGTCCGGCAGGGAACAGCACAGAGAGGGGGCTCACGGATGCGTCGAAGCGGGAGGGGGTGGAGTTGCTGCCGCTTCGCGAGGAGCCGCCGGAATACGGGCAGAAAAAAGGAGAGGGCGCATGAAATTTGAACTCAAGGATTTTCGGACAACTCCTGCGAAGAGTATCCCCTCCGAGAGATCCGTGCCCTCATCGAGGCCGACCTCGTGGACTGCATGGTTGCCTTCCCCGGCCAGCTCTTCTACAGCACGCAGATTCCCGTCTGCCTCGGGTTCCTCGCGAAAAACAAAAACACGGACGCCAAACGCGGCTTCCGCGACCGCCGGCACATAATCGCATCATCCCATATCACATCATGAGCAAGAGTAAAACCAGCACCATCGCCGTTCGCGGAACAGCCGTGTCAATTCTCACCGACAAGAATGGCGATTATATCTCCCTGACCGACATGTTGAGGGCGAAGGATGGTGATTTCTTCATCTCCGACTGGCTCCGCAACCGGAATACCGTGGAGTTCCTTGGCATTTGGGAATCCGTATTCAACCCAGATTTTAATTATGGCGAATTCGCCATAATTAAATCCGCCTCAGCCCTCTAACTAACATTATGAGCAAAGCCAAAACGACCAGCATCGCAGTCAAGGGCACTGCCGTAACCGTGCTTTCCCAACAACAGCAGGATTTCATCTCCCTGACTGATATTGCCCGTTACAAAGATGCCGAGCGCACGGACTATCTCATCTCCAATTGGCTCCGCAATCGGGAGACTGTCGAGTTCCTCGGCATCTGGGAGCAACTTCACAACCCCGGTTTTAATCCCATCGAATTCGATGGGATTAAAAAACAGGCGGGACTGAACAGCTTCATCCTCACAGCCAAGCGATGGATCGATTCAACGGGTGCCATCGGTCTGATCTCAAAACCCGGTCGCTACGGTGGCACCTACGCCCACAAGGACATCGCCTTCGAGTTCGCCTCCTGGGTCTCGGTCGAATTCAAGCTCTACCTCATCAAGGAATTTCAGCGCCTCAAGGACGAGGAAAACGACCGCCTCCAGCTCGGTTGGAACCTCCAGCGCACCCTCGCCAAGATCAACTACCGCATCCACACCGACGCAATCAAGGAGACGCTGCTGCCGCCCGCCATCACCAAGGCTCAAGCGTCCCTCGTCTATGCCAACGAAGCCGATCTGCTCAATGTCGCCCTCTTCGGCCAGACCGCGAAACAATGGCGCGACGCCCACCCCGATGCCGAGGGCAACATCCGCGACCACGCTCCGCTGGAACAACTCGTCGTCCTCACCAACCTCGAAAGCCTCAACTCCGTCCTCATTCGCCAGGGCCTGCCCCAGTCCGAACGCCTGCTCAAGCTGAACGAAATTGCCATCACCCAAATGCGCACCCTACTCTCCGCCAACAATGTCAAACGCCTGAAGTGATGCTCGACACCGCCACCATCCGCCGCGCCCTCCAACCCGACCTGCGCGCCGACTATGTGCTCGCCAACCCGCCCTTCAACGACTCCGACTGGTTCCGCAAGGACGACGATGTGCGCTGGCAGTTCGGCGTCCCGCCCAAGGGCAACGCCAACTTTGCCTGGGTGTATCATTATACTCATCACCTTTCGCTCTAGGCGCATGCTCGATGAAAAGAAAGTCCGCAGCATGGCAGAACTTGCTCGACTTGGGAGCGTATCCCGCGCAAGAATCACGCAGATTATGAACCTCAACAACCTGTCGCCGGAGATTCAGGAGAAACTCCTGTTCCTGCCCCGCGTCGAGCGCGGGCGCGACCCGGTCAACGAATATGACCTGCGAGCTGTCGCAGCGGAGATGGATTGGGGGAGGCAGAGTGTTCAATCAACAATATGAAAACGGCGATCAGACGAGCAGCAGGGATAAAGGAAGAAAAATTTCTAAATGTCCTCCGCACCCTTTTTGTCGGTGCGAAGGTGGATGGACAGTCGGGCTACATCAATCTCATGCGCCTCAAGGCGGCCTACTACGAGCACCAGGTCGGTCCCCAACTGCTCGAAGACGTGGCCAAGGCACTGAAGGAGTTCCCTGAATTTCGCGAAGAGCTGTTCGACAAACTCCATGCCTTTTTCTCCCGGTATTTCAGCAAATCCGGCTCGATCTGCTTCGCCTATACCCCCGGCCACATGAGCGTTTACGAGAAGGTCTATACCGATGAGCAGGATGTCGTCCTCTTCTGGAAGACGCACATGCTCTACTACGTGAAGACCGACCGGCTCTTCCGCGACCTCAAAGTTGAAATGGACGGGCAAACCTTCTTCTTCGATTGCGCCACACTGGAACACAAGAAGAACAACGAAAAGCGGCAGCTTGTCTTCGACTTTCAGAAAGTAGAGCGTGACGGCACCATCCGTATGGGCGTGGTCTATTCCGAGCGCGGTCGAATCACGAAAACGGAGGACATCCTCAAGGCTTTGAAAAAAGCCGAACACCCAGTCAAGGAAACCGTCCTGGAAAAGGCCATGGCCGTCTTTGAGCGGCAAAGCGAGGTGGATTACTTCATCAACAAAGACGCCCGCGGATTTCTCCGGGAACAATTTGACCTGTGGATGTATCAATACCTCTTCAAAGACGGCACCGACTGGACCCCGGCCCGTATCAAGCAATTGCAGGCACTCAAGGACATCGCCCTCAAACTCATCGACTTCATTGCCCAATTTGAGGACGAACTCGTCCGCATCTGGAACAAGCCGAAGTTCGTCCGCGGCTCGCATTACGTCATCACCCTCGACCGCGTGGCCGGACAGGAGGGCGGTCTCGATCTGCTCGCGGACTTTATCAAGCACACGGGCATGAAAGCCCAGGTGGACGAGTGGGAGGAGCTTGGCATCGTGGAAAAGAGCTTCGATCCCAAGGAGATCGTGGAAGGTCGCGGCAAGGATCGCAAGCTGGCTGCGGCATGGCGGTCGTTGCCACTGGATACTCGCCATTTCCCTTCGCTGGTAATCCGTTTGCTCGGACTTTTCGACAACCTCGACGAAGCCCTCGATGGGCGACTCATCAAAAGCGAAAATTATCAGGCGCTCAATACGCTGCGCGATAAATACAAAAAAAGGGTGAAGTGCTGCTATATCGACCCACCTTACAACACAGGCCAAGACGAATTTATTTATGACGACGCGATTATGTCTTCGTCATGGCTATCCATGCTACGTGACCGGGTCGATGCTGCGCGGACACTACTTGCAGATGAAGGCTCATTTGCGATCAGCATTGATGAAAACGAACTACCTCATTGTATTCGTGCTTTGGATGACATTTTTGGAAAGGATAATCGTGGGGCACTCGCCGTTGTAAAGCGCGGGTCTGTTACGGGACATAAGGCTATAAATCCAGGGCTAGTAAACGTCACTGAGTTTCTTCCAATCTATGCTCGTAATAAGAAATCCTGGAAACCAGCAAGGTTGTTTCGTCAACGCCCGCGTAATGACCGTTACAACAATTTTATTGTAAACCGCGCCGAACCTTTCTCAAAGTGGCAGTTTACGTCTCTCCTCGACGCTTTTGCAGCCCACAAAGGAATCGAAAAGCGGTTACTACGAAAAGAGCTCGGCTTCGATTTTGAGGAAGAGCTATTCAAGTTCATCTGCGAGAATCGCACTGCTGTAGTTCAGTTTGCTAGGCCAGATGCAGATAAAGTCAGCGAGGAAGCACGTGAGGCAATTCAGAAATCAAAGCTGACTCCTGAACTAATTATTCATGTCCCGCGGACTGATGAACTCGATTTTTATCTACTCGATGGCGAACGACTATTGTTTTATGCGGATCGATTGCGCGAAATTAACGGAAAGTGGGTAACAGTTGAGCCGATGTCAGACATTTGGGACGATGTAAGCCCAAACGATCTTCATAATGAAGGTGGGGTTGAACTGAAAAAAGGCAAGAAACCTGAAAGCCTTATTCATCGCTTGGCAGAACTTGTTACAGAACGCGGAGACATTATTGCGGATGTGTTCGCTGGTTCTGGAACATCATTAGCAGTTGCACACAAGTATGGGCGAAAATGGCTGGGATCTGAAATGGCCAGCCATTTTGAGACAAAATGTTTACCCCGATTGAAGAAAGTTCTTTCTGGAGAACAATCTGGAGTGTCCAATGCCTGCAAATGGAAAGGTGGCGGTTTCTTTAAGTACTTTGCACTAGAGCAATATGAAGAGGCAGTCGGGGCGGCACTGTATTACAACGAGGACAATCAGGACCTTTTCCGCAACACGAAGACCGATCCCTACAGTCAGTATGTTTTCTTCCGAGATCAGAAGATGTCGCGCGCACTGGAACTCGATTACAAGAAAGATGAAGTCGAAATCCACCTCGACCGCCTCTATCCCGACATCGACCTTGCGGAGACCTTGTCTTGTATCACTGGAAAGTGGATCAAAAGGGTGACTGCCGACGAAGTCGTTTTCGCTGATGGGAGCAAACAGAGCCTCTCCAAACCAGATTGGAAGCTTATCAAGCCACTCATTTTCTGGGGGCCGGTCGTTTAGCTTATGCCGCTACGCACCCTCGAGCATCTGGCGGTCAAGACGCCGTTTGAAACGCTTCCGGCGAACTGGAGCACGTTCGACCTGGCGCGTTTTTCCCCCGGCAAGCGGCTTTGGGATTACCAGCAGAAGTCGCTTCAGCTCGCGCTGGGCGTGCTCTTCAAATTCTACGAGGACTTCCGGGATTTTGAGCCAGGTGAAAACACAGAGGCAGATGTCGAGCGCAAGGCGAAGATGGCGGACTGGTATCGGGACGGAATGGGCCTAAGCGACAAGGAACGGACTACGCTCAATCTAAGCCTCAAAAAAACAAAATCGTCGCTGCGTACCCTCGTGCGGGAGTTTTTTCCGCTCGATGAAGACGAGCCGGTGGTTGATTTCGTCGACATCTGCAACCGGATGGGATTCTGGATGGCGACCGGCAGTGGCAAGACCATCGTGCTGGTGAAGTTGCTGGAAATCCTGCACCAGCTCATGCGGCGGGAGGAAATCCCGGTGCGGGACGTTCTTTTTCTGACCTGCCGGGAGGATCTCATCGAGCAGTTCCAGGCGACGATCCATGAGTTCAACCACGCGCCAGACAGCACGGTTCATATCG
>JFJP01012039.1_pt1 | contig 11319 bp, 7 predicted proteins | sample 431651 | NCBI WGS metagenome assembly JFJP01 (sample SAMN02602958, study PRJNA72255) | Microbial mat metagenome, whole genome shotgun sequencing project. | biome: fresh water; feature: sink hole; material: water; isolation source: purple microbial (photo- and chemosynthetic) mats found in... | reverse complement strand
ATGAAACGGGCGTTGCTAATTGGGCCCTTACTTTTGCGGGAGCCTGTTACATTGGGTGGCTGATGAGCCATTATCTTCTCCTGCGAAACCTGCGGTTGCCCTTGCACGATAGCTGGTTGGCTTCCCTGCACATTCCGCCTGGCGCTGCCTGGGTCTATTTAGTCCTTTTAATTACCTGGTTCCAAGACACCACGGCCTATTTAGTGGGCAAAACTTGGGGCCGCCATAAAATGTCGCCCTTCATTAGCCCCAAAAAAACCTGGGAAGGAGCCGCAGGAGGTTCCTTAGCTTCGGTTGCGGGAGCTTTGCTGGCCATCCCGCTCTTCGGCTTACCAATAAGCTATGGCGCAGCAGCCTTGCTGGGTTTAGCCGCCAGCATTGCGGGGCCAATGGGCGACTTGGCTGAATCAATCATCAAACGGCGGCTCGGCCTAAAAGATATGGGCAACTTTATGCCCGGCCACGGCGGCCTCCTTGACCGCGTAGATAGCATGCTTTTTACCGCCCCTACCCTCTATTACCTCATTCTTCTGTTGACATCCCTGCCTTAATCAGGTAAACTATAATCAGGTTCACGATCTTAGATGGTAGCTTGAGCCAAGATTTTGCGCCTTTTCCTATTTTCTTTCTGAATTCATAGAAAACAGACCCTTCTTTTCTTCATCTACGATTAGCTTGCGGAGGTCCACGATGCAAAAGAATTCCTCGCTTTCAGGCATTATAGTTCTGCTTTTGGTCTCAATTTCGATCAATATAAATCCATTGTCGGCGTTGGCAAATGGTGAAGGGCAAGCATACATCGTTCAGGAAGGCGACAATCTGTCTAAGATCGCCGAAAATATGCTGGGCAATAAAAATGCTTGGCCGACGATAGTTGAAGCAACGAATAGGAAAACAGCCGAAGATAGTAGTTTTACGACTATTACGGATCCCAATGTTATCCATGTAGGGCAAAAGCTGTGGATTCCAAAGGTTGGGACCGAAGCAGCGCATGTTACTCAAACGCGGGCGACGGATCTCAAGCAAGCCTACCTTGATGCCGTGAAAGATGCTGCGGTTGCTGAACCTGCCGAAATCAATCGGGATCTTACGGCCATAACCGCCGAGAATCCCGCTTTAGTTTGGGATGGCTCGCCAGGAACGTCACGGGTATCGCTTGTAACCTGGACGGCATGGGATGGCTACGATGCAATGGTTGGCAAAGCAATCACGCTGACCCGCGAAATGTGGGTAACGGTATTTCCGCAAGTGAAAACGTTTTGTCGTGCCTACGCAGCGCAAAACCCTGATCTAACGCTGCGCTTAGAACAATTGATGGGGCTTCCCCCAGCTAATGGGAAAACTAAATTTGTAGAGATCTGGGCAAAGCCTGCTGATCTTTTCCGCCCCGCACCCGACCCCGAAATTACGGATCATGAAGCTGGCCTAGATTTTCCCACTTCCCAATTCGTGACTTTGAGTGAAAAATATAAGACATGGTTCAATGATCTGAAGGCTAAATCTTATGGTGAGCAAGGTTATCCCTGGACTCGCCTGGGATATACTTACGATTGGGGTAATTCCAAAACAGATGTTGGCTTGAGTGAGTTTGTTGTAAACGCGGGGGCAAATATCACGATTCGCTCAATTGCGCCGACGGCAAACTATTGCCAATGAGAACCATGGAAGGTAGACTTCTAGCTAGTCGCTTGTCTTCTGGTGCTTTAGTGGCTGTGAGCCACATTACCAAGGAGGATTAAACCTCCTTCTCGACCTTGGAATCCACGGCTTTAGCCGTGGCCCAGATCACTAACTTTAGATAGACCATAGAATTTCCCCTAGAAACATAGAACTTTCCCTCTCTAGGGGTAGAAAACCTCAATACTATGCACAGCTTAATCTCTCCTTTTGCTGATCAATTGAACTTAGCGGCCCAAACTGCGCCTCAAGTCACGAGTACTCCCTGGTACATTACCACGGTAGCCTTTTTGGGAATGCTTGTTATCTTAGTTTTCTTTCACGAATTAGGGCATTTTGTTACGGCCATTTTGCTTGGAATACAAGTTGAAGAGTTTGGCATTGGCTATCCGCCGCGCGCCAAAGTTCTGTTTGAACACAAAGGTGTGAAATACACTCTCAACTGGCTCCCACTAGGGGGCTTTGTGCGTTTCAAAGGGGAAGACGACTCAGTCTATGGCGTTGGAAGCCTCGCGGCGGCCAAGCCCTGGCGCAAAATCCCCGTTATGGCGGCGGGCCCTTTGATGAACCTTGTCCTCGCGTTCGTGACCTTTGCTCTCATTTTTAGCCTTTCGGGAATTCCTCAGCTAAAGCAGGCGATCATGCAAGATATTTTTGCGGGGACACCTGCGGCCAAAGCTGGTTTGCGCTCTGGCGATCTTCTAATCAAAATCAATGGAAAACCATTATCCCAAATCGAATCTTTTAAGCGCGTTGCCGAACAAAACAATGGCAAATCTATTCCTGTCGTGATTATCCGCGAAAAAACTGAGCTAACCTTGCAGATTACGCCCAGTGTTTGGGCCACACCTGATGGCAAACAGCATTCTGTCGGGTTTGGGTTTGGCTATTTGCCCGATTATGAGTTAGTCCCCGCCAGTCCCCCAGTAGCTTTGGTGGCCAGCCTGGCTCATACAAGCGAATTACTCTTACGGATGATCAAAGGAATCACTGATCTCGTGGGTGGCCTTTTTCAACTGAATCCGCCGCCGCAAGGGGGTGTGGCTGGCCCGATTGGGATTGCCCGCGCCACGGGCGAGGTCTTACAAACCAGTGGCATGGTAGGTTTTTGGAATTGGATGGCCATCCTCAGCCTCAATCTGTTCCTGCTCAATTTGCTGCCGATTCCCGCTTTGGATGGCAGCCACATTTTGTTTGCTCTGGTTGAATGGGCACGAGGAGGCAAGAAAGTGCCGCCTGAAAAGGAAGCCATCGTTCATGCGATTGGGTTTGCAACCTTGATGGGGTTGATGATTTTAGTCTCGGTGAGCGACCTACTTAATGCGCTAAATGGTACTTCAGTGCTTAAAGGTGGCTAAAAAGCCTTACCGTCTGCGCGGGATTTTGCCTGCTTCCAAAAGAATCTTATAGAAAAAGAGTTTATGCGAATTCGGCAACATCCTCGGATGCGGGATATTCTAATCGGTGATGAGGTTTATTCTTATGCCCTTCATCTTTTTGCCCATGTAGTCGAGGTTTTCCCCGCTGCCGTTTGTGTCAAAGTTGGTATTCTCTCGATCAACGGCTCGCTTGAAATTGTGCTTTCGCCTCAGCTTTGGCGAGCCGATGAGATCGAGAATCTGAGTGTTTGTCGCTATTGTGGCAAGCGAGATGATTTACAAATGGCGAGATGATTTACAAATGGAGCAAGGCACAGGCATTCCCTTCCGAATCTGTGTCAATTGTCGGTCTAAACCCCTAGAAGACTAGCCTTTCGCATCCCAAACCCAAAATTCCCCCAATTTATTTTGTTTCCAACCAACAAATCCTCTTTTCCAAAAAAGTCAATAAGGATCAAATATGTTTTCTTTACACCCTCTTAGCCGCTTATTTGCCTGGCTTAGTCTTCTGGCTACTTTATTTACCAATCTGCCAGCTTTCGCCCAAACCACGAAGCAGCCCCTTACCTCCCAAACCCTTTCAACCGCTATGCCTAATCCTTTGCCCTTTGGGTTTGAGACCACGACGGGCCAGCTTGCTAACCCCACAATTCTCAATTATGCGAAACAACTGGGCGCAAGTTTTGTGCGCCTGAATACCGTTAGTTGGCGTTCGGTGCAGCCGACGCAGGATTTGCCTCTGGCTCAATGGAATTGGAGTGCTTTAGCCACTTTTGAGCAAGAACTCCAGGCAGCCAAAACAGCGAATCTCACGCCGATTGTAGTTGTAGATGATTATCCTCATTGGGCTACGCTTTATAATAACGCTTGTGGCGCACTCAAAACTGAGAATTTTACCGATTTTGCCACCTTCATGCGCGAATTAGTAACCCGTTATAAACAAGAGCCTTACAATCTTGTTTATTGGGAATTAGGCAATGAGCCAGATATTGACCCTCAAATGGTGCAAGTAGATAATTTTTTTGGTTGTTGGGGCGATATTGGGGATCCTTATTATGGTGGCAAACAATATGGCGAAATGCTGAAAGTCGTAACTCCTGCGATTAAACAAGCTGATCCGCAAGCTAAAGTGATGAATGGTGGGTTTCTGCTAGATCGGCCTGACACCACGATCATTGGGCGCGGGAAACCTGAAAAGTTTTTGGAGGGTATCCTGGAGGCTGGGGCGGGCGAAAGTTTTGATATTCTCGCCTACCACGCTTATCCCTGGTATTCGGGGCGGCCAGTTGATGGTGATCTTGGCGATTTTCGCTGGACGGCGTTGGGTGGCGCGACAGTGGGCAAAGCGCGGTTTCTGCGAGCGCTTATGGCTCAGTATAAAATTGATAAACCGCTCTTTCTCAATGAAACATCGCTTTTAGGTATGACTTACACCGCTGATTTCTACGAAGCGCAAGGCGATCATGTGGTTCGCGTCTTAGCTCGTGGGTTAGCTGAAGGAATCCAAGCCTTTTCTTGGTATACTTTCAATGAAAGTGGATGGGCTGCGGCGGGACTGATTGATGTAAACAATGTTCCGCGTCCCGCTTATTTTGCTTATCAGCAATTGATCAAGCAAGTTGCCCAAGCAAAAGAGATTCCTCTTGCCACCACAGATTATGGCTCAGAGGTCGAAGCCTATCGTTTCAAGGTCAATGATCGTTTGGTTGATCTTCTTTGGAGTCGAGATAGCTCTTCAAAGAGCATAAGTTTGTCCAAAGCAGCTTTTATTGGGGCTTATACCCGTGATGGTACAGCAATTAAACCCCTAGAAACTGATACTCGCGCTGTTTTAGATGTAGATTATATTCCAATTTACATTTGGCGCAGCCCAATGAGCGATGGGCAAGCGCCGCAAATCAGTGCTATTAGCCCAATTGAGAGCTACAATAATCAGGTTTCGCATCTAACGATTACGGGTACAAATTTTGTGGCTTTTTCAACGGTCTTTCTGGAGGGGGTTTTTGCCCAAAAAAGCAAGAGCTTTGCTCTAAAAAACGTTGTTTTTCGAGACACAAACCATTTAGAAGCTGATCTTCCCGCAGGCTTACCCTCTGGAACCTACGATCTTATTGTCTCAAACCCTGGAGGCTGGATTGGTACGCTGCCTCATGCTTTTACTGTTCTAGGCTTTGAGCCAGCTTTGGAAGAGATTCGACCTAATGTGGGGCAGACAGATTTACCAAACGAAATTCTTATCAAAGGAAACAACTTCGCAGCGGGAATTACGGTTACACTTGGAACAGCGCTTCTAAATGTAACTCGTTTAAGTGGAACTTTGTTGCGGGCCGCTTTGCCCGCCAATGTTTTGGCTTCAGGCGCATATAGCCTTACGGTAACTAATCCTGGCGGCAATTATGCGCTTTTAGCTAATGCCTATACAGTTTTTACGGCAAATAATGCTGCTGAAATTGATTTTACGGCTTCGCCTGATGAATTTTGGACAAATCCTATAAGCCCTAGAGCAAAAGAGGCCACTCAGATCGGCATTATCGTTCAAAGATATGGAAATTCACAGCTTGCTCAGGATGTTCCCGTGCATTTCTATTTGGGTGATCCAGCCAACGGCGGAACGTTTTTAGGGGAAAGTGTTGCCCATTTTAAGGCAGCAGATCGTGCTGTGGCGACGACTGGGCTTTCCTGGACACCCGAATTGACGGGAACGTATCCTCTTTTTGCCAAAATTGATCCTGAAAATACGCTCAAAGAAACGCTTGAAACAAATAATACGCTCTCTAGGAACATAGACGTACTTTCTTTGAGCTTAGATCGCACTGCTCCGCAGTTAGATAAGTTCACAATCAACGATGGTGCTGCGAATACCACAGAATCTACAGTTAAAATTGCGGTCAATGCTACTGATCCAAGCCCTGGAACAAGCGCTGCCTCAATTCTTTTCGTTGAATACGAGTATAGTCAAGGGGCAAAGCAATGGATAGCTGTGCAAGCCTCAAGGTGGATGCCTTTTACAACAGGTCAAACCTATACTTGGGCTTTGATTCCTACTCCTGGTGTGAAATATCTCCAAAGCTGGGTAGCTGATAAAGCAGGGAATGTCTCTGCACCTAAGCAGGCTTTTATCAATTATCTTCCTTCAAATGACCGTTTGTTCAAAGATCAAGGGCGCATTTATCGCTATCAATTGCAAAAAGGCGACTCTTTCAAGGTGCAAACTGTCCCTTCAAACTCCATTGGGGGCGATCTTGATTTGTTGGCGTGGGTTGCGAATAGTGCTAAACCGCTTCAATCTAGTATGAAGAGTAGCGGATCTGATGAAGTTAGTTTCACGGCCAGCGCCGCTAATCTTTATCAGATCGAAGTCTATGCCGCTTCAACCAATTTTTATGCAGGGGTTTATAATGGGGATCTGGCTGAATATAATCTAACCTTTAATCTCAAGCAAAATACTAATTCAAACTTAGCTGCCAGCACCGAAAAAGTCGTTCCAACTCAGCCAATTGTTGCTTTGGAAAGTTTCCCAGAGCAAAAATATACTCTAACCAGCGTTCCAATGCTCTCAAATGCGGTTTTTTACCCGCTCTATCTCCCATTTATCCAGCGTTAAGGCGCTGCCAGGCTGCTAAACAGCTTTAATCTGCAAATAATGCAAGGAAAGGAACAAATGTCTTTTCGTCGTCGAATCCTAAGAAATTTGAGTGGTCTAGCCATTTTAAGCTGCTTAATCATGACGATTCAAGTGCAAAGCGCAGCACAAGGAACAGCTAAGACCGTTTATTTGCCCTTAATCCAAAAAGCCCCCAGGACTACAGCCTTTGGAATCGAAACAAATACAGGAACAATTACTAATCAAACCATTGCCAATTATGCGAAAGAGCTAAATGGCACGTGGTTGCGGCTTAATACCGTTAGTTGGCGCGAAGTTCAGCCTACAGAAGATCGGGTTTATCAGTGGGATGTTTTGCAAACTTTTGAGAAAGAATTGGCTGCTGCGGCCCAGCTTAATCTCACGCCTATCGTGATTGTAGACGATAATCCTGCTTGGGCTACAGAACATTCGCCTTCTTGCAGCGCGATTAAAACCAGTCGCTTTGCTGATTTTGCAGCTTTTATGCAAGCTCTCGTGAAGCGTTATAAAGTTTCACCGTATAATGTGCATTATTGGGAATTGGGCAATGAGATTGATGTGCCTTGGCAGGGGAAAACAGATGCGATTTTTGGCTGTTGGGGAGAGGTAGAAGATACCTATTTTGGGGGTAAACAATATGGCGAAATGCTTAAAATCGTGACTCCTGCGATAAAACAAGCTGATTCAGAGGCTAAAGTCTTAAATGGTGGGCTTTTACTTGATGATCCGAATACGCAAGACTCCGCAAAAGGCAAACCTGAAAGGTTTTTAGAGGGGATTTTAGAGGCTGGCGCAGGGAATTACCTGGATATTATAGCTTTTCACGCTTATCCTTTCTATGGCTACAGCCGCAAAATTGATAGCGATCTCACGAATACAAAGTGGGTTTCTTGGGGTGGGGTAACGCTTGGGAAGATTAGTTTCTTGAAAAACCTGCTTAATCGCTATGGTTTGGGCAGCAAACCCCTTTCGCTTAATGAAGCAAGTATGCTCTATTGGGAAGATGCGAGTAGTCCCGCGCCCAACCCGCTTCCCGATGATTTTCTCCAAACGCAAGCTGATCACATCGTGAGGCAACTTGCGCGAGCTTTATCGCAAGGGATTCATTCCTATTTTTGGTATACTTTGCACGCTTCAGGCTGGTTTTCGTCGGGTCTCCTTGATAACAATCAAAATCCCCAACCGAGTTTCACAGCTTATCAGCAATTTATTAAGCAGACAGAGGGAGCAAGTTCGCCAACCACAACTTCTGCCTATGGAACCGCTGTGGAAGTCTACCGTTTCAATAAGGGCACAACGGTTATTGATCTTCTTTGGTCAAGGAATGCTGAAGATACAACTGTAACCCTTGCTAAAGCAAGCTTTAGCACAGCCTACACGCGAAATGGTAGTACAAAAGTTGTTTCAGCGGGCGATCCTGTGGAAATAACGGTTGGGGTTGAGCCAGTCTACATTGAGCGCAAACCTTAATCTTGTTTCTAAATCTTGCGAAGAAAAGGAAAAGCCTACGACTTAAAAATCGCAGGCTTCTTCTTTACGCTTCAAAAAGACACTTTATTGAGGTGTAGGAGTAACTTCTTGGGGCGCAGCTTCGGGCGTTGGCTGAGGCGGGTTAGCCGTTTCCGCAGGAGCAGTGTTGGGCGCAACAGGTGTACCAGCTTCGGGATAAGGATTGGGATTAGGGTTAGGATAGTTGGGGTACCAGCTTCGGGATAAGGATTGGGATTAGGGTTAGGATAGTTGGGATTAGGGTTGGGATAGGTCGTTGCGGGTTGTGCGGTCCCAGGCGCAACGGGCGTTGTTTTGGTTTCTCCGCAACCTGCGAGAAGGGCTCCACTCAAAACACAAGCGAGGAATAAGCGGCGGCTGATTTTTTTCATACCGTGATTATGCTACCTTTCAACTACACTATATGCAGGCAAACGCATCATTTGCACATTTTACCTACTATAAATTCATTAAGAACAGTCTTTCGTAAAATACCAGACCATCCTTTCCTGTAGCAGAGAATAACAAAAGGTCTGATCTTTGTCAAGTGCTTACCACCACGCAGCTTAGTACCCAAAATTAAGCCTTTCAGTCTTTTTGCGTGTTATAATGAGTTTGAAACAAGCTGAAAGTAAGGGAGCAATTGTGAAAATCGGTATCGTTGGGGCAGGAATCACAGGTTTGACCGCCGCTTACGTTTTAGCGGACGCGGGCCACGAAGTAAGCGTCTATGAGGCCGCAGCGCAAGTCGGGGGCTTGGCTTCTGGTTTCCGCGATTCAAGTTGGGAATGGCCCTTAGAGCGTTTTTATCATCATATCTTTCAGACTGATAAGGCCATTATTGACCTCACCAAAACGATAGGTTTTGAGGCTAACCTCTTTTTTCGCAGCCCGATAACCGCTCAATGGTGGCAGGGCCAATTGTATCCTATTGATAGTCCCTTAAATGTCTTACGGTTTCCCGCTTTACCTTTCCAAGATCGAGTACGGTTTGGGCTAGTTGTCGCCTATCTAAAATATCTCTATAACGATTGGCATACATTAGAGCAGAGTAGTGCGTTAGAATGGTCGCAGCGGTGGATGGGTAAAGCGGCTTATCAAGCTATTTTGCAGCCACTTTTGGAAGGGAAGTTTGGAGATCAATTGCAAGAAGTGAATATGGCTTGGCTTTGGGCGCGTTTTCGGGCCCGTTCTTTCAAGTTAGGCTATTTTGAAGGTGGTTTTCAAGGCTTTGTTGCTGCGCTCCAGCAAGCTGCCGAAAAGTTGGGGGTAAAAGTTTATCTCAACGCTCCTGTCGAAAAGGTCGAAAACGACTCAAATGGTTGGCTAATTCATTCTGCGGGAGCTTTTCAAGCGTTTGAGCGCTTGCTCATTACCAGTTCACCACATTTATTGACCAAACTTGTTCCTCAATTACCGCCAAACTATCTTGGTAAACTAAACGATTTGCGTTCAATGGGGGCTGTCGTCCTCGTTTTGGCTCTAAAGCAGAGCCTCGTTAAGGATTTCTATTGGATTCACGGGATGCCAAAGGCAGAAATTCCTTTTTTAGCGCTGGTTGAGCATACCAATTTCATTGAAAAGAAGCATTACGGCGGTGATCATTTGGTCTATTGCGGCGATTATCTGGCTCCCAACCATGAGTATTTTAGTCTCTCGCAGGATGAGCTTTTAGCTCGTTTTCTGCCTGCTCTCTCACGCTTTAACGCTAATTTTCAACCCGCTTGGATCCGAAATGCTTGGTTACAACGAGAAACTTATGCTCAACCAATCGTTGGTCTCAAGCATAGCGAGCGAATTCCGCCCTTGGCCACCCCGCTTTCGGGGCTTTACTGGGCCAGTATGAGTCAAGTTTATCCGTGGGATCGGGGGACGAATTTTGCTGTAGATTTGGGGCAAAAAGCGGCGAGAGAAATTTGTACTTCGCCCCTAAAGTAACCAAGAATGGCCCCTTTTAGCTTGGAATCCAATGGCTTGTCATCAGTCTGGGCAACGGCTAAAGCCGTTGATTCCAATTCTACAGATGGGTTTATAGTAGATTTAAGACGAAAGGAACAGAATAATGTCAGAGCGTACAACGATGTTTCTTGGGGCTTTAACAAGCATCTTACTGCTCATTATTATGGCAGGCTTCTCAGTGATGCTTTTCGTGAATCCACCCGCTCGCGCTGAATCGGGGGTAACAGGGCTGCGCCAGGTGACGGTGGTCGGCCATGGCGAAATTAAGGGTAAACCTGACACAGCCCAAGTTCAGATTGGGGTGGAGACTGAGGCAGCAACTACAAAAGAAGCTTTAGCCCAAAACAGTGCCCAAGTCGCGGTGATCATTGAACAACTAAAAAAGCTGGGAATTGCAGAAAAAGATATGCAAACCAGTAATTTCAGCATTTCAGCGAAGTATGATAAGGATGGGCGACAAGTAACAGGTTACAATGTCAGCAATAGCGTGAGCGTGAAAATTAGGCAGCTAGACAAAGCAGGAGCCTTGTTAGATCAAGTTGTCCAGGCGGGCGCAAATCGGATTTATGGGATTAACTTCAGCGTGGATGATCCGTCAGCTTTACTTAATCAGGCGCGGGACAAAGCTCTCGCCGATGCGAAAGCGAAAGCGGGTCAGTTGGCGCAGGGTGCAGGAGCTAAGTTGGGGCAGGTTTTGGTAATTACGGAGAATATCGGCGAGGCTCCAGTTCCACGGTTTGCGGCAGGCGCGATGCTCAAAAATGCTGATGGGGTGAGCGAAGTACCAATTCAAGCGGGAGAACAAACTTTTAACATCCAAATTCAAGCTACGTTTGAACTGCGCTAATTTTGAACGGGACTAGAAAAGACCTGCTGTGCAATTGAATGCCAAGTAGGTCTTTTTGTTGGTGCCAAGACCCGGACTTGAACCGGGGACCCCCGCGTTTTCAGCGCGATGCTCTACCGACTGAGCTATCTTGGCTTATAACTGCTACTGGTGGGCGATGACGGACTCGAACCGCCGGCCACCTCGGTGTAAACGAGGCGCTCTACCAACTGAGCTAATCGCCCTGGCTTGGGAAAGAACAATTTGGTGCCGAGGATGGGACTTGAACCCATATGGATTGCTCCACACGCCCCTCAAACGTGCGCGTCTGCCAATTCCGCCACCTCGGCCCGTTTCACACCTGG
>JFJP01040388.1_pt2 | contig 11320 bp, 7 predicted proteins | sample 431651 | NCBI WGS metagenome assembly JFJP01 (sample SAMN02602958, study PRJNA72255) | Microbial mat metagenome, whole genome shotgun sequencing project. | biome: fresh water; feature: sink hole; material: water; isolation source: purple microbial (photo- and chemosynthetic) mats found in... | reverse complement strand
AACGTAATTATCCCCGTCGAACTAATGCTCAGCGGAGGGCTGCCGGGTATCATATTCGCAAGCGAAATACCTGGTACAAAATTCACCAAAGGATAAGGTGCAGGGCTTGGCGCAGGTGCAGGAGAAGAAGTTGAGCTGTAACCATTTAATGGCGTAGCCAAACGATAAACCAATTGGTCGCCATCAGGGTCAGAACCGCTAAAATTGAATGAAAATGGTTGATTAACACAAGCATAATCACTCAAAGGGGGGAAAAGGCGCGGAGAAGAGTTAAGAAAACGTGTACCGCTTTTCATTATCGAAGGAAATTCCAAGTAAAAAACTTGTCCAGCGGCACCAGGTGCGATAATATTATTGACCACACCATTTCGGCAGCATCTTTCCCAAACCATATAATAACCTTGAGCTTGGTTATAGACAAAATCTTCAAACTCAACAATACGCGTGTAATAAATTCGGCGTGTTACTAACGAACCAACGGCGCAAGAAGGTTGTGTATAAGGCACTAAATTGTCGGAAACGAGTGGAAGTCGTATTCTTTGCATCAAATCATTGGTCGCTTTCGAATAAACGAAAACCTCCACATTGTCGTTGATGGCACCAGGGTCGCCATTGACAGCATCAAAGTACATAATCAAACTGACACGATAAGAATTTACCGTGGGCGAGCCGACATGAATCATCTCAAGTTCGCCACCGACAATATGCGTAGCGTGCGCGAAAAAGGAGAATTGCAAGAGCAGCAAAACTAATAGCAGAAGTCGCTTCATATATTTTAGAATTTCTTGATAGTTCCGAATTTGGATTTGACAAAAGTAGGAAAAATTTTAGCGCAAAGTATTACATTTTGTCAAAACCATGTCATTTTCAGTTTTTTTATGAATAAACTAACATTTTTTTTTGTTTTCGGTCTGTTGTGCAGACTTGTGCTTGGAAACGCTGTTTCTTTCTGATGTTTTAAAACGCCTTGATTACAGAGAAAAGATGTTTTATTAGGAAAAAAGCATGATTTTAAAAGTTTTTTGAAAGTTTTTTTCGATTAACGCAAATTTTTTAAAGATTTGAATTACTTTTGCGTGTATAAAATTGCTTGAATTGGAAAACCATGTTTGAAAATCTCACCTCCCGATTAGATAAAGCATTTAAAAGCCTTAAAGGGCAAGGCAAAATTTCTGATGTCAATATTGCTACAACAATAAAAGAAATTCGCCGCGCATTAGTTGATGCGGACGTAAACTATAAAGTTGCGAAAGAAATTACTGACGAAATCAAAAAAGAAGCTCTTGGAAGAGATGTGTTAATTTCTGTTTCTCCAGGACAACTTTTTGTGAAAATCGTCTATGAAAAACTGACGGAATTGATGGGGGGCGAAAAGCAAGACCTCAATTTACGCGGTGAAGGTATGCAAATTGTGATGCTTGCGGGTTTGAATGGTGCGGGTAAAACCACATTTTCTGCCAAGCTCGCCAATATGCTCAAAAAGCAAGGTCGCCAAGTGATGATGATTGCCTGCGACGTGTATCGCCCTGCTGCCATGGAGCAGTTGCGCGTACTTGGTGAGCAAATTGGCGTTGAGGTTTACATGGAATTGGAAAGCAAAGACCCTATTGCTATCGCAAAAAATGGTATTGATTATGCCAAGAAACAAGGCAAACGCCTCGTAATCGTGGATACGGCTGGTCGTTTGGCGATTGATGAGCAATTGATGAAAGAAATTTCTGACCTCAAAAATGCTATCAAACCTCAAGAAACCTTGTTCGTTGTTGATGCAATGACGGGACAAGATGCTGTAACGACGGCTAAAATATTCAATGACCGAATTAATTTTGATGGCGTAATCTTAACCAAATTAGATGGTGATTCACGCGGCGGTGCTGCACTTTCTATCCGTAGAATTGTTGAAAAACCGATTAAATTTATTGGTACAAGTGAAAAAATAGATGGTGTTGATGCTTTTTACCCTGACAGGATGGCGCAACGTATTCTTGGCATGGGCGACGTTCTTTCCCTTGTTGAGCGTGCGCAGCAAGCTTTCGATGAAGACGAAGCACAACGTATCAATAAAAAAATTCGTAAAAATCAATTTGATTTCAATGACTTCCTTTCCCAAATCCAACAAATCAAAAAGATGGGTAACATCAAAGATTTGATTGGTATGTTGCCGGGAATGGGCAAAGCTTTGAAAGATTTGCAAATTGAAGATGACGCATTCAAACCGATTGAAGCAATTATTTTCTCCATGACTCCTGCCGAGAGAGAAAATCCAGATATTATTGAAGCAAACCGCCGTAAACGTATCGCAAATGGTAGTGGACGCAGCATTCAGGAAGTAAACAACTTGATTAAGCAGTTCAACGAAATGCGTAAAGTGATGCGCAAAGTGAACACAAGCCCTGGTTTTGGTTCAAAAATTAGCAATGCTTTAAGTAAGAAAAAGAAATAAGTAATTCATTTTTCTTTCAAACCGCATCTTCATTCGCTTTTAGTAGGCGCGAAGATGCGGTTTTTGTTTTGGCATGGCTATACTGTTTGAATTGATATTCACAAAACACCCCCAAGGGCATTTTACAAGCCAATATAGATTTTTAACTAAACTTGAGAATAAAAGCGATGAAATGGCTAATTGGTATTTTCAGTATCGTTACTATGCTTTTAGATGGCTGCAAATCCGCGCCCACTATGCTGCGGTATCTTGAAAAGCGCGAAAGAATTGTTAGGTTTTCATATAAAATCGAACCCAATGATGCCATTTCACAGCTTGTTAGCTTATTTCCACAAACTGTTGAAAAGCATAGCGAAAACCCGATGTTTATTCAAATCGAATTTAAAGGGCAAAGAATTTATGCCGAAAAACTCTTGTCTATGGATTTGAAAATGTACGCTAAAAATGATAAAACAGGCTTGTATGATGTTGAAGTAAGCATTAAAAACACCTATTCGCACTACGATTTTCCGTATTACAGCTATAACCGATATGGCTACGGAGAAAAGAACTATAAAGGTGAATTAAACAAACTCATGTATCCGAGCGACAGAAATAAGCCTGATAGAATTAATAGTTTATTTGTGGATAATGAGTTGATATTAACCGATTATCCCAAGGAAGTAAAAGCAATTATTCTTGTCAAATGGATTGGTGGCGAGCGCGAATTGGTTACATTTTTAACTTTAGATGAATACAAAGCAGGCGCGAATGTAAGAACAAATCCTTTTGGGTAGTTTATTTTTAATTTTGAAATGACCAAAAATGAAAGACTTAAATTTATATCTCGAACAAACCATTTTAAGCCCGACCTTGCGTGAGGCTGATGTTGATAAATTGGTTGAAGACGCAATTTTACATCGTTTTTTTGGTATTTGCCTGCCGCCTTTTTGGGTAAAAAAAGCGAAAAGAAATTTGCCTGCGGACATAAGCCTTGTAACCGTCATAGGTTTTCCGCTCGGCTACAACCGAACTGAAACCAAATTGAAAGAAGCCGAAATTGCGATGCAAGATGGCGCAGATGAATTAGACCTTGTGATGAATCACGGCGCATTTTTGGCAAATCCAAATGAATGGGTCAAAATAGAACTCGCAAGAATGGCTTTGCTGGCACATGAAGCAGAAAAAATGCTTAAAGTTATCATCGAAACGGCTTATTTGGACAAAAACGGAATCGAACTCGCCTGCAAAATTTGCGCAGATGCGGGTGTGGATTTTGTCAAAACCTCTACAGGCTTTGCACCCAAAGGCGCAGATGCAGATGATGTGCGCTTTATGCGTAGCGTGTTACCTGCCCACATAGGCATCAAAGCCTCTGGCGGCATACGCACCTACGATGATGCCGTTCGCATGATTGAAGCGGGCGCGGATAGAATCGGCACGTCATCAGCCGTCGCAATTTTGGCAGGAATAGCCAAGTAGCGCGAAACGCTGTTTGGCATTTTTGGGTTGAATCTGCGAATGAAAAAACGCAATAAGCAAATTTTTAGCTCATTTTACAAAATAATGATTTGTTATTTTGTAAAATGAAAACAAAATTTTAACTTTGTAGTATTGGTTGTGTGTGAGATTCTATTATGCTTGATAAAGCGCAATAAGCTTTGCTCATTAATGCGGAAATAAACGGAAGTCATTGCGTATATAAAAATGTTAGACTGTAGCATAAACAACCCACAATTCAAAACAAACAGAAACATAATTATTAAATAAATGGAAGATATATTATTATTAACAGATAAAGTTAGAAACACTCTAATACTTGGAGAAAGCCATTTTAGAGAGTTTAAGTCTGCTTTGGAAGGGAAACCAGACAATAAAAAGCCTCGAACAACGAAATCAATTTGTGCAGATATAGGAGAAGCATTAGTATCTTTTGCAAATGCCGATGGCGGTGCAATACTAATTGGAGTTGAAGATGACGGAACCATCACAGGTATTCCACATTCAGATGAAGATATTCAAACTATGCTTAATTCTATTCATACACATATTTATCATAACCAACAACTTCCTTTAAATAATGCAAACAAACTTGTATTAGACAACAAGACAATTTTATATTTCTCTGTTAATAAAGGAACTACGATGATTTATCAACTTCCTGACGGAAGATGTGTAAGGCGAAAAGATAAATCAACTATGCCTGCATCTGTTAACCAAATTCAGTTTGAAAGACAAGAAGTTAAATCACGGGAGTATGATAGTCAATTTGTAGATGGAGCAATAGTAACAGACTTGGACGTTAGACTACTTCAAAGTATTGCAGACCAGTATATTAAAGGTTTGAGTATTGAGCGATACTTACAACAAATTGGACTTGCGGAGTATGCTCAAAATGGACTTAGACTAAAACGAGCAGCCTTGCTACTTTTTGCAACAGATATTCTTAAATGGCATCCTCGTAGCGAAGTCCGATTTCTGAAAGTAAAAGGAAACACATTAGAGGCGGGAGAAAAATATAATGTCATTAGTGATGATGTCGTGCGAGGAAATATTTTTGATTTAGTGATTAAATCGTGGGAACACCTGCGTTCGTATTTAGCCTATAAAACTGAATTTGGTGCGAATTCGCAGTTTGAACAAAAGTACATCTATCCAGAAGATGCCGTCCGTGAAGCAATACTTAATGCAATTGCACACAGGGATTATAGCATTACGAATGCTATTGAGATTTATATTTTCAACGACAGGATGGAAATAAAAAGTCCAGGTGCTTTAATTTCAACGCTGACCATCAAAAATTTGTACGAATTAGAAGGTTCGCACGAATCAAGAAATTCACTCATTGCAAGAGTATTGAGGGAAAATAGATTGATGCGAGAACTTGGAGAAGGAATGAAAAGAATTTTTAGTTTAATGCAAGAACAAGAACTTCAAAAGCCTGAACTTTATTCCAATGGACTTTGGTTCCGAGTTACTTTGTCCAATAAAACAATTTTCAGCACTAAACAAGTAGAATGGTTGCAACAATTTGATAAATACAATTTAACAAAAAATCAAAAGCAAATTATCTTATTAGGGCTTGGAGATAAAGAAATTTCTAGCAATGATATTTTCAAAGCTTTAAATATCAGTAACACAGAAACAGAAAAATTTACAAAAGAAGTAACAATACTAAGAAATCTTGGCGTTTTAGAAGAATTCAGAACAAATAATTCCGCAACTAATTATGTACGTAAACAAAAATCAAAAGGAAAGATTATTTCAAAAAAAGATGTACCAAGATATAAAGTAAAAACACCATAAAACGCCATTTTCTAACATTACATTTATAAAAAAGGGGCAAAAGTGCGTAATTTGTGCTTTTAATTCCCCTTCTTCATAAATACTTTTCCATTGGTCGCATTTTAAAACAACATTACGACAATGAATGACTTCTATAAACAACCAAAATTATTTCAATGGATTGAAGCAATTTTACTTTTGCTTATTGGCTTTTTGCCTGCGCTTATTATCATTGAAAAAGGATATTCTCAACCTTTTTTTTACGCACTATTCCTGATTTATGTTCCCCTTGGGCAATTTACGACAAGCCCTTTTTTTAAACTTATAGGAACATACCAATATTATTCTCCAATGTTACTTGGCTATATGGCGAATGACAAACAAATTGATTTACACAGTGGGAGTAGTTTTGATTACCTATTTGTCATGAGAAAATATAAGGCTGGTATTGCATTGAGAAATCGGTTGTTGATTTATCACTTAGAAGGTTTAATCCACATGATTAGACTAATCGAAAATAAAAGCATACCTGAAACCGTAAATATTGTCGGAACATCATATTTCTTCAACAATCGGACATTACAAAAAATGGGGTTTGAGGTTATTAATCCATCATGGTTTTATAGACTAAACCTATTTGTAAACTTTATAGACTTAATTTGGATGTATTCTCTCTCGCAAGGAAAGTGGTCAATTCCTAAGATATGGAATGCTAAAAAAGCAAGTATATCAGGAATAAAATTAATTGAAAATAAAAAGCAGATAGAAGAACTTTATGACAAAATGAAAATAAAAACAACCGATTACATCGTTTAAAATTCCGTCAATTTAACAAAAATACTTAGTACGCATTTAGCTTTTTTGTGAAAGCTGCATATTTTTTCTTATATTTAATGCGCTAGACAGCGTTTTGCGCCACGAAAGAATGGTACATTTTTTGCCTAAATCTTACATAAAATAAAAAAGCCTATGAATTGCCCTATCTGTCGAACAGTATTAACCAATAATCTAAGGAGTTGCCCCCAATGCGGCATCAAACTCACAGGCGAGATTTTTCAAATAGCCTTGTTTCGTGCCGAAATTGTAGCACTTCATGAAGATTTGGAGAAAAAAATAGATACTTTAAGCGAAAAACTTGATGAATACGAAAGAATTTCTGTAAAATCTTCATTTGCTTTGCCAGATGAAAACGAAGATTTGGATAAGGCTTTTGCGGAGCAGGTGAAAAAATCTTTGGAGAGAAAGCAAGAAATGATGGGAGAAATGGCGAAAAAAGACACCATTTCAGAAGAAAAAAATACACAAGAAAAAAGCGCAAACAAGGACAATTCGGAAGAAAAAACAACACAAAAAAACGACGAAAACAAATCTGCCGATAAAAAAAATCCGAATGTAAATTTCGCGAAGCAAGCAGAAAAGAAATATGAAGCCCCGAAGCCGCGACAATTGTCAGCATTCGAAATTGCGGTAGGTTTATTTTTTCAATCTTTATTTGCTCCACTTACGCAGTTCAAAGATTTTTTTATGGGCGCGTACAATTCGTACAAGGCACAAAATAAACTTCCTGTATTCTTTCTGACCATAGGCGGCGTTTTTGCTTTGTTGATGGGTTTTGGTTATTTACTCAGTTTTGTTGCAGATGAAACCTTCGAAATCGTGAAGATTTGCGGTACTGCGCTTAGTGCTGTTGGTTTTATTTTGCTTGGTATTCGACTTTCTCCGAGTGAAAAAATGCGTGATTTTGGCTCTGCCATGATTGCACTTGGCATTTCCATCAATTATTTGCTCATTTATTTTTTAAATACTTCGACCGTACTCACTTTTTTTGCAAGTGAATGGTTAAGTATGTTGCTTGTTTTGCTCAATACAGGTTTTGCGTATTATTTGGCTTTGCGTTACGAAACGCGTATTGTGTTGGTTTTGAGCTTATTCGGCGGTGTTTTTGCGCCATTTTACCTCAATAACGCAGGAATTACGCTTTTTTACTTCGGTTTTTTATGGGTTTTGGTCGTCGTAACGATGTTTATTGCGGAAAAAATCGCTTGGAAATCGGTTGTTTATCTGGCTTTTGTGCTTGTTTTAAGCGTTTTTGAAGGCTCAATTTTTTCGTGGTACGGCATAAATTTTGACAATAATATACTTGCGGGTGTCGCCGCTTTGTTTGCTTATACATTTTACGGCTATACTTTTTTCAATAAAACGGTACTCAAACCGACCTTATCCGCACAAGATATTGTTTTAATTTCGGCAAATTCCGCGCTTTATTTGCTGAATTTGATGCAATGTTTGGGCAATGCTTTCGACAACCGCATTTTAGGATTTACTTTGCTTGCCAATGGGCTTATTTTTCTCGCCTTTTTTGTCTTGACAAGAAGCCAAAATATTGACAAAATACACAGTTTGCAAATCCTTTTAGCCGCCACTTTTGCCGCTTTTGCTGTTCCCGCTTTGCTCGAAATGCGCATCAATGGCGTAATTTGGGGTGTTGAAGCTTTGTTTTTGACAATTTTAGGATTTTCATTTCAGTACCAAAATATACGCAAAGAAGCCTACACGCTTTTCGGCATTGCGATTTTAAGCAACTTACTCAACTTGCAAGATATTGCGAATTTTTGGGAACAAAATCTTTTCACCGAAGGCTATTTGAACCTCATGGGATTGAGCATCAATTTGTTTTTGCTTTATTTTATTCTCAAAAAGAATGAAAATGAAGCGACAGATTTTGAAAAAAACTTGCAAAAAATTTCCTTAACGGCAGCTTATTGGACACTTAGCGCAAGTTTTTGGGTGGCAGGGCATTTTTATTTCCGCGAATTGTATTACAATCTTGCCATTATTTTCTTGTACGCTTTCTTATTTTTGGGCGCGAAACATCAAAATAAATGGGTTGAATCACTTGGTTTTGCACAATTGGGCTTTTTGTTGGTTGGTTTTTTTCTTTCAGCTGACCAAGTTAATGATTTTTCTTTTAGGTTTCAAACGCTTTATGGCAAATCCGCACTTGTCGAAATTTACCTAAGTTTGTGGTTTATTTATTTTTGCTATGAAAAAATAATACCTGAAGGTGGTTTAAAACCGCTTGCTTTTGGCTTGCGTGTCGTGTTTTATTTGGCGACTTCGGTTTTGCTTTTGCCTACAGTTTTCCGTTTTCACACCGAGTATTTCAGTGCGGCAGTTTGGCTTTCTTTTGGTTTGTCTTATTTAATCTACCGAATCACGAAAAACAAACTCGTTATTCAGCAAATATTTATCCTTGCAGGTTTTGCGGAATTCTTCTTTTTTTATCAAATTGAGGCTTCTGAAAATGGCTTATTGGTGGCAAGTGCGACGAGTGCGGTGATTTTGATAGGTTTATGGTTTGCGGAAAAAGGCTTTTCTACTGCCGAAATCAAGATAACTCAAGACGAAAATACGGCTGTCAAAAGTGAAAAATGGCTTTTTGATTGGTTGCTTTTAGGGTCAGTTTATCATTTGTCCTATATTCTTTTCTTGGTTTATATGCAATTTGTGAACAACCAAATTGAAGACGCTTTGTTTGCGAGCATTTTGTTTTTTACATTACTAACGATTTACGGACAAAAATTACGTCCATTACAAGCGCAATTTATCCTTTTGTGGCGCAGTTTGCAGGTGTTTTTGGCTTTTAGCCTTATTTTTTACTTGTTTCGTGGCTATAATTTTGATGGCATCATTTCAACTGCTCCATACAAATATTTGGCGATAACATTTTTGGTTGCGATTATGGCTTTGAAATTTTCGACCATCTACCGCAGCAAGGAAAATCATGTCTTGGCGGGCAAACTTTTTGTTTTTGATGTTTGGCTCACGCATTTGCTTGCGATTGGGGCTTATTGGGGCATCATCGCACATTTGGGCGAATCTTGGACAGGACTTTTGATGACCATTGTGATGGTTATTCACGCCATTTTATTGATATTTAACAGCACTCTTGAACGTTATTCGTCTTTAATTCGCCTTTCGATTTTGATTTTTATTGTTGCGCTTGTCAAATTATTTTTCAAAGATTTGGCGGCTTACAGTGCGATGCAAAGGGTAATTGTGATGATGGTTTTAGGCGTTTTGATGTTGCTTGGTTCGTTTGCTTACGCAAAATACAAGTCGAAAACGAAGCAAAATTAAGCTAAAAGCAAAAAAGTTATGCTTTAAAGATATTCAAAAAGCATAACTTTTCCCAAAAGAAGACACATAAAACTCGAATATCTTTCATTATTACCTAAAAATAGAAAAAGAAATATTTATAGACAGGATTGCAAGATTTACAGGATTTTTAGCTCAAAGTAACTCTTTTTAATCTTGTTTATCCTGAAATCTTGTCAAATTATACTTGATTTAGATTTTTAAGTATTACCTAAAAATCTAAAACGAAATGTAACGTAGCCTTTAGGCTGCGAAACAGCGTTTCGCGAGCTATAATAAAGCCTTTATTTCTTCCACATAATCGCGGTTATTGGCAAGTCTTGGGACTTTATTTTGTCCGCCTAATTTGCCTTTTTTGCGAAGCCAAGCGTAAAAAGTGCCTTCGGGAACGCTATGCACAAGAGGGGCAACAAGCGCAATATCGCTTGAGCGTTTGGCATCATAATCGGAATTGATTTGACGTAAGGTTTCATCTAAAATATGCGTAAATTTTACCAAATCATTGGGCGATTTTTCAAATTCAATAAGCCATTCGTGTCCGCCTTTTTTGCCCGTCTGAATAAAAATGGGCGCGGCTGTATATTCTCTAAAAATGGCATTGGTTTGTTTGCACGCCTCCGAAATGGCTAAATCGGCATTTTCGACCATCACTTCTTCACCAAAAGCATTGATAAAATGTTTTGTACGCCCGACGATGCGCAAACGATACGGAGAAAGTGAGGTGAATTTGACCGTATCTCCGATGCGATAACGCCATAAACCGCCATTTGTCGTAATCACCATCGCATAAATTTTATCTTTTTCTACTTCCGCTAAGGTGTAAGTTTTTGGGTTTTCTTTACCTTCTTCTTCCAATAAAATAAACTCATAAAATATGTCATAATCTAAAAGCAGGAGCAAATCTTTGCTACTTTTTTGGTCTTGAATCGCAAAAAAACCTTCCGACGCATTATAGACTTCCATGTAGTGCATTTGCGAAGAGGGAATTAAATCTTCAAAAATGGGTCTATATGGGTCAAAAGCGACCGCGCCATGAAAAAAACATTCTAAATTTTGCCAGACATCTAAAATGTTCTTTTTGCCCGAAAGTTCGACAATTTTTTTAATCAAAAATATAGTCCATGTCGGCACGCCTTGAATGGCAGTGATATTTTGGTGCAATGCTTCCTCTGCAAGTTTGGGCAATTTGGTTTCCCAATCGGGCATTAAAGCAGTTGCTAAACTTGGTGTGCGGAAAAATTCTGCCCAAAAAGGCAAATTTTTCATCATCACCGCCGACACATCGCCGAAAAAAATCTCTGGATTGGCAGGATTATTTTGTAAGCAACCGCCTACGCCGAGTGATTTACCTGCAAAAATTTTACTTGATGGATAATTTAAAAAATACAAGGCAAATAAATCTTTGCCGCCCTGAAAATGATTTTTTTGTAAATATTCTGCCGAAACAGGGATAAA
>JFJP01021713.1_pt1 | contig 11320 bp, 11 predicted proteins | sample 431651 | NCBI WGS metagenome assembly JFJP01 (sample SAMN02602958, study PRJNA72255) | Microbial mat metagenome, whole genome shotgun sequencing project. | biome: fresh water; feature: sink hole; material: water; isolation source: purple microbial (photo- and chemosynthetic) mats found in... | reverse complement strand
CGAAGAAACCGCCGTATACGAAAGTACGTACGGTGGTGTGAGAGGTCGGTGAGACAGGGGTTGTCCTTTTCTCACCTCCTACTCGATTTTTTTAAGAAGGGATTTCAATCTCCCAGAGAGATTCCACAGAGACGGGCCGATTCGATCCACGGGTGATCGAGGGGAACGCGTTTTTTCTTTCCCGCCACAGACTCGAGCGGTACCGGTTCACAGCGATCGCCTTTCACCGAGATCATCACATTGAGAACGCCTTCGGCAACGCACTGTGCTGCGCGAGTTCCCAAGCGAGTAGAGAGGAAACGGTCTGTGGCCGTAGGAATACCGCCGCGCTGTACATGTCCCAGCGTGGTGACCCGCGTTTCAAATCCCGTGTAAGCTTCGATTTTGCGTGCAATCTTTGTTGCCAATGGTTCCTTGATATAGGGGAGTCCAGCGGCATCGAGTTTTTTCAGGAGTTTTTCCTGTTTTGCCAGCATCTCTTCGGGATGTTCCGCATCGTTCAGGGAAATGGCTCCTTCGGCAACAGCAACAATTGAAAATTTCTTTCCTCGTTTGTGTCGCTCTTCGAGCGCTTTTGCAATCGCTTCAATTTGATACGGGATTTCGGGGATGAGAATCACGTCTGCTCCGCCGGAAATCCCTGAACCGAGCGTGAGCCATCCTGCATTGTGTCCCATAATTTCCACCACCATCACGCGCTGATGAGAACTTGCGGTAGAGTGAAGTCGATCGATTGCATCGGTGGCAATCTGCATGGCCGTATCAAATCCAAAGGTGATATCTGTGTTGGCCACATCATTGTCGATGGTTTTGGGAAGAGTCACCACGGGAATTCCCTGTTGCATCAGATGAAAGGCGTTCTTTTGTGTGCCCCCGCCACCAAGACAGATCAAGGCATCGATTCCCATTGTTTTGATATTTTTGAGAATGGTTTCGGTCATGTCCACTTTTTCGCCGTTGATCATCATCTTGTATGGCTTTTCACGAGCGGTTCCCAAGACTGTTCCCCCCATTGTGAGCAGGCCACTGACGGTACTATCGTTGAGAACCATTGTTTTCATGCTGACGAGCCCTTTGAATCCATCGCAGATTCCCACACATTCGATTCCGTACTGACGAGTGGCCGCTTTGACAAATCCGCGAATCACTGCATTGAGTCCTGGACAATCGCCACCACTGGTGAGAATCCCGACTTTTTTGATTTTTTGCATTTTTACTCCCCGATTGAACACAGTTAAATACATTGTGGAAATGATTCAATACCAGTTAGTTTACCATTAAAATCCTTTTTTCATCCCCTGTCTAGAGCAGGAGCTATTGTCACTCTGCACTGACTACTCTTATCCGATACCAAATCCCAATTTTTCCAGAACTCCGCGCATCACCGGATTTTTACACCCTTTCACCGTGTAGTGGCAAAATTCATAGCGGCGCGGATACTCTTTGCGCAGGCGGCTGAACACGCGCGCTCGCGCATCGCCAACGTGAACCGTTAGTTTGCGCAGGCGATCGTCATCGCCGAGAAGGTCACACGCCTGAAGCATCACTCCCGCAAGCCCGGCCGCGTCGTCCCAGAGAATGGGATCGGTGGAAATTTTTGAGAGAATCTTTTTTTCATCCCAGATGGCGGGCTGAAAGAAAAAAGAGGTGGCGGCGCGGTAGATCATGCCGGTGCCGTTGCACTTTCCATCCCAGGAGTATCCGGCAATATGGGGCGCACCGATTCGTGTGGTTTCAAGAATGAGATCATCGATAATCGGTTCCTGAGGCCACACATCGAGAATCAGTGCGCTGAACCGCTTTGCATGTTTGAGAACCGCTTCTTCCACCATGGTTCTTCCCCGAGCCGCATTGATCACCACGGCGCCATCGCGGATCATCGAAAGAAGTGAATCATTGATCATTCCCGCCGTGGGCCAGTTGCCATCGTAGGTAAGAGGTACGTGGAAAGAGACGTAATCGGCAGCGCGAAGTGCCGGTTCGAGATCGACAAAGACTGTGTTTCCTTCGGCAGCTAAGGGAGGATCGTTGAGAATAACGTTCATGCCGAGGGCTTCAGCTTTTTCGCACAATACCGTGCCGATATTTCCCACGCCCACAATGGCTAATGTTTTTCCGGCCAGTTGTTCACCTTTGTCGCGAGCTGCCAGAGCCATGGCGGTGATTACCCACTCAGCCACAGAGTTGGCATTGGAAGCCGGGGCTGAAGCAAAACCGATTTGATTCGCGTGAAGCCACTCTTCGTCAACGTGATCCCGACCGATCGTGGCAGTTCCCACAAAGCGCACAGAGCTTCCCGCCAAGAGCGATTCATTTACCGGTGTGACCGATCGAACGAGAAGGATATCCGCGTCTTTTACGATTTCCGCCGTGATATCAGATCCCGCCACGGTAATCACTTCGCCGAGGGAACGAAAAGCCTCTTCGGCATAGGGAATATTTTGATCTGCAACAATTTTCATAGCACCCTTTTAAACCTTTCTTCGCAACAGACACTGCTGTTGCTCTATCGTCATGTATATTTGGAAAATAGATTAGAGATAGCACTCAAGGGGGAACCTGCATGGGCCACGCATTTTTCCGGGATTTCGATCTGCTTATACTCGGTGAACTCTACACCGAATTTACCGCATCCGGCGCGATCACCGACACCGAATCGTTTGTTCAAAATATGGGCGGATCAGACGTTTACACCGCCGTCGCCGCAGCTCGCCAAGGATCTAAAACAGGAATCCTTTCGGCAATCGCTCGCGATCCCTTTGCAAAGCAGATTCGCGAACAGCTCTCCGCCGAAGAGATCAACACTGACTACGTGATCTCTTCGGGGGGATACAACGGAATCTACTTTGTCAGCGATGACGCCAACGACAAGCGCGAATATCTTTACCATCGCCCAGGAAATGCTCTTCAGACATTTTCCGCCACGCAGATTGATGATTCGCTTATCTCCAGCACAAAAATCATCTACAGTTCCAGTGAATTCCAATCGATTTCGCGGGGATGTCGTCAGGCTGTGTTCAAAGCATTTTACTCGGCTCACACCAACGACTCCATGGTCGCCTACGACCCGAATCTTCGCCTTCATAGACAAAGTATCGAAGAGACTCAGGAAGCGGTCTGGTCGATTCTTCCCTTTGTGGACGTGATGCTTCCTTCGGCGCCGGCAGAGACAAAAGCCCTTTTTGGGTACGAACGCCCGGTGGACGTGATCGGCTTTCTCTTCGACCGCGGCATAAACGTGGTGGCGGTGAAAAACGGCGCCAACGGCTGCATGATCGGCTACGATGGCCATTTTCAAGAGTTTAAGCCACCAGTACTCGATCGCCCGGTACTATCCGAAGCGCTGATCGGCTCGGTGTTCAACGGCGTATTCCTTCACGCCATAGCCGCGGGATGCGATGCGTTCACCGCCGGCGAAATGGCAGTTCACGCGGCGGCGGAAAAAGGTCGCACTGGATTGACCTACAAGGCGATTCCTAAATATCAGGAGTAGCGATTCACTGCAACGATTTAACCGGCAGAGTCAAACCATGACCAAAGTGACTTTTCAGATAGAAAAAGATCGTGAATCGGTGGCGAAAAAAGGCGTTGATTGTTTTATCGCAGCGGTGCAAAAAACGATAGATCAACGGGGAACCTGTCGCGTTGTTGTTCCCACGGGCGGATCGCCGAAACGATTCTACGAAATTCTCACTGAACAGCACAGATCAACACTGGATTGGTCGCAGGTGGAATGGATCACTCTGGATGAACTGTTCGGCATTTCCCTCTTCCACCCCGCCACGTTTTACAGCTACCTGAGAATCAATCTCTTTGAACCGCTGAACATTTCAGGGGAATCGATTTGTGCGATCAACTCCGAAGCTCTTTCCCCTGACGACGAATGCTCCCGGTTTGCCACTCTCTGTAAGAATGCGGATATTGCACTTCTCGGCGTCGGTGTCGACGGTCATATCGGCATGAATTTCCCTCCCTGCGATCCAAACTCAACAGTGCACCTACTCACCATGCCGGAAAACGGACTTCCTTCAACGATGCAAGTGGAAAAAGATGTGCCAGTGCGAGGAATAACCATGGGTATGAAAGATATCCTTTCGGCGCAAATGATTATTCTGTTGGCAGATGGGAAATCAAAGGCGGCGGCAATCGAGATGATTCAATCGGGAGACGTTACCGACAGATGGCCCGTAACCTATTTGAATACTCATGAAAATACCCTCTGCATTGTGGCGGAAGATTGCCTAGACAGGTAATAATTACTATCAATTTTTTCGAACATCTCTTTGCTTCTGGGTGTGTCTATACGTCTTTGCTCTCCTAACGTTTTTCATCTGTCCGCCACTGTGCGCAATTATCAAAAGTGAAAAATGTATAGGTGGTTCTATATGGGTTCCCGATCAATTTTAGTGAGTTTGTGTAGATCTGAGTAGACATCGTGCGATGTTTCAACTGAGCGGAATGTCTTAGATGAATCTTTTTACGGCTTTTTCATTTTCACTGACACCGTTGTGGTTTCATCTGCTTTCATAACGAAATCACACTCTTCGAATGTGGGCGCACGAGTTTTGGGATGAATATTTTTCGAGACACCGTACGGTTCTTCGGGAATTCCAAACAGGCCTGAATCCATTATTTTGTTTCCGTTTCGATCGTGAAGAACAGACACTGCGTAGGTTCCAGCGGGGATGTTTGCAAAGGTCACCGTTTCAGTCCCCTTGGGTTTTGCGATCGAAGTGTCGCGAATCCCGTTTTTATAGTTCGACGGAAATCCTTCAGATGCATTGAACAGAATTACGCGCAGGTAACCGTCGTTCGCGGTGATTCCCGAGATGTTTATGGTGAGAGAGGCGGCAAATGTGGTCATACTTACCATCAAAACTGTGGTGAAAAATTTGATTGCAGATTTGGGTTGCTCTGTTGTCTCGTTACGTCGTTGTGTTTTCATGACTTCATCACCCGTTCAAAATCTTCGATGAACGGGCGCATATCTTCGATCAGTTTCGCCTGAGGATTACACCGAAGAACCATTCCGTCGAGATACATGAGACTTTTGATCACCGGGAACATTCCCTGATCGAAAGCCATTCCGCAGTGAACACCGAGCTTGATCGTTTCCATCATTTTGCGCGTAAGGCTCACTTCGGAAACAGTTTTTCCCGGGAAATCGGCGTAGAGTTCGAGGAACTTTTCGCGGAACCGCGTGAGTTGCGTGTCGGTGAGTCGAACAAGCGACATATCGTGAAGAGCATCTCCGGATTTTTCGAAATTTCCCGCCGAAAGCGCAGTAAAAAACCGGAACAAGCCGTTGCGGATTCGTTCTCCCGACGAACTGAGCGCTCCCGTATCGACAAACCAGACCGTGCCATCGGTTTTGCGAAGAACATTTCCCGGGTGAAGATCGCCGTGGAACCGTCCCGCCCCAAACAGAAACAGTCCGTGAAGGCTGAACAGTTCGAGAAGCTGATTATAGCTCAGTGCTTTGCTGTCTAAAAGTTGATCATAGGAAACGCCATCGATATACTCCGCTACCATAACTGATTCGGAACAAAGGTGATCGAAATGTTTTGGAAAGTGAAGTGATTCTAGCGGATAGCGTTCGCGGTACCGCGCTTGAATCTCCCGCAGTTCGTTGGCGCCGGAAATTTCTGAGCGAAGATCCAACTCCTGAAGCGTGTACTCTTCGATATGATCCAAAATCGCCAAGGGATTGAACACTTTTTTGAGGATCGGCGCGAAAAAGAGCAGAGCAGAAACCGACTGGCGAAGTGATTTCAGGTCGCCGAGAAAGGACTCCTTAAACTCCCCTCTAATTACTTTCACGATCACCGCTGTTCCATCGAGAAGTTCCGCTCGATGCACTTGCCCCACCGACGCCGAAGCAAACGGTCGCTGGTTGATCGACGCAAAGTGTGATCGCCACGATTGATCAACCCACTGGTTGGCGATGAGATCAAAATCATCTGCTTCGGCCGGATCGGACGCGCGAAAGAGTTGCGCCAAATGGCGACACACTTTTTCATCCAAAAAATCCACGCGAAGGGCAAAGTGCTGAGCGATTTTCACTGCAAGCAAGCCCCTTTTTTTGATTCGGTCGAGATCGGGAAGGTTTTTCCCGTAGATCTCTTTCATCAGCGATACAAATCCGAATATGTTCATGGATAATCTCTTTCGTCAATGTACGGGCATTCTGCGAATGCCCCGTGATACAAAAAAGGCGACCGCAGGTCGCCCCTACAAAACATTGCTCAATTGGAACTAAAACTCGATTCCATCACGTTTCATAATCAGTTCCGCCGAAATTCTTCCCGATTCGTAGATCGTGGGAAGGCCACTTCCTGGGTGAGTTCCTCCGCCTACCAGATAGGTATTTTTGAAACATTCAAACTCATTGTGAGGACGGAAAATAAGCATCTGCCCGATGTTATGGGCAAGATTGAACGTGGCTCCCTTGTAGACCGAGTGCTTGTTTTCCCAATCCGCCGGAGTAATAATCATCTCTTCCTCAATCGATTCGCGGATTCCTTCGTAGCCGCCACGAGTTTCCATCGCGTGTATCACTCGATCGCGGAGTTTGATTTTCTCTTTTTCCCAATCGATATCACTGAAATTATTCGGGATCGGAACGAGTACATACAGTGCTGATTTTCCTTCGGGCGCAAGCGTAGCATCGGTCATGCCGGCGTTTTGCACATAGAACGAAAAGTCCTCGGAAATGATTTTTGATTCGGTTATCTCGTCGACATTTTTCTTGTAGTCATTGGCGAAAACGATACTGTGATGCGCTTTGTCAAAAGTTTTATTGACACCAAGATAGAGCATGAACGTCGAACAGGAGTACCCTTTTTTTGCAAGCTTGGCATCGCTATATTTTTTGCGATCCTTTGCATCGACGATATGAGTCATGGCGTGAGCGAAATCGGCGTTGATAATTGTGTAATCAGCTTTGTCGACTGTTCCATCTTGAAGTTCAACTCCCAGAGCGACACCATTTTCCACGATTATTTTTTTCACGGGAGAGTTGAGTTTGATTGTTCCGCCGGACTCGCCAAAGGCTTTCGCCATTCCCACGGAGATCATGTTCAGCCCGCCTTCGACATGGAATACGCCGCCGCCGTGTTCGATGTATGAAATAATCGAAAATGTTCCCGGCGCAGACCACGGCGACATGCCGATGTATTTCGCCTGAAAGGTAAAGGCGATTCGCACATCCGGATCTTCGAAATAGCGAGAAAGCACATCGTACAAACTGACATGAGCATCGAGATACGGCAGAGCCTTGATCAGTTGCATGGAGAAAAAGTCTGAAATTTTTCCGTAGGGAATTTGAAGGCATTTGATCAGTTTTTGGTGTTTGATTTTTTCTTTTTCGAGATACTTCTCGTAGCCTGCGAAACTTCCCGGAGAGAATTTTTCAAGCTGTTCACGCATTTTCTCTTTGTCCGGCGATGGGTAGAGTTCACGACCATCGCCAAAGACAAGGCGATACATGGGATCAAGGCGCGTCACTTTGCAGTAATCATCGAGGTTTTTACCCGTTTGAGTGAAAAGATATTCCAGAACATCTTTCATCATGAGAAATGTGGGACCAATGTCGAACTTGTAGTCACCAAGCTTGATCGAACCATTCCGTCCACCCACTTGCTTCTCTTTTTCGTGGATGACAACGTCGTATCCTTTGCCCGCCAGAAGCATTCCCGCCGCAAGGCCACCAGGGCCGGCACCGATAATGATCACTTTTTTCGCCATGGTAACTCACTTTCTGTACAGATTCTTCTTATTAGTATACCTGTAGCGCAATATGTATGCCACCAATAAGATTTGTAATTGTTAAATAGTTTGCACTTAATTCAGTAGAGTATGAAAAGTGCAATGGAAATTTTAATAATTGAAACACCTCAATGGTTGTGTCAGAAGAACCATCAACGTATTTTCCGGCGGGGCAAATTTGCAAGGAGAGATGATGGTTCAGGATACAGTGATCAAGTTCAGTGAGATGGCCGTAAAAAAACGGGATTTTTTGGCAAAAAGTATGAGTCGTTATTTCATGCTTTCTGCCTTAGCGGGTCTCTACGTTGGACTGGGTATTATCCTGATTTTTTCTATTGGTGGCCCGTTAGATGCAGTGGAATCTCCCGCAGTAAAAGCACTTATGGGTGCATCGTTTGGAATCGCGTTGACCTTGGTTATATTCGCCGGTTCTGAACTCTTTACGGGTAACAATATGACCATGACCATAGGCCTTCTCACAAAGAAAACCTCACTTGTTGATTTGATCAAGATTTGGACGGTCTGTTATGTGGGGAATCTAGCTGGAGCACTAGCTCTTTCTGTTCTGATTGCATCGGCGGGAATGTTTCACAGCGATGGCGTAACCGAACCTCTCATTGTGAAAACAGCACTGATTAAGGGGACCTATCCGTTTTGGACCGCCTTTATTAAAGCATTTTTGTGTAATATCCTCGTTTGCCTTGCCGTTTGGACTTCTGCTCGCACAGAAAATGATATGGCTAAAATCGCACTCATTTTTTGGTGTCTTTTGGGATTTATCGGCTCAGGCTATGAACACAGTATCGCGAATATGACGGTTCTCGGTGTGAGCGCACTCGTCTCCGAAGCGGTGACTGTGGGGCATTTTGTTCACAATCTCATTCCTGCAACTTTGGGGAATGTCGCTTCCGGTGTTCTCTTTGGAGCGATCTACTGGTTTATTTCCAATAAGGATGACCAATAAAAAAGCTGAAATGAATCTCTCATTTCAGCTCGATTTGGAAAAGGCCGTTCCTTTTATTCGACCCGCAAGGTAATTTTTTTCGATCCGAACGAATGAACCGCTGTGTCTATGGTGATCACATCGCCTGGTTGTGGTTCAAAGGGTAGAAGGATTGTAACCTCCTCGGACTTATCCCGAATCCTCGTTTCAAATCCCGCATCTTCGATCTCAAGACCATTCACTTTTACACCTAGATCATCAATAATGTGTTGAAATCGGGTCGTGTGTCGTCCCGTAATCTTGAGTCGATCGCCAGAAACGGAAAGCGATGTTTCGGGGCGTGAAAAGAACTCAGGAATAATAGACGTCACCAATGAAGAAAAAGAGAGCGCTGAAGTAGCCATACCATACCTCCGTGTACATTCAATACTCTCCAATCTTGCAAAATCACCGTCGGCATGAGAGTTGTTACTTGTAATCATAGTACCACCGCTTGAACACTCATGGCAAGTAAAAAAATGAGGAAAATGCAAATGAGTTTTGGGGAAAAAACGAAGGGGCGAATAGGGGGTCTCTAAGGTTCTGAGTTGCGAAGTGTTATCAGAATAGTATGAATTCGTAAGAAAAACAGGGCGCAGAAAAAAAATCTGTGCCCTGTGGCTGTTATACGTGCTTTCTCAAGCGATCATAGAATGAATGCAGCTCGTTTAGGTTGATTCGTTCATCTGGCTTGTGAGCGAATTTTATACTCCCAGCACCGAAATTGACCGCGGGAATTCCCGCTTTGTTCAACTGAGCGACATCGGTCCACGCTTGCATGATTTCTCGTTCGCCTTCTACTTGAAGGAACTCATCCATGTTCGTCTCTACGACACAGGAGTTTGCTCGGTCACAATAGAATACGCCATCTTTACCGCCGATTGTGTCGTAGATAAATTGTTCTGCCTCATCCACCGTTTTCCCAGGAGCGTAACGATAGTTGATCGTGAGAAAGCATTTCGGAGGAATCACGTTTGATGCATTTTCGGTGGTCAATTGGGTAACATTGATCGTCTCGTAAAAGGGAAGCCCGAGAATTGTTTGATCGTTGCTAATCTTGTCGTTCGCTGTGCAGATTTTCTGGTAGATGTCCATCGCTTCGGTGATCGCATTTTTCCCGGTACGCGGATTTGCGCTGTGTGCCGAAATCCCTTGAATCTCAATTTTTACGGTAAGCGCGCCTAGGCATCCCACAGAATAGCGGCATTCGGTTGGTTCTAAAATGTACGCAAAATCGATATTGTCCAATTTTCCCGCATCGAGAAGTGTGTTGATTCCATTCGGAAGTGGTCCTTCTTCGGCCTCGTAGAACACCATTACAACATTTTTAGTCGGTGTTAGTGAACCGGTCTGAATTTCGTGATATAATTTGAGAATCGATGCGAGGCCTGATTTCATGTCACAGGCGCCGAGTCCCCAAAGCCACCCATCTTTGAACTCGGGAACAGTTTGGTTTTCGCGCGTCAGTGGAACGGTGTCAATATGTCCCACCAGAGCCACGGTTCTCTCTTTGCCGAAATCAAGGCGAGTAATTAAAGAATTGCCCAACCGTTCAACCGTTGCACCATTTCCCTGTAACGTTGATTCAATTAAGTCACAGAGATTCTTTTCATTGCGAATTACAGAGTGTACAGAGATCAAATCCGCCGAGATCTGTTCCACCGATTTTGATATATCTATCATAGCTATTCCTTTGTTACCTGTTTTGGTGAAAAATAGCTTTCGGCAGATCGTCGGCGAGGCTCATGAATCAAATGGGTACGAAAAAGGGGGGAAGTTGTCATGTGAAACTTCCCCCCTTTTGAAAAGAAAACGAAAAACGTTTTTATAGACCGAGATCGGACATATCAATGCCGACAAAACTGTCCGATGCTGATGATGCCGTTGGTTTTACTTTGAATACGGGTTTGATGGAAAATCCGAATTCAATAGTTTCGCCGGAAGCGTTAATCAGTTGATTCGTAATACCTGCCGCCATTGGGAAAGAGGTTGAGTTGGCATTGGAGTACATTGGTGGTGCTTGTTCGATATGACCGAATCCACTGTATTTATCATTGAACAGTCCAATTGTCTGATTGGCAGCTTCACCAAAAGGATCTTGAATTGAGTCTTCATCGTTGAGATCATGCTCTTCGAGAATTGAAATATTCCCAAATGAGAGGAACATAATTCCTTGAAAATCATCGTTGGCAAATCCCATAACAATCACGTGAGGATTATGAGTTTTGAGACGACTTACCAATTCGCTGTTATCTGAAACGGCGTACTCGCTTCCAAAGATGTTGTTCAGTGATTCTGCCACGGCTTCGCCAAAAATGGGAGACGCGCCAAGTAATTGTTTTTGAATTTCCGTTAGTTCTGCTTCTTGCGACATTTTGATCCCCTTATCATTGTTTTTCATTGATCTATTGCTATCAATTGCGATGAAAATGACACTTGTTATGAGTATACCGCTCTTTTCAAGAAAAAACTACCCTCTATATATTACTCCGACCGGCAAATATGGTTCTATTCTTAAGCCGCATACAGAATTTTCGGGTGCTTAAAATATTGTGCAATACGTTGTGGGTT
>JFJP01005933.1_pt1 | contig 11322 bp, 10 predicted proteins | sample 431651 | NCBI WGS metagenome assembly JFJP01 (sample SAMN02602958, study PRJNA72255) | Microbial mat metagenome, whole genome shotgun sequencing project. | biome: fresh water; feature: sink hole; material: water; isolation source: purple microbial (photo- and chemosynthetic) mats found in... | reverse complement strand
TGAGCTCCAAGCCGGTCAAGATGCTGTCTTGGTGCTGTCTAAAACACCGTTTTACAGCGAGAGCGGTGGGCAGGTTGGTGACGCCGGCGCGATCTTTTCGGATCATGCGCTGTTTGAGGTGGCTGACACCCAAAAGATCAAGGCCGATGTGTTTGGCCACCACGGGACCCTGAAAACGGGCGAGATCAAGGTGGGGGATGGCGTGACGGCGCACGTCAACTCATCGCTGCGCGCAGCCACCCAACGTAACCACTCGGTGACGCACTTGATGCACAAGGCACTGCGTGAAGTGTTGGGCAGTCATGTGCAGCAAAAGGGCAGCTTGGTGAACCCCGAGCGCACGCGTTTTGACTTTGCCCACAACGCCCCTGTGACCGACGCGGAAATCCGCGAGATTGAAGCCCGCGTGAACGCCGAAATTCTGGAGAACGCTGCAACTCAGGCGCGTGTGATGGACATCGAATCGGCTCAAAAGACGGGCGCCATGATGTTGTTTGGTGAAAAGTACGGCGAGTCGGTTCGTGTGCTGGACGTTGGCAGCAGCCGCGAACTGTGCGGTGGTACCCACGTGCAGCGCGCGGGTGATATTGGCCTCTTTAAGGTGGTGGCGGAAAGCGGCGTGGCCTCGGGGGTGCGCCGGATTGAGGCGGTCACGGGTGTCAATGCACTGACTTACCTGCAGCACCTGGAGGACACGGTAGGCCATGTCGCCCACGTATTGAAAGCCCCGGTGGCCGAGGTCAAGGACCGCATGGCCTCGGTGCTGGAGCATGTCAAGGCACTGGAAAAAGAGGTTTCAGCTCTGAAAGGCAAGTTGGCTTCCAGCCAGGGTGATGATCTGGTGACTCAGGCGCAAGACATTCACGGCGTGAAACTGCTGGTGGCGCGCCTGGAGGGTGCAGATGTCAAAACACTGCGCGACACCATGGACAAGCTCAAGGACAAGCTGAAAACAGCGGTCATCGTGCTGGGCGTGGTCGATGGAGGCAAGGTGCAAATTGCGGTGGGTGTCACTGCGGACACCACGGCCAAAGTCAAAGCGGGTGAGTTGGTCAACTTTGTGGCCGCGCAAGTGGGCGGCAAGGGGGGCGGCAAACCGGATATGGCCATGGCCGGTGGCACCGAACCCGGCAAGCTCGATGTGGCCTTGGCCAGCGTGGCGGGTTGGGTGTCACCCAAGCTCTGACGCTTCTGCATTGATAGCTATTAGCCCATTAGTGATGTGGGCTGCAGGCTTATTTGTCATATATTTTTTTTGAGGGTTGAGAATTGTCAGGGTAGAAAATTCCCTGTGTTTTAGACTCTGCAAGCTTCACCGATCTCACTTTAAGGCCAGTCATGAGTGCATTTTTAAATGAAACAGTTTTGAGTGTCCACCATTGGACAGACCGGCTGTTCAGCTTCACCACAACCCGCGACACCGCGCTGCGTTTTTCCAATGGTCACTTCACCATGATTGGGTTGCGCCAGGAGGGGGGTAAACCTCTGCTGCGCGCGTACAGCATCGTCAGCGCCAACTACGAAGATCACCTGGAATTTTTGAGCATCAAGGTGCAGGACGGCCCACTCACGTCCAAACTGCAGCACATTAAGGTGGGCGACCAAATTGTGGTGGGCAAAAAGCCCACAGGCACGCTGCTGATTGACTACCTGCTGCCAGGCAAAAATCTGTATCTGTTTGGCACGGGCACCGGCCTAGCGCCTTTTTTGAGCATTGTGCGCGACCCCGACACCTATGAGAAGTTTGAAAAAGTCATCCTGGTGCACGGCGTGCGCCAGGTGGCCGAACTCGCCTACTACGAGTACCTGACGGTCGACCTGCCCAAACACGAATTTCTGGGTGAACTGGTCAGCGCCCAAATGCTGTATTACCCGACGGTCACGCGCGAGCCCTTCAAAAACCGGGGCCGCATCACCGACCTGATCCAGTCCGGCAAGTTGCAAATCGACCTGGGCCTACCCAAGTTTGACCCCGCTACCGACCGCGCCATGATGTGTGGCAGTCCGGCGTTGCTGAAAGACCTGAAGGAAATTCTGGAAAAACGTGGCTTTCTGGAAGGCAACACCACCAAACAAGGTGACTTTGTGGTCGAACGCGCGTTTGTGGAGCAATGAGCATGAGTCATCACGATGTCTATGCCATTGGCAACGCGCTGGTAGATTCTGAATACCAGTTGACCGACGCGCAGCTGCTGGCTGCCGGCGTGGCCAAGCGGCACATGACCTTGATTGACGCTCAGCGCCGTGCAGAACTGCTCAAACACGTTCATGGCATCGAAGCGCACCGCACTGGGGGTGGGTCGGCCGGCAACACGGTGGTGGCAGTGGCTCAGTTGGGCGGGCACGCGTTTTATTCTTGCCGTGTGGCGGACGATGAGTTGGGCGATTTCTATACACAGGACCTGTTGGCGCATGGTGTGGCAACCAACCTCACGCATACCAAGGCGCCAGAGGGACAGACTGGTATTTGCATGGTCATGGTCACACCAGACGCAGAGCGCAGCATGAGCACTTTTTTGGGTGCCACCGCAGACATCGACGCCACCGCACTGCAGCCGCATGACATCGTCAAATCCAAGGTGTACTACATGGAGGGCTATTTGGCGGCGTCACCCACCGGGCTGGATGCTGCCCTGAAAGGCCGGGCAATCGCCAGGGAGGCGGGTGTGGCGCTGGCCACCACCTTGAGTGACATGACCATGATCAATTTTTGCCGCCCCGGGCTGGATGCTATGGTCGGCGATGCTGAAACTGGCACACTGGACTACCTGTTTTGCAACGAAGAAGAAGCCCAGGTGTGGTGTGGCAATGAAGACTTTGAGCAAATTTGTCAGCAACTCAGTGCGCAGGCCCGTGTGGTGTGCGTGACGCGCAGCGCCAAAGGTTGTGTGGTGCTGGAGGGGGGCGCCCAAACCGATGTGCCTGCGGCAAAGGTCAAGGCCGTTGACACCAACGGCGCAGGTGACATGTTTGCGGGTGCCTTTTTGTACGCGGTGACCCATGGCTATGACCATGCGCAAGCGGCCTGGCTGGCCAACCAATGCGCCGGGCGCGTCGTTTCTCAGGTGGGGAATCGTCTGGATCAAAAAAGCATCGATGAGCTCAAGCTGGCGTTTGTGCGGCACGTTGGCGGGACGATGTGAAAGTGTTTGGTTTTATTCACATCTGACTTATTTAATAGGGTATTGAGTCAAAGCAGTGACTTTTTTCACCGGTACATGGACAATACGGGATGCAGCTGCAATCAAGGTGTGACAGCCGCAGTTCGTATCAACCACTTAGGAACATATCAATGACAAATCGTCGCGTATTCATTTTGCAATCGGTTATCGGTACAAGCGTATTGGCTTCGGGCGCGGCAATGGCTGCAGCTCCTATGGTCGCTGAGACAGATGCCAATGCCAAGGGTCTGGGTTACGTGGCCGATACCGCCAAGGCTGACGCCGCCAAGTACCCTAAACATACTGCTGCTCAAAACTGCAGCAACTGTGCTCTGTATCAAGGCAAAGCGGGCTCTACTTCTGGCGGTTGCCCCCTGTTTGCAGGTAAGGAAGTCACAGCCAAAGGCTGGTGCAGCGCATACGCCAAGAAAGCGTAAATCTGACTCGCTGAGTTCAGATCTCCAAAAAACCCACCCTTGCGGTGGGTTTTTTTATGAGTGCGTCACTTCAAACGACGGTGTTCTGAGCATGTGTTTGGACCTTGTTGCACCACTCAAGCACTGAGCCCACGGTAAAACATATAGCCTGCCAGAAAAAACAAAATGCTCGCAAAAATTCTTTTCAGTCGTTTCACCGGGAGTTTGTGTGCCGCAGCGGCACCCACAGGCGCGGTCATGACGCTGCAGCTGGCAATCACGACCAAACCCGGAAGCCAGATATAACCTAGGGAGTAAGTTGGCAAATGGGTCAAGCCCAGGCCACTGACCGCATAACCCAGGGCGTTGGCCAAAGCAATGGGGAAACCCAGCGCCGCCGACGTGGCCACGGCATTATGAATCGCCACGTTGCACCAGGTCATGAAGGGCACGCTGATAAACCCACCGCCAGCGCCCACCAAACCGGACAAAAACCCGACGACGGACCCAGCGCCAAGTAGTCCAGCAGGACCGGGTATCGACCGGGTGGGGGCCGGCTTTTTATCAAGAAACATCTGGGTGGCAGAAAAGCTCACAAATACAGCAAAAAACAAGGCCAGCGCTGAGCCCTTGAGGACCGAGAAGACGCCCATGCTGGCGACGATTGACCCCAAAACGATGCCTGGTGCCAGCCCTTTGACCAGATCCCAGCGGATAGCCCCCCGCTTTTGATGGGCGCGAACACTGGACACAGAGGTGAACATAATGGTGGCCATCGACGTGGCGATGGCCATTTTGATGGCGAGTTCAGAGACGACACCTTGCCCGGAAAGAATGGCTGTCATGAACGGCACCATGATCATTCCGCCGCCAATGCCCAAGAGACCCGCTAGGAAGCCTGTGGCCAGTCCGAGCAGGATAAGAGTCAGAATCAGGGAGGGTTCAAAGTGCATGGGTCTGGAGCGAGAAGGTGTCTGCCTTGCCACCGAACCCGCATCCTGAACCGGGGTTCAGGTGGGCGAGGTCAGAGAAAGCTTGGGTTCATCTAACGCGAGATGATCACGCCGCTGTCACGATATTCCAAGCCCTGGCTCAATGAGCATTGGTTCAAGAAAATATAAAGCCCGGCGAGCAAGACAGACAGTCTGTATTCTAGAGCCGCCACCGGGTGGTGTGCGGCAAGAATGGACTCAAAAAGAACTCAACGGACCGTCAGCGCGAAATTTGCACATAAATTTCATTGGCTTTGATCATGCCCAACTCTCGTCGGGCTTGTTCTTCAACCATGTCCAGGCCTTCTTTGAGGTCGCGGACCTCGGCTTCGAGTTGGTTATTGCGTTGCACAGCCAGCAGATTCTGCTGGTTTTGCTCATTGAGCGCTGTCCGCAGTTGGGCAACATTGGACAAGCTGCCACGACCGAACCACAGCTGGGCGTGTATCACCACCAGCAATGTGATTAAAACGGCCGGGACAACTCGGTGGCGCATGGGGATTAACGCAAGTTATAAAACGCCGCACGACCAGGGTAGCTGGCGACATCACCGAGGTCTTCTTCGATGCGCAACAATTGGTTGTACTTGGCCATACGGTCCGAGCGGCTGAGCGACCCCGTTTTGATTTGACCGGCGTTCATGCCCACGGCGATGTCGGCAATGGTCGAGTCTTCGGTTTCGCCCGAGCGGTGGCTGATGACAGCGGTGTAACCGGCGCGCTTGGCCATCTCGATGGCAGCAAAAGTCTCGGTCAAGGTGCCAATCTGGTTGATCTTGATCAGGATCGAGTTGGCAATGCCCTTGTCAATGCCTTCCTTGAAGATCTTGGTATTGGTCACAAACAAGTCGTCGCCGACGATCTGCACGTTTTTGCCCAGACGGTCGGTAAGAACCTTCCAGCCATCCCAGTCGCCTTCTGCCATGCCGTCTTCGATGCTGATGATGGGGTACTTGTCGACCCAGGTGGCCAGCATATCGGTCCACTCCTCTGCACTCAAGACCATGCCTTCCCCTTCGAGGTGGTACTTGCCGTCCTTGTAAAACTCGCTCGCTGCGCAGTCCAGCCCCAGGGCGATGTGTTCGCCGGCGACAAAACCTGCTTTGTCAATGGCCTGCAAAATCAGCTGGATAGCGGCTTCATGGCCACCTTCGACCTTGGGAGCGAAACCCCCTTCGTCACCCACTGCGGTGCTGATACCCTTGTCGTGCAGGATTTTCTTCAAGGCATGAAACACTTCCGCGCCGTAGCGCAGGGCTTCACGGAAAGACGGCGCACCCACCGGAATAATCATGAACTCTTGAATATCGAGGTTGTTGTTGGCGTGCTCGCCGCCGTTGATCACGTTCATCATCGGCACAGGCATTTGCATGCCGCCCATGCCGCCAAAGTAGCGGTACAGCGGCAGGCCGGACTCTTCGGCCGCAGCACGAGCCACCGCCATCGATACGGCCAACATGGCGTTGGCACCCAGGCGCGACTTGTTCTCGGTGCCGTCCAGGTCGATCAGGGTCTTGTCCAGAAAGGCTTGTTCCGAGGCATCCAGGCCCAGGACGGCCTCAGAAATTTCGGTGTTGATGTGCTCAACGGCTTTCAGCACACCCTTGCCCAGATAGCGGGTTTTGTCGCCGTCACGCAGCTCGATGGCTTCGCGGCTACCGGTCGAAGCACCACTTGGCACGGCCGCACGGCCCATGGTGCCGCTTTCCAGCAACACATCGCACTCCACCGTGGGGTTGCCACGGGAGTCCAGAATTTCACGACCTACGATGTCTACGATTGCACTCATTGGCTTCTTTCAGTAGTTAAAGTAAAAATGGATACGCGAGCAAGTCTGACAGGTCAGCTTGCAAAATTTTGTTCCAAAAACCCTTGCTTTTTGGTGACCTGATCCAGCGCCAGCAGGGTCTCCAACAGCGCCTTCATGTGTTTGAGCGGCACGGCGTTCGGGCCGTCACTCATGGCTTGATCCGGGTTCGGATGGGTTTCCATGAACAAACCGGCGACCCCCACCGCCACGGCGGCGCGGGCCAGCACCGGCACCATCTCACGCTGCCCGCCGCTGCTGCCGCCCAGTCCTCCAGGCAATTGCACCGAGTGCGTTGCATCAAACACCACGGGTGCACCGGTGTCACGCATGATGGCCAGCGAGCGCATGTCGCTCACCAAGTTGTTGTAGCCAAAACTGACCCCGCGCTCGCAGGCCATGAAGTTATCTTCTGGCAGACCCACTTCACGCGCCGCGGCACGGGCTTTGTCGATGACGTTTTTCATGTCACCGGGTGCCAGAAACTGGCCTTTCTTGATATTGACCGGCAAACCACTTTGCGCCACGGCACGGATGAAGTCAGTCTGGCGGCACAGAAAAGCCGGGGTTTGCAGCACATCCACCACGCTGGCCACTTGGGCAATCTGGTCTTCATCGTGGATGTCGGTCAGCACCGGCAAACGTAGTTCACGTTTGACTTTGGCCAGAATCTCCAAGCCTTTGTCGATGCCCGGGCCGCGGAAGGTGCTGCCACTCGACCGGTTGGCCTTGTCAAAACTGCTTTTAAAAATGAATGGAATGCCCAGGCTTGCCGTGATTTCCTTCAAGGTGCCCGCGGTGTCCATCTGCAGTTGCTCGGACTCAATCACGCACGGGCCGGCAATCAGGAAAAACGGCTGCTGTAAACCAATGTCAAAACCGCACAGTTTCATCAGGCAATGGCTTTCGTAGTGCTTTGTGCAATCTGGTTGTCCAGCGCCGCGCGTATGAAGGCATTGAACAGCGGGTGGCCGTTCCAGGGGGTGGATTTGAATTCAGGGTGAAACTGGACACCGATGAACCAAGGGTGCACGCTCTGCGGCAGCTCGACAATTTCGGTCAGATGTTCGCGCTGGGTCAGCGCCGAGATCACCAGACCGGCTTCGCGCAGTTGCTCCAGATAATTGACGTTGGCCTCAAAGCGATGGCGGTGCCGCTCGGTCACCACATCGCCATAAATCTTGTGTGCCAGCGTGTTTTTGGCGACGTCTGAACTTTGAGCGCCCAGGCGCATGGTGCCGCCCAGATCCGACTCTTCACTGCGAATTTTGATGCTGCCATCTTCGTCCTTCCATTCGGTGATCAGGGCGATCACCGGGTTGGAGCACTGCGGGGCAAATTCGGTGCTGTTGGCATCTTTCAAACCCGCCACGTGACGGGCGAATTCGATGGTGGCCACTTGCATACCTAGGCAAATACCCAGATACGGCACTTTGTGCTCGCGGGCGTACTGCGCTGCGCAAATTTTGCCTTCGACCCCGCGCACACCAAAGCCGCCCGGCACCAGAATCGCATCGAACTTAGCCAACTGGGCCACGCTTTCAGGCGTGATGGTTTCAGACTCGATGTACTGGATTTTGACCCGCACATGGTTCTTCATGCCAGCATGACGCAGCGCTTCGTTGAGTGACTTGTAGCTGTCACTTAACTCCACATATTTGCCCACCATGGCGATGTTGACCTCGCCCTGCGGGTGCGCCGTTTCAAACACCAAGTCGTCCCAGCGTTTCAGATTTGCGGGTGGCGTGTTCAGCCGCAGTTTGTCGCAAATCAGGCCGTCCAAGCCTTGTTCATGCAACATGCGCGGCACCTTGTAGATGGTGTCCACGTCCCACATCGAGATCACGCCCCAGGCCGGCACATTGGAAAACAGCGAAATCTTTTGCCGCTCTTCGTCGGGTATCGGACGGTCTGCGCGGCACAACAAAGCGTCGGCCTGAATGCCGATTTCGCGCAACTGCTTGGCGGTGTGCTGGGTGGGTTTGGTCTTGAGTTCACCGGCTGCGGCAATCCAGGGCACATAGCTCAGGTGCACAAAGGCACTGTTGTTGGGCCCCAGTTGCAGACTGAGTTGACGCACGGCTTCCAGAAACGGCAGCGACTCGATGTCACCCACGGTGCCGCCAATTTCGACAATCGCAACATCCACCGCCTCAGGGGTGCCAAAACCGGCACCCCGTTTGATGAAATCCTGGATCTCATTGGTGACATGCGGAATGACCTGCACGGTTTTGCCCAGGTAGTCACCCCGACGCTCTTTCTCGAGCACGCTTTTGTAAATCTGGCCGGTGGTGAAATTGTTGGCCTTTTTCATGCGCGTCTCAATGAAACGCTCATAGTGGCCCAGGTCCAAGTCGGTTTCAGCGCCATCGTCGGTCACAAACACTTCACCATGCTGAAACGGCGACATGGTGCCGGGATCGACATTCAAATAAGGGTCAAGCTTGATCAAAGTGACTTTGAGGCCGCGCGATTCGAGGATCGCGGCGAGAGAGGCGGAGGCGATTCCCTTGCCCAGGGAAGACACCACACCGCCGGTGACGAAGACAAATTTGGTCATGTCAAGGGGAGCTGCACGCTCAAGGAGCTGGTAAAAAAGGATTATAGGGGCCGCGCCCATGCCGCCGGTGTCGCCACCCGTAGCGCTCTGTTACATTGCGGCGCATGAAAGATTTAGCTGGAAAACACATCGTTTTGGGTCTCACGGGCGGCATCGCCTGCTACAAGTCGGCCGAGTTGTGCCGGCTGTTAATCAAGGCCGGCGCCACCGTTCAAGTGGTCATGACGGCGGCGGCCGAGCAGTTCATCACACCGGTGACGATGCAGGCCTTAAGCCAGCGTGTGGTGTACGGTTCGCAGTGGGACGCGCGTGCGGCCAACAACATGGCCCACATCAATTTGAGCCGCGAAGCCGATGCCATGTTGTTGGCGCCTTGTAGTGCGGATTTCATTGCCAAGCTGGCGCAGGGCAGGGCCGATGAGCTGCTCAGCCTGATATGTCTGCCGCGACCGGCAGACGCTGTGCATTTGCTGATCGCCCCGGCTATGAACCGCGAGATGTGGGCACATCCGGCCACCCAGCGCAATCTGGCGCAGGTGGCGGCAGACGGAGCGCTTGTGCTGGGTGTGGGGGCGGGTGACCAGGCGTGTGGCGAAACCGGTGATGGGCGCATGCTGGAGCCACAGGAGTTGCTCGACGACGTTGTGGCGTTTTTTCAGCCCAAGGTGCTGGCCGGGCAACACGTGCTGGTGACCGCCGGACCGACGTATGAGGCCATTGACCCGGTACGCGGCATCACCAACCTGTCCAGTGGCAAGATGGGTTTTGCCATTGCGCGCGCTGCACGGGAGGCTGGAGCTGAGGTGACTCTGGTGGCCGGTCCGGTGAGTTTGGCGACACCGCGTGGCGTGCAGCGGGTCGATGTGCGTTCAGCATCAAATATGCTCAAAGCCGTTACGGATAATTCGCAGACAGCTAGTATATTTATAGCTACTGCGGCAGTGGCTGACTGGCGACCCGATCATGCGGCCGATCGGAAGATCAAGAAGGACGGCAGTGGTCAAGCGCCGGCATTGAGCTTTGTGGAAAACACCGACATCCTGGCCACCGTGGCGCAATCACCCCGGGCCATCAGCGGCGCCTTGTTTTGTGTTGGTTTTGCCGCCGAGAGCCACGACTTGCTGGCGAATGCGCAAGCCAAGCGACTGCGCAAAGGTGTGCCCTTGTTGGTGGGCAACATTGGCCCGGCCACTTTTGGACAAGATGACAACGCTTTGCTGTTGGTTGATGCGCACTGCAGTCGGGAACTTCCACGCGACAGCAAATTGTCATTAGCTCGTCAATTAATAGCAGATATCGCAACGAGAACAAGGGCTGGAGCCTGATTATGCTGAGTATCGACATCAAGATCATCGACCCCCGCATGGCAGACCAGTTGCCAGCCTATGCCACACCGGGCAGTGCCGGCCTGGATTTGCGGGCTTGTTTGCACGAACCGTTGACCTTGCAGGCCAACGCCTGGCATTTGGTGCCCACCGGGATTGCCATATATCTCAAAGACCCAGGCTACGCCGCCCTGATCCTGCCTCGCTCAGGGCTGGGTCACAAACACGGCATCGTGTTGGGGAATCTGGTTGGCTTGATTGACAGTGATTACCAAGGGCAATTGATGGTGAGCGCCTGGAACCGCAGCGACACCGCCTTCACCATCGAGCCGATGGAGCGCATAGCGCAACTGATGGTGGTGCCGGTGATGCAGGCACAGTTCAACGTGGTCGATGAATTTCCGGCCAGTGAACGCGGCGAGGGCGGCTATGGGTCGACCGGCAAGGCATGACCTGTGAGCCCCGACCTGTAAGTCCCGTGGCCTTAATGCAGAGTCTCGCTGCCCGAGTTTAGGCTGTGCAGGGGGGCGAGTTTAAAAAATCCTGTGCCTGCGGTGCCGCTGCCAATTTCCGCTTCGGTCGCCTCGCGCACAGCACGCACATTGAGCTTCAAGCGTAGGGCAATGCCCGCCAGCGGGTGATTGCCGTCGAGCACCACGTGGTCGGGATAGATGTCGGTCACGGTATAGATGGCATCTCGTGGTTCGTCTGACCCACAGCCCTCGGGCAGTGCCGTGCCATCAAATGTCATGCCTTCCTCCAACTCGGGTGGGAACAGCTCACGAGGTTCCAAAAATACCAGTTGCTCGTTGTATTCACCAAAACCTTGTTCCGGCTCGATTTGCAAATTGACCGTACTGCCGGCGCCGCAGCCCTGGAGGGCGGCTTCAATGACAAGAAACAAATCGTCGCCACCGATCAGAAATTCGACTGGCTCGTCGAGGACGTCCAATTCTTCGCCCAGAGTGTCGGTGAGCGTCCAGCTTAAAGCAGCCACGCATTGTTGATTGATTTTCATACGAGAATTGTCGCAGTTTGAGTTGGCCAGATTTCCCGGCCGAT
>JFJP01027545.1_pt1 | contig 11323 bp, 8 predicted proteins | sample 431651 | NCBI WGS metagenome assembly JFJP01 (sample SAMN02602958, study PRJNA72255) | Microbial mat metagenome, whole genome shotgun sequencing project. | biome: fresh water; feature: sink hole; material: water; isolation source: purple microbial (photo- and chemosynthetic) mats found in... | reverse complement strand
AACAAAAGGACTTGACAATCGATTCACTTCGGAATTTTCATTGAAAAGCTCGTTTTCATCAATGATGAGTCTTTTTTCTGAAGGAACTGACAAAGAAGTTACTGTTGGAGTTAAATGAGGGGTAAAAGGAGTGACCAAAGCCAAAGGAGTTAACAATGGATTTAGCAAAGTTTTTTGTAGAGTATTTTGCAAAGGATTTTGATTTTGTAAAGGATTTTGGAAAGAATTTTGCAAATTATTCTTTTGATTTTGTGAAGGATTTATTGAAGGATTTTTTGAAGGATTTTGTGAAGGCTTTTCTAAAGGATTTATTGAAGGATTTTCTGAAGGATTTTCTAAAGGATTTATTGAAGGATTTTCTGAAGGATTTTCTAAAGGATTTTCTAAAGGATTTATTGAAGGATTTTCTAAAGGATTTATTGAAGGATTTTCTAAAGGATTTTCTAAAGGATTTTGCAAAATAATCTCTAAAGGATTTTCTAAAGGATTTTCTAAAGGATTTTCTAAAGGATTCGGCAAAATAATCTCTAAAGGATTTTCTAAAGGATTCGGCAAAGAAGTTTCTGAATTATTGTCGTTTTTCTCTGGTTTTCCAGTTTTTTCTTTGAATAATTGATCTAAATTGAAGGTTTTTGTCTCTTTTTCCCCACCACTGTGATTTTCCTTGTTATTTCCTTGGTGAACCTCCTCCTCCTCCTCTTGATCCATTGAATGAGAAGAAGGGGAGCTTTGGTTTTTCTTTGTTTCTTTTCCATAATTATCAATGGAATCGAAAATATCGAATAATTCTTCATTCTGAACAAACTTTTTCGATTCAAAAGGCTTTTTTTCATCACTATTTTTTTTTTTTTTCACTATTTTGAAATCATTGAGATCCTCGTGTTTTTCATCAAGAATTTTTCGTGAATTCACAAGAAAACTGTCGATTTTCTGATGAGAATCGAGCTCGAAACGCTTGCGTTTCAATGAATATTGATCGAAGCAGTCCCGTTTTGAAGGTTTTTTAAAAGGGTTTTCTTTGAAGGAGGTTTCTTTTGATGGCAAGTCTTTAATTATTGAGTCTTTTATTATTGAGTCTTTTAGAAAGTCTTTTATTATTGAGTCTTTTATTGTTATTGAGTCTTTTATTGTTATTGAGTCTTTAATTATTGAGTCTTTTAGAAAGTCTTTAATTATTGAGTCTTTTATTTGTAATTTTTTAAGGTCTTTTATTGGCTCTTTCTTTAATTCTTTTATTGGCAATTTCAATGGTAATTTTGCAGTTTCTTTCTCTTTTGGTAAGACAAATGCAAGGGGTTCTGTTGCTTTTTCCCCTAAAAGCTCCTTTTTAGTTTTTTCTTCAAAAAGCTGTATTTTCGATTCTATTGCGATTTCTTTGATAGGTTCTTTTATCTTTTCTCTTATGATTTCTTTGATAGAAACCATGGCTTTTTCTATAGGATTTTCTTTTAAAAGCTCTTTTTTTCTCTCTTCTTTTCTCTCTTCTTTTTTCTTTGGTAAATCCTTGGTTTTCTCCATTGAAATTTCGTTTTTCTCATTGTAATTCGAGGTTTTATTCATTGGAAAAATGCACTTTTTTTTCTTCAAATTCTGTGTAAAAGTCCTATTGAATTCTTCAATAAGACTCATCACATTCCTTAAATTCTCTATAGGCTCCCATGTATTGGACTCTTCGGGCCATCCTTCCCATTTTACACTGTATAAAGTCTTATTATTCTCAATCTTCTTGTTACGAATCGCCTCCACCTCATAAATCAAATGACCTTCATCATCTTGACCCACTGCTTCATTAAAATTCATTTTGATGTTTTTTGAAGGTTTTTTGAAGGGTTTTTTGAAGGGTTTTGAAGGTTTTTTGAAGGGTTTTTTGAAGGGTTTTTTGAAGGGTTTTTTAAAGGGTTTTTTAAAGAGGTTTTTTAAAGAGGTTTTTAAAAGTTTTTTGGCTTTTTCAAAGGGTTTTCCTTTTGGAAATGTTTTTTTCGAAGTTGAAAGGTTTATTTCTTTTTCGAATGCTAAAAACGCGAAATTATAAAAGGTTTTTATCTGTCGAAATGAAAAAGGCTAATTTGAGCCATTTTTTTGAGGTAAAGGAGCAATTTTAAAGAAAAAATCAAAAAAATTTGATTTTTGTTTGAATAAATTTAAAAATTTTGGTTTTTTCTAAATAATTGTCTTTAAACTTTTTTCTCTTTGAAAAAACTTGAATTCAGCCAATAAATAAAACCCTTGATTTCTTCTATATAAACCCCAAAAAATGCCCATTCCAAATAAATTTTCCTTTCAAGCTTTTTCCCATGAAAAAAAAGAACAAATCCAAAGAAAAACCCCAAGAAAACAGTTCCCACCTGAAAAAAACCCTTGCAGTTTTTTTATTTTTCTTATAAAATCCAATCGAAAAAAATAGGTCTTAAAAAATGACTATAAGAAATTCATAGGCACCCATCGGCATTTGTTTAACAACGAGCAGAAGAAATTCGCTATCACTAATTCCGACCTTTTGACCCAATTGAACCAGCTGGTCAACAAGAAAAAAGACGGCATCTTCGGGGTCATCAAACGCAATCTTTTTCCTGGTATCCTCGCAGAAATACAAAAGAACTCCGATTCAGAAACAGCTATGATCATAAACTCCGAAAATATTGAGTAATTTTATCAATTTTATCGATTTTATCGATTTTTATCCATTTTATCCATTTTATCGATTTTTATCCATTTTATCTATCTTATAGCTAGCTAGCTAGTTTAATCGATTTCCCTTTTATTTCATATAGGACTCTTTACAAAGAGTATTTATACTATTCTGATTATGAGGATGATGACAGCAAGCAGTATGATCCAAAACTGATCACACAGCCTTTAAGAGTGACTTTCCAAGAATATGATGATTTTAAGCTTAAGGAAGCGAAAAAAGGGTCTGATGATGATTTTTTCCAGAAATTCATGCTGAATGACAGTCCTGTCCTCTTTGAGAAGTTCTGTGAAGGGTTCGGACTGAATGATGCTGTTTTTGAGCTGAAGATACTGGAGAAACTCTATGGAAACGTGAAGGTGGATGTGATTAATCAAAGGTCATGGAAGGAGATTGAAGGGATTGGGTGCGAATTGAACAATTCCAAGTATTTTAATCTATTGATTTTTTTCTTTATTGTCTGAAGAATGACTCAAGATATGCAATTAGAGCTTTTGTTTTCAGATTTCCTGTCTGACGCCTCAAAAGACACAAGCAAGGCAAGACTTGCAAATAACATCGATTTAGGTGAATGGAAGACAGTCTATGAGGAGCTCAAAGAGAAAATCCCTAAGAAGCTTATTTTTTCAAGCCCTAATGATTGGATTTCCTTTTTAAGACATGAAGTCCGTGGAATTACACAGCCACAGTTCAATATTCAACTAGAAGGCTCTTGGATTGGAGGCCATCAGGAACCAATGGGGTAATAAATCGTTCTTTGTTAACTTCTAATCATATATTGTCTTGATAGATTAAAAGGTCTCTATCTCAACCATGGCCCAGGCTCTAATGAGTGGTTCTGTGTGCCGAAATCCTCACTTGACCCTTTACAAACCCTTCTACATTCTCAGAAAAACCTGGATATTTTCCGTTCAGAAGGCCTTTGGTATTGTGACCCTCACTTTCTTCGTTCAAACGGGATTCCAGTGATAAATTTCATTCAAAATAAAGGAGATATGGTATTTGTAAATCGCGGTCTTGTCTATTGGATCAAAAGCCTAGGAGCTACAGTGAATTCAGGCTGGAATCTGATGGGAAATGACTTAGAACAAATAGGACTTTTATTAAAAAGATATGAATTCAATAAAAAGTACGAAATGGAGAATATTATCAATGTGAAGACCTTTTGCTTTGATCTATTGAATAATTTAGTGGCATTTCCTAGGCTTCTTGCTGGGGAGGGGCTTAAGAATAAGGGCTTTCTTCTGTTGAAGACAGCTGTAGAACGGTTTCTCGAAGAGGAAGAGAAAATGAGGGAGGATACTGTCAAAAGCCTGCACGAGAAAGCACAGAAGAAATTCAGATTAGAAGCTAATGATGGACTAAATGTAATAGATTTTTGAATTTTTTTCGATTTTCTAAGAAAAATCTAATAAAAATTTCCTTTGTAAAAACCAAGATTTCAGAATGCGAGAATTGTGGTTCAGAAATCTTCAATTATTTCGTGAAATGCATGAAATGTCAAGGGAATTCGTGTGATTTTCTTCTTTGTTTCAAATGCCTGCAGCTGAATTCACATCAATGTGAGAAAAAGTGCTATATTTTCATTGAAAATTTCTGCAGCAAGTCATTTTCGGCTTTTTTGAAAAAGCTTGGGAATTCTTCGAAAATGAAGGGAATTTCAAAAGAAATCAAAGAAGATGCAAACAAAAGAATTCAAACTTCTTTTTATGTGAATTTTGATCAAAATCTGCAAATTACTGAAGAAGAAGAAGAAGAACAAGGGGAATTAGAAAGAGATTTAAACAAGAAAAATTCAAGAAAGAGACCAGGTTTTGAAGTCTTGAAAAAGCAAGAAAAAAACGAAGACTTTAAAAAACAAGAAAAAAGCTTGAAAAAGCCTGAAAACAACGAGGAAAAAAGCTTGAAAAAGCCTGAAAACAACAAAGGCTTGAAAAAAGCTGAAAACAACGAAGACTTGAAAAAGCCTGAAAAAAACGAAGAAAAAAGCTTGAAAAAGCCTGAAAACAACGAAGGAAAAAGCTTGAAAAAGCAAGAAAAACCTCAAAAAAAGCTGAAAAATGCGAAGAATTCAGAAAATGCTAAGAATTTGGTCAAAAACCAGGAAATTCAAAAGAAAATCCTTATTGAAGAAGAGATTCCATTGAAAAACCCCATCGCAAAGCGTAAAATTCCCTTTATAGAAGAAGAAGATGAAGAAATAAGAGAAGAAGTGCTGTTTTCTCCAAGAAAAACCCGCAATTTTCTTTCTAAAAACTCAGAAAAAAAACTGAAAAAAAACGTTGAAATTTCTTTGAAAAAGCGTGAAAATAATGTTGAATTATCTCCAAAATTCGAAAAAACCCTTGAATTTCCTCAGAAAACAAACGGAGACTTGAAAAAACCCCATGAAATTGAGTTTTCTTTGAAAACCCCGTTCGAAAAAAACGTAGATTCTTTGAAAACCCAGCTAGAAAAAAAAGTCGATTTATCAAAAAAAAGCATATCTAAAAAACCCCCTGTTTTTTCTATGAAAAAACTCGCTGAAAACCCCCCAGAAAAAAACCTGGACTTTTCTTCTAAAAAGCCGATCGAAAAAGTTTCTGAAGAATTAGATTTGAGCAAAAGCCTTTCTAAAAAGCAATATAGTCAGCACGAGCAAGAGCTTTACATAGAAAAAATCAACAAAAAGAAACAACAGCAGCAAAAAGCCCGATTCCTAAGCGAAATCCCTACCGAAAGCCTCAATATAAACAATATAAACAATATACAGAACAATTTTTCGATCAATAATAACCAAAATTTCTTCAATTTCCCTACAAATTTACCAGAAAATTCCGAAATAAAGACCATTGTTTTAACAAATTTCCTCCAAAATTCCAATTTCATCAATAAAAACTGCGAAAAGACTGAATTTTCTGTTATTAATGACCAATTTTCGCAATTGGCAAGGCTTGTTGTGAAGGAAAACATGGAAAATCTCATTGAAAGTGAAGAAATTGATAAGAATGAGGAAAAAGCCATGCTTACTTCAAATGAAATCAAACAAGTGAGTTCTTTTTCAATGATTTTTCATGATTTCTTTTCAATTTTAGCTCAAAGAACTGAAGGAAACAGTCATTACCTTAGAGAAATTGCCACAAATGACTACTTATCAAATGGAAAGAATAAAGGCACGAATTGAGAGTTTTACCAAGTTTCCCATCAGTCAATTGATGCTAAATGAGGTATTTATTTAGAAATTAATTTATAGAAATAAAGGGAATTTGGAAAGGATTATCAACATTTGATGAGAATGTATGCAGAATTAAGACCAGGGTCGGTTTTTAAGGACATTTTGAAGAATTTGCTTGATAGAATCAACTGATTATTTTTAATTTTAATGGTTTTTTTAAGGTTTTATTGTTAAAAAATTACAGAAAGAAAAAAAAATCAATTTTTTTTTTATAAAGACATATTTATTGATAAAATAACAGAAATTCTTTTAAAAGAAGGCTTAGACCAATATTCCCTCACATCATTAATAATTGATATTGAAGAAACACTTGTTTTTGAATTTTTTTATTAGTTTTGATCAAAGATAAAAAAATTGAACTTTTTATTTAGTTTTTAAATAAAAATTATTGCTAAATGAATGCTAAACACATTTTTTCTTGCAAATATTCTTCGTTCTTACATAAAATGAATTAAATAATAAAACAAATAACCATCAAATCCCATTAGTTCTTAAAAATTTTCAAAAATAATACATTTCCTCAAATATTCTTTTCTTTTCATTCTTTATCAAAGAAGAAAGATATTTTTTCAAACTCAAACTCCAAAAAAACATGTAGATTACGTATATATTTCATTTTTTCTTATTAAAAACAAAGACAAATTAAAACTCCATCACATCTCAACTCATAGTTTCCTGATTTGAAATTTTTATCTAAAATTTTTCAAATTTCTCATAAAGAAAAATAAATCTTAAAAAAATTTCAAATTCCAGTTTCAAAAGAAATTGGTTTTATTTTATATCTTCCGAGACCAAAATCATTTATAAATTTTTCTTATCTGCAAAAAATTATTCATTTAATTAAAAAATTCACTAATTTTTATAGAAGATCCCTATAAATACTTTACATCAAAGACATCATTATATGGAAGAAATAAAATCCACTCATAGTCTAGACAATTTCCCATGTGTTTTTGAAGACCATATACCTTCCAAAAACAGTTCAAACTTGCAATTTCTGCAACGTTTTGGTGAGCGTCGGCTATATACTAATGAAGAAGATGACCTTATAACAAGCCTGAGCTTCGATAGATCCGGCTCTCATTTGGCGGTCGGAGACCATGCAGGTCGTTTGATCGTCTTCCGATATTCCTCAAAACGTGATGAATTAAACGAAGATCTCACAAATGATCAGTTATCTTCTTGTTTGTCCAATAGTGCCAGTGCCAAATGCACTACCTGTGAGAAGAAATATTCAATCAGTTTTGATTGTGATAATTTGGATATAAGTGATGAGTTTGAATTTGAATACATTCACGAGTTTCAATCCCATCAAAAAGATGTTGATTTTCTCAAAAATCAGGAAGTAAGCCCACAAATCAATAACATCAAATGGCTCACCCCCAACGGTTTAGAAATGAGTCTAATTACTTCCAATAGTAAGAGCATCAAATTGTGGAGAATCAAGGAAAACACAAAAAAAGATAGCTTCATCTTCACATCAATGCCGACTTTCTCTTCCAAAGTTAGACAAAATTTCTATAAATTGCATGATTATGCAATAAATTCTTTATCAATCGCAAAAAACGATGAGAGTTTCCTAACTTCTGATGACCTAAAGATCAATCTGTGGGACCTGAATGAGCCCAATAAACCGTATAATCTGATTGATATGACCCCGTTTGATATCGATGATCTATCAGAAGTTATAACCAGTTGCAATTTCCACCCTTTTCATGATCACCTATTCACGTTCGGTTCAAGTCAAGGAAATTTAAGGATTGGAGATCTAAGAAAAAATGGAGTTTGTGATAGAAACTGTTTAACACTCAAAAACCATCATAAAGATCTTTATAAAGATTGTGAAGAGTTTTCTGCTTTGATCAGATCTGTGTCAAATTGCCAATTTTTAAAACAAGATTACAAAATTATTGCAAGAGATTATTTAAATATTTTCGTGTGGGATATCAGAAATGATAAAGCACCCGAGCAGATTATCCCAATTCATGAACCGTTGAAAGGAAAACTGCATCACTTGTTCAAGAATGAACAAATTTTTGATCAGTTTTCTTTAGCTGTTCAACCAGGGGAAACAAAAGTTCTTACAGGGAATTATGATGATTCCTTTCATTTGATCGATCTAGAAAATCAAAGGAATATGAAATATAAGATAATGGAAGGCGAGGATGTCAAATGTGAAGGTTTTAATGATGAGAGTTGCAAAAATTGGAACTTTGAAAACAAAATACTCAAAAGCGAGTTCCATCCGCATAATAACAGCTTGGCCATTGCATGCCAAAATTGTCTTTATTTATTTAAGAAATAACAGTATTTTTCAGTCGAACTTTTTTTTCATTTAAAAAAAGGACTGAGGTAAAAATTCAGTCAATTTAACAAATAATGTTAAATGCTATATAATACTAAAAAACTTGAAAATTTAATTTTCCTTCCAATTTTTTCTATTTTTGTTATTTTAAATTCCTCTTTAATTCTAATAAAAAATTAGCCTTAAACAAATCCTTCTTAAGCGAATTTGTTTGCGATCTTTTCATAGCTTTGCAAATGGTTAGCATCTCCTCCCACTGCCACGAAAGTTGGTTTTCCTCTCTTCAGCATAGCGCTTGCAACCTTTCTGATCGAATCCCCAGTGACTTTTTCAATTCCATATTCATAAGAAGTCCAATCAACTTTTCCGAAATGTAGAAGCTTTTTTGTTTAAAAAGATTTAAAAGTTATAAAATTTTCATTAAAAAGACTTGTCTTGCAGACTCTTCCAATCGGTTTTCTTGTTTATCAAGAGTGACAAGAATTTTGTTTAAAAGGATTTTTTTAGCTCTTTGCAAATCCTTTTTAAAAATTTCAACTTTTATCTAAGTTTTTTCTAAAATACTTCTTCATTTATTTTGTCAGTTAATCTTTTCAATTGATCAGAAACCTCATTGATAATTTCATTACCCTGATGCAAATTATAAATAATTTTCAATAGGATTTAGATCTTACATGAGCAGCTGAACCTGAGACCTGGACTCCAAACAATCCTGAATCACTGAAATTAACATTAAGAGATTTCACCGAATCATAATAAGCCTTTTGGCTCATAACTTGTAATTTTTAAATCTTTTACAATGCAAAGAAAAGAAAATAAAAACGATTTTTGATCAAAAGGTTGTTTCTATTGGCTGGGTCTCCGAATAAAAAGCTCAAAACAAGGTAATCGAACAATTCAGCAGTATTGCTCCAATTCACCTTTTATTATTTTAATTGATCTGGAATGTGAAAAAATAATTTACTGATTCAAACACCAAAGCCAAATTCAATTCATTTCCATCCTTTACAGATCTTAATTCCCCGCCTGTATATTTACTAGCAACGTTTTTCTTTGGTTCTCCACCTGCATATATAAAAAAAAACAATTAAAATCAATATTTTTAATAAAGCATTAAATTACCTTTCAAATTCGCTAATTCTCCTTCAACCAATTCTACAAACTCCTCATGACATTCAATCCCAGCTCCACAAACAACAATATTCTTTGGTTGAATATTCTCCAATTGGAATTTTTGAAGCACATGTGATGACAAATTCCCAACATTTCCTTTCAATCCGTTTAATGGCAACCCCAAACCCTGAACTCCATAAGCAGTACTGAACAGACCATTATTGAAATCTTCTCCAGTATTGATCAATTCTTCTAATTTATGAGTATTTTTGTTCTTATTTTGTGCCACACTTGCTGCCACAACTGACTTCGGCTCCAAAGCACAATCAGAGACCATTCTGAACATATCCACAACATCATGAGCCAAACAAGAAGCTTTGAAGAAGGTTGTTTCTTGGTCATAATCCATTTCAAAAGAACCACCTGACATTTGAACCATTCCACTAATTAAAAAAAATGTGTGAGTTTAAAGTTATTTTTATTTTTTATGAAATAATTAACTAATTAATTGTCTCATTTGTGTTCAAAACAGTCTTCAAATAGGTGTTTTTTATCGCCAAAAGACTACCAGTGGAGTCCAAATCTTCGTTTCTGGTACCGAAGTTCAAAAGAACACCTATAAATAAAATATTTTATCTGTCCAGTGGCTTTTAAGTTTGTTTACCGAGATTCACAACTGATGGAAAAGATGGTGTTAAGCTTAAAACTCTGATACCGTTCTTTAGGGTTGAAACCTTAGCAGTTGACTCTTGTTCAGCATATTTTAAACTTTCATGGTTCTAAAATATGAGGTTTATTTACAGAAATTATGGATTCTTACCTCAAGAGGCACTGCTGGATTAAAGGAGGCTGCTATGTATTGAGGATCGCTTTTGTCGTTTGCATTGAAAATATTATAGAGGGTTCTTCGTAACGATGCAAAGGATTTACGCTTGGAGAGAATTTTTAAGGAAAAAAATGGGGTTTATGGGAACTTGAAGCTGGGTTTTCCTCAACACGTTTAAAGAAAATTTGTGAAACATTAAACTTTAGGGTTTTTGATTCTTTTTATAAGTTTATTTTTTATTATATTAAAATATATCTAGAAAATTTAGAAAGTTTGGAAATTGCATTTTAATAAAAATTGCATTGCGTCTTTTATTTTTGTTTTATTTAAAATTTGAATTTTATTTCAATGCAAACATTTTCACTAAATTTCTGAAAATTTTTCAAAGCAAAGAATTTTGCTTTTTTGAAATTTTTGACGATCAAATTTATTAAAAAAAAATTCCTATAAATAAAAATGAAAATCTTCATTCTTTTGCTTTCCCTAATCCCTCTTTACTCCACAATCAGTTTCACGCTGCAAGGCAACCAAGAATTCTGTCTCTATTTCAACAATCCGCAGAACGAATCTATGGGTTATGCACTCTTCTATGCTGAAGATTATAATGATAAATTATTAGAATTCAAAGCGTTTTCGCCAATAGGTGAAGAAATCATTCAAGATTATGGCAAACCATATGATTTCAATGTTGCAGGAGAATATCAATTTTGTGCAAAAAACAAGGAATACCATTCAAAAAACGCTTCAATTTTAATAAATAATTTCAATATGAGTCACCATGCGGATGTGGGATATGCAAATACAATGGAACAATTTGCAAATCAGATCTATGAGAACCTGAATATTGTGGAGGAGGGCGTGAAAATGAGGGATGTGAGGTCTATAATTCAGAATAATATATCGGAATGGAATAGTCAGAAATTGAATTCGTGTTCAATTGCTAAGATCGTTGTTTTGGGGATTATTATGCTTGCTCAAGTGTTTGTTTTGAAAGCTTTTATTAATAGGAAAAAATAAAGAATTAAAAAAAATTATGAAAAACAAAACAAAACAAAAAATTTCTATTTTTTGCCTATTTTTTTTTTTTCTTTTTGATTTTTGTAGTGCAGCAATCTATTTTTTTTAAAAAAAATTGATTTTTTTTCATTCTCTGATGATGTTCAGACATTTTATTTT
>JFJP01002329.1_pt1 | contig 11323 bp, 9 predicted proteins | sample 431651 | NCBI WGS metagenome assembly JFJP01 (sample SAMN02602958, study PRJNA72255) | Microbial mat metagenome, whole genome shotgun sequencing project. | biome: fresh water; feature: sink hole; material: water; isolation source: purple microbial (photo- and chemosynthetic) mats found in... | reverse complement strand
GGTGGCGCGCGTGGCCCGTATGGTTCGGGTCGCAGTGGTTCAGGTGGCGGTGGCGGCGGTAATCGCTACTGATATTTTCGCAAGCACATGATTGGAGCCGCTGGTGAAGTTAACCAGCGGTTCTTTTTCCGGTGCTTTTTTTGCAGTGCTTCATTCGGCATCCTAGCCGATCAGGGATATTGTTTTGGCAAAACCAAATTATTCGTTTGAAAAACGTCAGAGAGATCTGGAAAAAAAGAGAAAACAGGATGAGAAACGCCAGCGTAAACTCGCGGGCAAGAAGCCTGAGGATGGTGAGGAAGACCCGGCAGAGTCTGGCGATGGCGTGGTAACGGATGCAGGTCCAGCGGACGCCGCCAGCTGACCGATGCTTAGTTATCGCCATGCCTTTCACGCCGGTAATCATGCCGACGTTCTCAAACACCTCATTCTTGTCCAGTTGACTCGCTATCTTGGCCAGAAGGATAAACCCTTCCTGGTCATCGATACGCATGCAGGCGCTGGAGCTTATTCGCTCGATTCGGGCTACGCGGTCAAACTGGCGGAGTACAAGGAAGGCATCGGCCGTTTGTGGGGGCGCAACGATCTTCCAGCAGCACTGGCCGAGTATGTCGATCTGGTGCGTCGGTTGAATACGGATCGCCGTTTGCAGGCTTACCCCGGTTCGCCGTATTTCGCCTTGTGGACAATGCGCGAGCAGGATCGCTTGCGTCTTTTCGAGCTACACAGCAAGGACGCACGTCTATTGCAGGAAAACTTTCAGGACTCCGGAAAACAGGTCATCGTCGAGCCGACAGATGGCTTTGCCGGATTGAAGGCCTTGCTTCCACCACCATCGCGTCGCGCGCTGGTGCTGATTGATCCGTCCTACGAAGACAAGCAGGATTACGAGCGGGTATTCCACTCGTTGAAAGAGGCGCTGACGCGTTTTCCAGGCGGCACCTATGCGTTGTGGTATCCGCAACTCACCCGCCTTGACGCCCATGAATTGCCGCAGCGCCTGAAGCGCTTGCCGGCCAAGAGCTGGCTGCATGTTGCCCTGCGCGTCAGCGAGCCTTCCAAGGACGGCTTTGGTATGCACGGAAGCGGGATGTTTGTTCTCAACCCGCCATGGACCTTGCATGCCACGCTGGCCGAGGTGATGCCGTATCTGGTGCAGGTGCTTGGTTTAGATGCCGGTGCCGGCTTTACGCTGGAGCAGCAGGAAGGTTGATTGAGGCCTAGCGCTTCAGTCCACGAACTGGTTGTACTTGCGGCTTGATCCGTAGGACTTTTCGACCGGATACTTTGCGGCGTTCTTTTCGAGTTTGCTCAGTGCAGCTTCTTCAAGATCAATCCCCGCCTTGTCCGCAATGAGTAGCAAGTAGAGCAACACATCGGCGCATTCATCGCGTAGCGCCTCGTGCGCGCCTGAGTTGTTCATCAAGGTGGACATCTCGTCGTCAGTTTTCCATTGCGTGAGTTCAAGCAACTCCGCTGCTTCCAGATTGAGCGAGACGATCAGGTTGCGCAGAGTGTGAAACTGTGACCAGTTTCGCTGGTCACGAAATTTCAGCAGGGCCTGCGTCAATGCCGGGAGGCTCATGGCTCAACCAAAGAAACGCTGCTGGGCGTTGGCCGGAAGACTCATGCCCGTAGCGTGTGCGCGCGCCAGCAATTCCCAGTAATAACGGTACGAGGCGCGATCATGCAGCTTGCCTTCGTGGGCGATGGGGGCCCAATCCTTGTCCTGTGCGGCGATCACGATGGCCACTGCCGTTTCGACTTCGGAAAAATCAGGGCGCATGGCTTCGACAATCGGCATGATCTGGTTGGGGTGAATGCTCCACATGCGCAGATAACCGAATTCATTGCGCGCCCGTCGGGCATCGTTGCGGATCACATCAAGATCTTTCAGTTCGGTGGTGACGTTGTGCGTGGGGACGACGCCATTGGCTAGCGCTGCCGTAGTGATTTCACATTTGGCACGGGTGACCAGCGGGTGCTCGAATTGTCCCGGACTCTTCATTGCCGAACCGGGGATCGCGCCGTGGTGACCGGAGACAAAATCCATCAGGCCGAAATCCAGCGATTCGACGCTGGACAATGCGGCGATATCCCACGCTTCGCGCAGGGCACCTAGCGTTTCGATCAGCACGTGGACGGGAATCTCGCGGTTGAGACCGGCGGCAATTTCAGTTTGACGCAACGCGGCGATTTGGGCGCGGACATCGTCGACGCCACGCGGCTTGGGCAGTGTGATGAAGGGCAGGCGGGTACCGGCCAGAGAAACGAGAATTTCCATATCCTGCTGCCAATGTGGATGCGTAAAGTCGTGGATACGCGCAGCGACACGGCCGTGGCGATTGTCGTCGCTCATGATGATGCCGGCCGCCATTTCGGCGTGTTCGCGTTCGGCTCCGGCATGCGCACCATCCTCGCAGTCGCAGGTGATGTCAAAGATCGGTCCCAGTTCGTTCTGCAGTTGCAGCGCCTTTTTCATCAATTTTTCCGAGCCGGCATAATGATCTACAGCGGGTAGGATGGGGAAGGGCGTCTCGCCGGGGAAAAGAATGTCGCTGGGGTGTCGCATGGAAAAATCCCGGAGTGATTGCAATGCCTGCATTTTACCGCGACGAGGCCATTTTCAAGACGAAAAAAAGCCGCAGACACGCTGCGGCTTTTTTGGCTATGCCTGGTTTTCGCTTAGAGCATGCTCTTGACGGCTTCAGCTTCGTCGGTCAGTTCCTTGAGCGTCTTGTTGATTTTTTCTTGCGAGTATTCGTCGATTTCAAGACCCTGAATGATCTTGTAGGAGCCACCCTTGCACTCGCAAGGGAAGCCAAACACGATACCGGCCGGGATGCCGTAGGAACCGTCGCTCGGAACTCCCAGCGTGACCCAGTCGTCGGAGCCGAGTACCCAGTCATGGATGTGGTCGATGGCGGCATTGGCAGCCGATGCCGCCGAGGAGAGACCTCGCGCTTCAATGATGGCGGCGCCGCGTTTGCCGACGGTCGGCAGGAAAACGTCGTTGTTCCAGACTGGATCGTTGATCAGCGCCTTCACGCTGTCGCCGTTCGACGTGCAGTTACGATAGTCGGCGTACATCGTCGGGCTATGATTGCCCCAGACGGCCATTTTTTTCAGGCTGGAAACCGGGCGCCCGGCTTTTTTTGCGGCCATCGAAAGTGCGCGGTTGTGGTCGAGGCGGATCATGCCGTGGTAGTTGGCCGGGTTGGTACGGCCAACCTTGATGGCGGCTGAGCGGGCAATGTAGGCATTTGTATTTGCCGGGTTGCCGACGACGAGAACCTTGACGTCTTCTTTGGCGTTTTCGGCGATGGCTTTGCCCTGAACGGTGAAGATGGCACCGTTGGCGGTCAGCAGGTCGGCACGTTCCATGCCGGCAGTACGTGGACGAGCACCAACCAGCAGGCAGATGTCGGCATCTTTGAAGGCGGCGGCAGGGTCGTCGGTGGCAAATATGTCGGCGAGCAGCGGGAAGGCGCAGTCGTCGAGTTCCATGATGACGCCCTGGCAGGCCTTCTGGGCTTGCGGCAGATCGAGCAGTTGAAGTATGACCGGCTGGTCTTTTCCGAGCATTTCGCCAGAGGCGATACGGAAAAGAAGGCTATAACCGATTTGGCCGGCGGCGCCGGTAACAGCGACGCGAACTGGGGCTTTGGACATGGTGCGGCTCCTAATGGATAAAAACGAACTGGAATAAACCTGAGAACGGCGGATGTCTTGTCCGTAACGGGTTCGTTCAAGGTGGATAAAAACAATTTGGAATCATAAGAGCGAACGTCTGGCAGTGTCAATTGCCGGGATATCCAAAATTCAGTTATCTTCTGTCTTATATAAGATATTTGAAATAGGATGGACGTAATGGATTAAATGTGCTGAAATTCATCTCCATGAATAAGCCCTCGGCCATGCATTCCCCAACCTTCAGTCCTCTCTATCAGCAAATCAGGGGGCTGATTACGCGCGGTCTTGAGTCGGGTGAATGGGGGCCGGGTGACGTTATTCCCAGCGAGTCCGACTTGGCGGCTCGTTTTGGAGTCAGTCAGGGCACGGTACGCAAGGCCATCGACGAAATGGCGGCAGAAAATCTTCTGGTACGTCGTCAGGGCAAAGGCACTTTCGTAGCGACACACAATGATCCACGTTCATTTTTTCGCTTTCTTCGCCTTGCCGCCAATGAAGGTGAGTTGAAATCGCTGAAAAGCATTCCTCTGGAGTGCTGGCGCGCAAAGGCCGGGACCGATGTTGCCCGTACCCTCGCTCTGGAACCGGGGGCGCCGATCATCATCATTCGAAGGCTGTTGCGGTTTGGCGATCACCCCGCCGTTTTTGATGAAATCTATCTGCCCGGCGAGCTGTTTCCCGACCTGACAATGGATGTTCTCAAGTCGGGGGGGACGTCGTTGTACAGTCTGTTTGAAAATCGTTATGGCGTACGCATGATTCGTGCAGATGAACGTTTGCGAGCCGTAGCTGCTGACAGAGTAAGTTCGGATCTGCTTGATGTCGCTGAAGGAAGTCCCTTGCTGCTTGTTGAACGGGTTACCTTTACTTACGCCAACAAGCCCGTGGAATGGCGCCGGGGGTTTTATTCAACTCATGATTTCCACTATCACAATGAGTTGGGATGATGTGCTGTGCGCCGGATATCCGCAAAAAACGCATGTCACATGCTTGAACTTTAGCAGGTGTTGTTGGTCAGAGTGGCCATGTTTTACATCGCGTCTTTTTTGAAAAATGTCGATGACAACATCTTTAAATAGAATAAGAACTCGATAAATAAAGAGCTGATAACGCTCATAGGGAGGGTTTAATGGATGCCAACTCAGAATTGAATCGTTTGCGCTGGCGTTGCACGCACCGTGCGCTGGCGGAGATGGATTTGCTCCTCGGGGGATTCCTTGAGAAGCATTTTTCGACCTTGACACCGGAACAGTCTGCGGCATTTGTCATGCTTGCGGATATGGAAGATCTTGATCTTTGGCCTCTGATTACCGGCAAAAAAGAATGTGCTGATTCGGCGCAGGCCGAGGTTGTGGCTTTGATGCGGAACGTAAGATTAAAGTAAGGGAAGTGCCCCAGTATCGGGGCTTTAGTTGGATCGTGTGACTCAAAAACCTGATCGGAGAATTTTATGGCAAGCGAACGCAAGGCAACGTTGACTATTGAAGGGCATGATCCTGTTGATTTTTCGATAATGACGCCAGTACATGGCAATGACTGTATCGATATTCGCACCTTGGGAGCCAGGACCGGTCTGTTTACGTATGATTCTGGTTTCCTGTCCACTGCTTCCTGCAAATCAAAAATCACCTATATTGATGGCGACAAGGGCGAACTCCTTTATCGTGGCTATCCGATTGAGCAACTGGCGCAGCATTGCAACTTTCTCGATGTGGCCTACCTGCTGAAACACGGTGACTTGCCGAATGCCGAGGAAAAGCGGGATTTCGTTTCTATCATCAAGAAACACACCATGGTGCATGAGCAGATGGCGAAGTTCTATCAGGGCTTCCGTCGTGACGCACATCCGATGGCTGTGATGGTCGGTGTGGTTGGTGCGCTTTCGGCGTTTTATCATGATGCAGAAGACTTTTCCGATGCCGCGCACCGCAATGTCAGCTTCAATCGCATTGTGGCCAAGTTGCCAACCATCGTTGCGCTGGCCTACAAGTACTCGATGGGTGAGCCTTTCATGTATCCGCGCAATGATCTGGGGTACACGGCCAACTTCATGCACATGATGTTCGGTACGCCCTGCGAGGAGTACAAACCCAATCCGGTTCTGGTGCACGCGCTCGATACCATCTTTACCCTGCATGCAGATCACGAGCAGAATGCCTCAACGTCGACCGTTCGCCTGGCGGGTTCGTCCGGCGCCAATCCGTATGCCTGCATTTCGGCGGGAATGGGTTGTCTGTGGGGGCCGGCGCATGGCGGTGCCAACGAGGCTTGTCTAAAGATGCTCGAAGAAATCGGTGATGTGTCGCGTGTTCCTGAGTACATCAAGCGCGCCAAAGACAAGAACGACACCTTCAAGCTGATGGGCTTTGGACACCGGGTCTACAAAAACTTCGATCCGCGCGCCAAGTTGATGCGCGGTATTTGCGCTGATGTATTGAAGGAACAGGGCCTAGAGAATGACCGCCTGTTCAAACTGGCGATGGAGCTGGAAAAAATCGCCCTGGAAGACGACTACTTCATTGAGAAGAAACTCTATCCGAACGTCGATTTCTATTCGGGTATCGTCCAGAAGGCCATCGGCATTCCGACCTCGATGTTTACCTGCATTTTTGCGCTGGCCCGTACGGTTGGCTGGATGGTGCAGTGGGAGGAAATGATCTCCGATCCCGAATTCAAAATCGGTCGTCCCCGCCAACTCTACGTCGGGACGCCATTCCGCGACGTTCCGCCGATCCACCATCGCGAAGACTAAGCAAGAAGGCGGTGGAGATATCCACCGCTTTTTCCTTTCGGCTTCCTGCTCTCCATTGCCGCACTTGCGGCGCATGTCCAAGAAAACCTGACCACAGGCAACTGCCATGATGAATCAGCTGTTCGGAAATTCCCTCCTCTTCGGCGGCAACGCTCCCTTTGTCGAGGAGTTGTACGAAAACTATCTTGACAACCCCGCCGCAGTTCCCGGTGAGTGGCGAGATTATTTTGACAAGCTGGCTCAGCTGCCCAGTTCGGTTGCGCGTGACGTACCGCATCTACCGGTGGTCCACGCCTTTGCAGACCAGGCGATGAAAGGTGGCTACCGTTTCGCGGCCACGCGGCCGGTGGACGACAAGAAGCAGGTCAGCGTATTGCAGCTGATCAGCGCTTACCGCACCTTGGGAACGCGTTGGGCCAACCTTGATCCGCTCAAACGTGAGGCGCGGCCGGTAGTCAACGAACTGGAGCCTTCGTTCTACGGACTAACCGATGCCGATATCAACACGATATTTAACGCCGGGTCGTTCAAGGGGGTTTCCGAGCGCGCTACCTTTGGGCAAATTCTCGATGCATTGAAGGAAACCTACTGCAATTCGATCGGTGTTGAGTACATGTACATCAACAACATCAACGAGCGTCGCTGGGTGCAAGCACGCATCGAGCCCATCCGTGCCAAGAGCACTTACACGTCGTCCCAGAAACTGCGTTTCCTTGAGCGTTTGACGGCTGCAGAGACGCTTGAGCGCTATCTGCATACCCGCTACGTTGGTCAGAAGCGGTTCTCGCTGGAAGGCGGCGAGGCCCTGATTGTTGCAATGGATGAATTAATTCGCGTTGCCGGTGGTTTGGGGGTGGATGACATTGTTGTTGGCATGGCGCACCGCGGTCGTCTCAACGTACTGGTCAACACGCTGGGCAAAGAGCCGTCAATGTTGTTTGACGAATTTGAAGGCAAAAAGCCGCAGGATTTGACCTCCGGTGATGTCAAATATCACCTGGGCTATTCGTCCGATGTGACGACACCGGGAGGCCCGTGCCATTTGACGCTGGCCTTCAATCCCTCACATCTGGAAATCGCCAACCCCGTTGTTGCGGGCTCCGTTTACGCGCGCCAGCTTCGTCGCGGTGAGAACGGTCGCGAGAAGGTTCTCCCTGTGGTTGTTCATGGCGATGCCGCCGTTGCCGGTCAGGGTGTTAACCAGGAAATGCTCAATTTCGCGCAGACCCGTGGCTATGGAACGGGCGGTACGGTACACATCGTGGTTAACAACCAGATCGGCTTCACCACTTCTGATCCCCGTGACTATCGTTCGTCACCCTATTGCACGGCCATTTTCAAGATGGCGGATGCACCCATCTTTCACGTCAATGGTGATGACCCGGAAGCCGTGGCGTTTGTAACGCGTCTGGCCATGGAATTCCGTCAGGAATTCAGGAAGGATGTCGTGGTCGACATCTATTGTTTCCGTAAGCTTGGTCACAACGAACAAGATGAACCGATGGTCACGCAACCGCTGATGTACAAGCGCATTGCCGCCCATCCCGGAACACGTAAACTTTATGCGGACAAACTGGTTGCTGAAGGTGTGCTGACAGGAGTTGGACCGGACGACATGATTCAGGATTACCGTGACCACCTGGATCGCGGTGAGTTGCTCTACAACCCGGTTATTGCCGGCTACACCAATCCTATTGTGATTGACTGGTCACCTTTCCTGCCGAAAAAGTACATTGAGAACTGCGATACCACTGTTCCAGTCAAGGAAATTAGACGCCTTTCCGAACGCCTGGCCTCGATCCCTGAAAACTTTACCCTGCATAGCCGTGTCAAGAAAATCATTGATGACCGTCGCCTGATGGGCTTGGGCAGTATTCCTTTTGATTGGGGTATGGCCGAGAATCTTGCTTACGCATCACTGCTGGTCTCCGGCTATGGCATTCGCGTTTCAGGTGAGGACGTGGGGCGCAGCACCTTCTTCCACCGTCATGCGGTGCTGCACGACCAGCACCGCGAGACCTGGGACGAAGGTGACTACAGTCCTCTGGCCAAGCTTCAGGAAAAACAAGCGACATTCCAGTGTTTCGACTCGGTTTTGTCTGAAGAAGCCGTGCTGGCATTTGAATACGGCTATGCCACTTCAAATCCGTATGAGCTTGTGATCTGGGAAGCACAGTTTGGCGATTTCGCCAACGGGGCACAGGTGGTTATCGATCAATTCATCGCCTCCGGCGAGACCAAATGGGGCCGCGCCTGCGGCCTTGTCTTGCTGTTGCCGCATGGTTACGAGGGACAAGGGCCGGAACACTCCTCCGCGCGGATTGAACGTTTCATGCAGTTGTGCGCCGAAATGAACATGGAAGTTTGCCAGCCATCGACACCGGCCCAGGTTTTCCACATGCTGCGTCGACAGGCGATTCGCAAACAACGCAAGCCGCTGATCGTTTTTACACCAAAGTCGCTCCTGCGGCACAAGGACGCCGTATCAACCATGGATGAAATCGCCAAGGGCGAGTTCAAGCCAGTGATCGGCGAAGTGGATGCGCTTGATGCCAAGAAAGTGACGCGTGTCATCTTCTGTTCTGGCAAGGTCTACTACGAGCTCATTGCAGCGCGTCGCGCGAAGAACATCACCAACATCGCGATTGCCCGGCTTGAGCAGTTCTACCCCTTCCCGCGGGAAGCATTTGCGGCCGAACTCGCGAAGTACCCGAAAGCTACCGAGATTGTCTGGTGCCAGGAAGAACCGCGTAATCAGGGGGCATGGTACTGGATTGCTTCGCGGCAGCATCTGGATCGTTCATTCAACAGCAAACAGCATCTGTTGTTGGTCTCGCGTCCGGCGTCTCCGTCCCCGGCAGCGGGGTATTACAGTAAGCACAACGCACAACAAAAAGCGCTGATCGAGTCCGCACTGGGCGAAATCGGGCCATACAATCCCGCTTAATTCGGAGTCAACATGATCATCGACGTCAAAGTTCCACAGCTGTCAGAGTCAGTCGCTGAAGCGACCCTCGTAACCTGGCACAAGAAGGTCGGCGAAGCCGTATCGAGAGACGAAAACCTGATCGACATCGAGACTGACAAGGTCGTTCTTGAACTTCCAGCACCGATGAGCGGTGTGTTGGTGGAAATCCTCAAGCGGAATGGAGATACGGTCGCAGCTGACGAACTCATTGCCCGTATTGATACCGAGGCGTCCGCTACAGTTGTGTCATCCGCTCCTGCGACTAAGGAAGCGCCAGTGGCACCAGTACCGGCGCCTGCGCCTTCTCCAGTATCAAAATCAGCGTCCGGGGTCGCCATGCCCTCAGCGCGCAAGATACTTGACGAGAAGGGTGTACAGGCAGCCAACGTGGCGGGTAGCGGTCGCGGTGGCCGCGTAACCAAGGCGGATGCGCTCGCGGTTGCCCAGCCTCAAGTGGCAGTTCCCGCACCCGTAGTAGCGCACGCTCCGAAACCTGCTTCGGTGCCAGTGCCGTCAGTATCGACACTGGCACCAGCGCCGTCCGTTTCGATTGCGCTTGGTGATCGTCCTGAACAGCGTGTGCCGATGTCCCGCCTGCGCGCACGCGTGGCCGAGCGGCTGGTTCAGTCGCAGTCTACCAATGCCATTCTGACCACGTTCAACGAGGTCAACATGGCGCCGGTCATGGCATTGCGCAAGCAGTACGGCGAGAAATTCGAGAAAGCGCATGGCGTACGCCTCGGCTTCATGGGCTTTTTCGTCAAGGCCGCCGTGGCCGCGCTGCAGAAGTTCCCGATCATCAACGCTTCGGTGGATGGCAACGATATCGTCTATCACGGCTATATCGACATCGGGGTTGCTGTCGGCAGCCCGCGCGGCCTGGTTGTTCCGATCCTGCGCGATGCCGACCAGATGAGCATAGCGGACATCGAGAAGAAGATCGGTGAATTTGGACAGAAGGCCAAGGACGGCAAGCTGTCGATGGAGGACCTGACTGGCGGAACCTTCTCGATCTCGAATGGCGGTGTTTTCGGCTCAATGCTGTCGACGCCGATCATCAACCCGCCGCAGTCGGCAATTCTCGGCATCCATGCCACCAAGGATCGTGCCGTGGTCGAGAATGGCCAGGTTGTGGTTCGCCCGATCAACTATCTCGCCATGTCTTATGACCACCGCATCATCGACGGCCGTGAAGCGGTGCTTGGTCTGGTGATGATGAAGGAAGCGCTTGAAGATCCGGCACGCATGCTGCTCGGCGTTTGATACGAACAATTAACCTCATTCAACACAGAGAACTATGTCCAGACAATTTGATGTGCTTGTTATCGGTGGTGGCCCAGGTGGCTACGTGGGTGCCATCCGCGCGGCTCAGCTCGGTTTCAATGTGGCCTGTTGCGAATCAAATCCGTACGCTGATCCGAAAGGTGAGCCGCGACTTGGCGGCACCTGTCTGAATGTTGGCTGTATTCCGTCCAAGGCGTTGCTGCATACCTCGCACTTGTTTGAAGAAGCCAGCCACGGATTTGCCGCACAGGGTATTTCCGTAGGGACGCCGAAGATAGACGTGCCGACGATGATCGGTCGCAAGAACACCATCGTCAATCAACTTACCAGCGGCATCAAGGGCTTGTTCAAGAAAAACAAGGTTACCCTGTTGAATGGTCTCGGCTCATTTGTTGCTCAGTGTGAAGGTGGATGGCAAGTCAAGGTCGGCGAGGAAATTGTCGAAGCCAAACAGGTAATCATAGCGACCGGTTCGAGGGCACGCCATCTACCCGGGATCACGGTGGATAACAAGATCGTTTGCGACAACGCTGGCGCGCTGGATATCGACGCTGTGCCCAAAAAGCTGGCGATTATCGGTGCCGGTGTAATCGGTCTCGAAATGGGGAGTGTCTGGCGCCGTCTTG
>JFJP01040387.1_pt1 | contig 11325 bp, 12 predicted proteins | sample 431651 | NCBI WGS metagenome assembly JFJP01 (sample SAMN02602958, study PRJNA72255) | Microbial mat metagenome, whole genome shotgun sequencing project. | biome: fresh water; feature: sink hole; material: water; isolation source: purple microbial (photo- and chemosynthetic) mats found in... | reverse complement strand
TCAAAAACGGTGAATTTGTAGCAAAACTTACCGATGATGATATTGAATTGATAACAAATTTGCTTCACGAAACAGAATCTCAACTCATAGTTTCTACGCACAATCCCGCACACAGAGCAGAGAGCAACGAAAAACTTCGCTTTGTATGTCAAATAATTGATTATTTGGATAGTTTTCTGCCTGAATATGCCTGAAATACAAGAATTTGTTTTAATTTACTAATTTAATATTTTATACCCATGAAAGTTCAAACGATTGAAAATGAAAGGAATATTTCAGTATCAAAAAATGATGTAAAGCAATTTCTTCATATTTTGTTTATGGTTATAGGCATTGGTTTACTGATAGTTACATCGGTAATGTATATGAGTCATTGGTTTGATAACGAAGCAACTCGTAACAGAAATCAAAGTACTCAAAACAATTCGACAACCAACAACTCAAACAACTTATTTCGCAGGGGCGATGTAAAAATTGATTTCAAAAAAGAAATGCACCAACTTGGGAAGCATTTCAATAAACATGGTCGCGAAATGGGCTATGCGTCTAAAAAAGAATACCAAAAGGCAGCAGTTGATTTTGCAAAAAAATATTTGAATAGTTCAGAGGCAGAAGTTTATATCGGAAAATATACCTCTGGTAGTGGTGTAACAGGTGGGAACTCCCAAATTGCAATTTGTGCCGAAGGCAAATCGGTTATTCTTGATGAAATATCAGGGCAAATTATTAATTTTTATAGAGGAACTGAGTTGAGAGGTCTAATAAATCTTGTTCCAATTTTTTGAATTAAATTTAGATTGAAAATGTTGAACAATCAATGGCAAATAATACCCGAAAATTCAATTGACGGATTCCAGTTGGGATGGTCGTTTGATAGATTGATTTCTCAATTAGATAACAATTATAACATTGATAAACAGCGATATACATGGTATATTTATTATAATCAATATCGTTTTGGGTATGATATTGAAAAAGAGCAAATTTCTCAAATCCTTGTTTCTGGCAATTATCAAGGAAAATATCTTGGTAGAATAGGCATTGGCAATACGCTGGAAGATGTGCGCCGCGAGTTTGGAGGTTGGGAAGATGTATATGATACTTACCGTATTCCGGGTGTAAAGGGGCTTTGCTTTGAACTTGCAGATGTTTCGCTCGACGAGGATGACGAATGGGTGGAAGAAAAAATGCCCATTCGACACATCGCCGTTTTTACCGATGATTTGGAATAGTGCGTGGTGGTTATTCCAATTTCTTTGCTATTTTCTTAGGAATCACGTCTTTGTGAATCATAATTCCAATGGTTTTTAGCCTCACATAGTCTTCCGACATATACAAATATCCGTTGTAGAGGTTGCTATCGGTACCCCACGAATTTTTTGTAATATAGTATTTGTTGCCTTTGCTGTCTTTGGCTATTCCGGTGATGTGCATAAGGTGGTCGTCGGTAGTAGTTTCATCTTCAAATGTTTCCTGACGTTTTTTTTGGCTTATTTTTTCGTTATTTTCGTACATTGCCACTCCTTTATCGTGGTTAAATTCATTTTCGCTCACATCGCCGTCCCATGCTATGGTGTATCCCTTTGTAATTGCAGTGTCCATTACTTCTATCAGTTCGTCAATGGGCAAATTGTAGTACTGGGCGTTCATCCAGTTGTCGGGAATGGTGAGAGTAAACTTTTTGTAGAATGGGCTGTGTGTAAACGATGTAAACTCCATATAATCAGATGGTTTTATACCCAGATAGTCGGTTGCAAAATGTTGTGGCGAGTAGGTTGTGCCTTCAATGGAAAACATGGCGGGCACTTGTCCTAAATAATTATCGAGCGCAGCCGTAAAAGTCTGATATGCTGGCGCAGACAGTTTTTTATCGTTCGATTTTTTTGCCACATCGGCAATGGCTTTGAGTATTTGCTGCAATTCGGCATGATTGTGCTTGGTTTTTCCGTTGAGCAAGCCGGTGTAGCTGGCTTCGGGCAAGATTCCAAAATTCTCCACAACGTACATTACATCGTGCGACAAGCCCCCTTCGCTAAATCTATTTCCTTCAGCATCAACATATTGCATGGCTTTGCGCAAATAAGCGCATCGCACAAAAAACATTTCCGACAAGTCAACGGGCGTTTTACCCATTCGCGCAACTTCGGCTTCGAGGAAGGAGGTGGTGGCAAAACTCCAGCAAGTGCCGGTATTTCCTTGATTTTTAACCTCAGTAGATTCTATTTGTTTTACAATTGTAAAAGCAGTTTTATCGGTATTTTGAGCCTTAAGCCCAATGAATAAAACAAGGGAAAGTAAAATGGTGGTCGAAATTCGGTGAAACATGGCATAGTTTTTTTATGGTGATTATTTTTTCGGATAGCAAAAATAGATATTAATTGTGTAAGACAAAAAAAATATATTTCTTAAATTTGCAAAATATACACGTAGCTCAGACTTTGTACTAAACGATATTTAATACCCCTCATCAACGCATGAAAACTTGGAATTTTATAAAACTGCTTTCTATAAAACTGAAACTCACGTTTATATCGGCAAGTGTGGTGGTAATTATTCTGTCCATTGGTGCACTGTCGAATTTTTTTATCCGCCGAGTAATTGTTATCGAAGACCTTGCCTTCCAAGCACACGAAATTGAAAGTGGAGTACTGCTTTTGCGCAATCAGGCTAAAGATTTTCTGTTGAGTATTCAAAACGATAATCAGTTTTATACCACCCGAAAAAGCAATAAAATAGACGAAATTTATACTGCCGTAAATAAAATGAACCAATTTGCTGAGAATTCTAACGAATTGAATATGAACGTTTTTGGCAAAAAATTGTATGCCGCCGATACCATTTTGTATCGGCTTTCGCAGTATTCAGAATCGTTCAAATTTATGAGCGACGATTTGTATCTTATTGGCAATCAGTTTCATGGCACAAAGGGTAAAATCACCGAAATTCAAGCATCAATAAAAACCATTGTCGAAACTACCTATTCTGCTGATATACAATTGAGTTATTTGAAATTGGATATTTTGATTGAAAATATAAAAAAGCAATCGAATGGCACAACTATCGCTCAGTTTAAATCGGAGTTTACCAATTTCAAAACACAGATAGAAAACAATCCGAATGAGGTATCAACCGAACTTCTGACACTGCTCAACGAATTGAATACGCACATTGACGAATATTTGAAGCAAATGACTACTTATGTGGGAAACATCAGTAAAAATATTCAAATAATAAAAGACCTCGAAATTATATCGAAAAATATGGTAATGGAAATTCAGGTGTTGAGTGAAAAAGAAATCCTTTCTACCCTCCGCAAGGTGATGATTCTTGTGCTCACTATTTCTATTGGCATTATTATTACTTCAATTTACGTTTCGAGCACCATGACCATACCTATTGATAGAATTCGAAAATACGTAAACGAACTTACTCAGGGCAAACTCCCCTCCCCCCTACTCCTTGAAAATAAGGACGAAGTAACCGAAATAGCCAACAAGCTGAACGAATATATTCGAAATTTGAAAGAAAAATCGGAGTTTGCTATCAAAATAGGAAACGGTGTTTTTACTGCCAATTTAATTCCCATAAGTGCTTACGACAAACTTGGCTTATCGCTACTGGAGATGCGCGATAGCCTCAAAAAAGCTCGTGAAGAAGAAATAAAACTGAAAGAGCAAGAGGCAATTCGCAACTGGATGTCGGACGGAATAGCTAAATTTAGCCAGTTGTTGAGTACCAAAACCGAAAGTTTGCAAGTGTTGAGCGATGAAATTTTGTTCAATCTCATTCATTTTATCAATGCCAATCAGGGTGGAATTTTTATCATAAAAGAAGACCCCGAAACGCGCGAATCGTATCTCGACCTTGTTTCGATGTATGCTTTCGACCGCAAAAAAGCAATGACTAAGCGAATTGAAATAGGCGAAGGTTTGGTGGGTTTGTGCGTAAAAGAGCTAAAATCGAACTATTTGGAAGAAATTCCCGAAGAGTATGCCGAAATTGGTTCGGCATTTGGCTACAGCCCGCCTCGTACACTACTACTCGTACCTATGATGCTCGAAAATCGTGCGTTTGGTGTTATTGAACTTGCTTCGATAAAACAGATACAAAAGCATCATGTTCAATTAGTTGAAATTATAGCCGAAAACTTTGCAGGAGTTTTGTGGCGAATGTAAGGCAGTTTTTTTCTATTTACTTTCGCTTATAAACAACTGAATGTAGCTATTGAACAACAGCAAATCGGTATCGTTTACGTGCGATTTTTCGGACAAGCTTTTGTAGCTATCCATCAATCGTTTTACGGTGCTCAAATGTACTCCGGTATTGTCTGCAATATTCTGATAATCAATATCTTTGTTTTGTATATTCAAATAATATTTTGAACGGATATACTCACTAAAATACATAAATTTTTTGCGCAATAAATCGGCATTGTTCCTTTTTTGAAAATAGAGCCGCCCAATGGTTCGCACAAATTCGAGTGAGGTATTTTTGTGTGGCTCAATGATTGGAATGATGCGCTGAACGCGCTTAATTTCGAAAAAGAAATAAATAAGCGTAAAAACTATCAATAGCAAATATGCCATACGAAGCGACTTTTGCGAAAGGATATACCTCAGTGGGCTTCCCGATTTTAAATTACTGAAAGGCTTATAATATTCGTCCCAAAGCAGGTAGCTGCAATCGCCAATATACGACAGCGATTTGAAGGCATAATCTGCATTTCCCGTCTTATTGTTCTCATTTACATACTTTAGCATATTGAAATTGGAAAAAGCCACCGGCACAGTGTGGATAAAGAAATAGCCGGTTCCGTATTTGATACGAATAAAATTGGGCAAATTATGCTTATTTACCCCCAAAATGCGTGTAACTTTTGCAGGATAATCGGTAAAAAACACATTCGATATCATCTTATGAATTAGATAGTTGCTATCGTTTTTAAGATTTGGATTCACAAAATTGATTTCGGCAGTATCTGAATTTAATTCGAACGAAAATTGAATTTCAAACTCCAATTTTTCCATAAATTCGTACGACAAACGGGTGGCAGAAATAAATGCCTTATTGCCCCCTTCAACAAACGAGCAAAGGGTTTCAATATCTTGTTCTCCAATATCAAACTCCTCTGTTACAATCATATAGCACGAATTGTGGGGCATATCTATACCAATGGTTTCGAACATGGTTTTTTGCACCACTTCGATTTTGGCATCGGGAAAAATTTCGTCCAACGTATTGTAAAACACCATTGTACCATAAGGTATTTTATCGGTATTACTAAACGTAGGTCGCCAGTCCAACTCTTTTGGCGCGTAATATTCTGCAAATATCAGAACGATGAAAAGCAGAATGAGAATTAATATTGGTCGGCGTTTTTTATTCATTACAATTTCAATTTTCGTTGTTTGTATCCATTGGCAAACGTTTAGCAAAGATACGTAAATAAACACAATTGGAAAAATTGTGCAAATCAATTATTCGATGCAACACATTGGTTTTAGTGCTAAGTAGCGCGACAAAAGTATATATTTAAAAAAATTACGCTGCAATTCGACTTTTTTATATTTATCTTTGTGAAACAATTTTGATACTTAAGCGTATTAATATTGATACTCTTGGCATGATTTTTTGGGTATAATACCTATCGAAATTCATAACAAGTTTGAAACAATCAAGTAATTAAAAATACCTACAGATGAAAAAAGTAATAATTGTATTTGCGTTGGCACTCATTTTTGCTTCGGTTTTTACATCATGCAAATCCAAGAAAGCCCCTTGCCCCGCATATCGTGGTATGTATAAATCAGCCAATATTGATAATATTGATAAGCAAGATAAATTGAAATTGCAGGCAAATATGGAAAGTAAAGCCCAATCGGCTCCCTCAGAGAATTGATAATAGGGCACTTACACTTTTTTTTTATAGTGAAGGTATAAATCGTGGTATAGAAATTATGTTTCTGATACGTACGATTTATACCTTTGTGTTTTTGTACAGACAATCCATTTATTTCCCACATTAATCCACAAAAAAATGAAAGCAATTGTTTTGATGCTTGTATGTGTGCTATTTTCGACGGCACTTTGGGCGCAGGGCGAAATTGACGAACAGCGCGAAGTATATATTGATAATGAGCAAACTATGGCGTTTACGGCAAAAACCAATGGTTTTGCTTGCGACTACAGGTACGGAAAATACATCAACGGATATAAAAAACGAATTTTTGAAGCCGATTTGAGTGTTTTGAAACACCAAAAAGAATACAAACAAATGATTGCTTACTCGTTTCAGAGCCGCATTGCACACGGCAAAATGAATTTTGTTTTTTCGCTCAAGGGCGGAACGGGCAAAATTGTAGAACGCTATTCGAAACAAGACAAAGGTTCGGTTTCTATCAGTACTTACCAAGTTTTTGGACCTGCTATTGCCTTTATCAAACCTATTTACTACGATTTGAGCGATGTAAACAATTTTAGATATATTGCCAAAATTGGCGATAACAATTTTAGTTACAACAATATACAAGGGAGAGCTTCTTTTTTGAAAGGGTTCAACGAAATTTCGTTTTCGCCGGGTATATATTTCAAATACGGGTTTAACTTCGATTATAGTCAGCGAACTGAACTAAAGCGTGCCTTAGAAGCCGGAGTGATGTTTGAAGGCTATTTGCTCGATATTCCAATTATGGATATGGCTTTCAATCCACGAATTTTTGGCGTTATTTATTTTAGCTATCGTTTTGGAAGTGTAAACAACTATTAAAATCTCGCACTTGGGGTTTTACAAAAAATTCAAAAACATTTCCATTGCTTCTCTTTTTTCATTCGTTAGCGGGTAGCTTATGTTATTTGTCAGATAGTCAGTTAGTTCGATACGGCTGATAGGAATTTTTTTTGTAGCTTCGGCAAAATCTATTGCAGCTTCAATGTTTTCGACTCCGTAGTTGAGTGCCCCGTTGAATGTATCAATAAAACCCACATCTTCGGCAACACTTTTGTTGCAGCTCACCCAAACAGCAAAAACAAAGGGCAAACCGGTAAATTTAAACCATTCTTCACTCAAATCGAATTTGTACTCAATTGTTTGTAAATGAGGCGAAAAAGTTCGGTCGCCAATAATTACAGCAGCTTTGCTGCCCTGAATATTTTTTTCGAATCCGGCAACAGAATCGCTCCATTTTGGCGAAATATTCCAAAACTTTTCGCACAACACTTTTACCAATTGAACCGATGTACGCGACTGATAATCAAGCACAATTTCGGTGATTTTGTGCAACGGTACGCAGCTTGCCAAAATTACCGATTTTACGGTACTCACCGAGCCAATGCAATAATCGGAAACAATGTAATAGTTGTTCAGTTTTTTGAGTGCCCCAACGGGTACTAAGCCAATATCCGCTTTTTTTTGAATGATTTTTTCGGCACATTCGGAGGGTATATCTTCTTCAATGATAATATTTGAAGCCAAATTGCTGTATTTTCGCAATCCATACTGAAAGGGTATGGTATTTAGATACGAAACGTTTGAAATTCGATATTTGAAATTCATTTGTAATATGTTGATTTTCAACTTTCCAGAAGGCAAAAACCTTCCGGAAAGTGTGCTTTTGTTTTGCCTTCGCTTTATGCTTTGGCTCCCACAAAATAATGGTCTTTTTCTTTGAAAAGAATATTAAACGACGTAAGACTTCCGTATATTCGGGTGATATATTGCTGTAAATCAATTTTTTCGTCTTCCTGCAAATTCGATGCGTTTATGCGTTGCTCCATCACTCTTAAGCGGTCGCGCACCATCACAATTTTGTGGAAAAACGTATCAACGGTTATTTCTTTGGGCGTTTTGGTTTTATCTGCCGGACGCAAAATAAGCATTCCGCCGCGCCACTTATCGCCCATTGGCACCGTTTCCTGAATATCGGCATACCTACGGAGTATTTTCATCAAACGGTTTTCCATTTCTTCCATACTCACAAGGTCGTCTCTACTCTGCACATTTTCAATCACTTCAAATCCTTCGTACGTGCGAGCTATTTCTTTAATACCAGATTCGGTAAACGTTATCTGATAGCTTTCTGGTTTCACCTGAATTACAACACCTTGTCCAAAATCGGGGTGTACTATTCGTGAACCAATTCCGAGTTTTGTTGTTTCCATACAATTACAATTGGTTATGATGATAGTGCATTTCGCTGTTCAATAAAAATTCGGCTAAATTCGGGGATCAATTGATTAATCATTTTTTCGTTGATGCTACCCATGAGGCAGAATTGAATCCAGTTGCGTTTTACCAAATAACTACTGTTGAAACTAATCAAAATATCCTGTTTTTCGAGCGCAAAGCCTAATTTTTGCGAATTGATCTCGGTGGGCAATACCACCGTAGTAACCGCTTTTGCCGAAATACTATCGTCTAATAATATTTTGAGATTCAGGCTTCTAAGTTCGCTTCTCAGTTTTTCAGAAAGTTTGTCAATTTGCTCCAAACGGCTATCAATATTCAAATTCACGAGTGCTTGCTGCAAGGCAAAAATGAGGTTTGTGGGCAAAGTATAAGGTATGCCATCGCACTGATTGTAGTAATGCAAATCGAAGTAGCGGGGTAAAGGCTTTGTAGGCGGTTCGGGTGTGTGATTGTAGCACACCATAGCCAAACCAGAAAACGATGCCAATGCTTTGCCACTTGTGATAGAAGCAAGATATACCCCATCAAGATTTATCTGATTAGTTCCCACCGAACTAATGCAATCGAGATTGAGTTTTACGTGGTATTTTTTGCAGATAGTTTTTATACTTTCCACATCGTTGAGCATTCCAGTTGATGTTTCGCACTGCGTAAGCCACAACCAGCAAATGTTAGGGTTGTTTTTGAGTGCATTCTCAATGTCATCGAGATGGAATTTTTCGCCCCACTCAAGACGAATAGTATCGAATTGTAAACCAGCTCCTGCTGCATTTTTGGTAAGTCGTTCACCAAATTCTCCATTGGTGATTATCAGTCCTTTACAATCTAATTGTGCAATTTGGGCAGCCACCACATCGTTTGCCAATGTGCCAGAACCCGCCATAATTTCTACTGATTTGCAATTCATTAAATCGCAAATTCGTTTTTTTGCATCAATAAAAGTTCGTAAAAATTCTTCAGACCTGTGCGAAACCGGCAGCCGCAATAATGCCTGCCGCACAGAAGTAGCAATTTTAACCGGACCCGGCATGAAATTGAGCTTGGTATCGTCTGTAAAATCGAGTGATAATGAGGCGTTTGCAATAGTGGTAGAATCGAAACGCGTATCTGTAAGATACATTGGCTGAAATTGTGCATCGCCCTTTCCAACGATAGGACCAAAAGGCACAAAACCAAGCCCTTTGTACAATTTTACCCTGCTCAAATAGCCCGAAATAACAGCGAGGTCGTAGCTTTTCTGTCGGGCATAGGCACGAGTTTGTGTGATAATGCCTTTAAAAATATGACTATTCCGATATTCCTTTCGAACTGCAAGCAAGCGGATTTCGAAAATTTTGCTTGACTTAGGAAGATATTTGTCCAAATCGGGTAATTTTTGGTCGAGCGAAAAAGGTCGCCTATCGCGCACTGCCAGCATACCCACAACTCGCTTTTCGGCTAATGCAATGATGTAACGGTTTTCTTCGTCGAATTTGTCTTTTAATTCTTTGCTTTGATTGGTGTCGTGTTGTGGAATTTCTTCCACAAATGTTTCGTAATTGAGTTTGTCAATTTCCTGAAATTCCCAATCTTCGTCTGCAATTTTAAAAATGTAGGTCTCGTTTTTCATGTTCCTCGCTGTTTTAATAGAATTTTAAGGTTTTTTATCTGTTTTACTAAACGTAAGTTGATAAAACTCCTGTATATTTTTTCGGTGTGCAAAAATAACAATAGCTGTTAATAAAGTTAAACTCAAAATAAGTGGAATGCTGTATTTTAAAAAAATTGCCACCACAGGTATAAACAAAGCAGCAGTTAACCCACTGATAGTAAATTTTTTAGTAATAGCCAACAGAATAAAAAGTATAGGCAAAATATACAAAATGAGCCAAAAATCGAATGCAATGAGTGTATTGCCCATTGTGGCTGCCCCTTTCCCACCTTTAAAGCCTAATTGAAAAGGATAAATATGACCGATAACCACTGCAATAATAACAAAAACTTGCTGAATCTCGTTAAAATTAAGCCATCGCGCCACAAAAAGAGCAATAATTCCCTTGGCAGAATCGCCCACAAAAGTAATAATAAAACCTTTTTTTCCTAACAAACGCCCTACATTCGTTGCTCCGGCGTTAGCGCTTCCTGTTGAACGTATGTCTTTACCTTCCAAAAATTTAACAAGATAATAGGCAGTATTTATACACCCTAAAAAATACGATGCAATAAGAAGAAAAATATAAGCGAACATATTTCAGATGTGTTAATGTGTGATTTTCATTGGTCTTGTGCAAACCACTCGGCATACGATGTGGGAGTTTCGTAGAGCCGAATGCTAAAAAGAGCCACTCCCTGCGGTAATTCTTTGGCAATAATGCGGGCAAAATCTGCCACCATATTTTCGCAAGTAGGCTGATAATCAACTATCAACATACGGTCGAACATTTCGGGAATGCTATTGAAACCGGTTTTGGGTGCTTTAGTGTTGAGTATGAGTGCATGGTCGAAAACCGAAACAATGTGTTGGTTTACAATCTGTTTCAGGTCGCCAAAGTCAATCACCATACCTAATTTAATGTTGCTGCTGTCGGTAATTGTTTCACCCAGCACAGTTATCATCAACTTGTACGAATGTCCATGGATATTTTTGCACTTTCCATCGTAATTCCAAAGGGCATGAGCCGACTCAAACCCAAATTCTTTTGTTACTCTTATACGGGGCATGATTGTATTTAATGATTTGATTATTAATTCTTTAATTTATATATATTTAAAGTTTACCTAATTTGTAAAGATAGAAAGCTCTTTCTACCATTTTTCTTTGTTTAGTGGGAAGTCTTTCAAGGATAAACAAATTGAATTTATAAAAAATAAACCACGAAAAACGTGCAAAGGGTGTTTTTGCATCAATAGCTTTGCTTTCGATTTCTTCAAAAAGATTTCTGAATGAAATTTGAAGTTCTTTTTCATCGTTTTTGCTTAAAAATCTATCTATATATTTTTCAATTTTTGAGATAATTTTGTCGGAAATACTTTTTCTTTCAGCTATCAATTCATCTCTATCCAATTTGCAAATTTTAATTGTGGATTCTCCTCTCTGCGTAAGAAATTTAATTTTACCCGATGGTAAAAAAAATAGATGGTCTTCTGGTTTATCAATTTCA
>JFJP01002328.1_pt1 | contig 11325 bp, 11 predicted proteins | sample 431651 | NCBI WGS metagenome assembly JFJP01 (sample SAMN02602958, study PRJNA72255) | Microbial mat metagenome, whole genome shotgun sequencing project. | biome: fresh water; feature: sink hole; material: water; isolation source: purple microbial (photo- and chemosynthetic) mats found in... | reverse complement strand
TGCCGCAGGCGGCCACCCTGTGCAACCAATGTGGCGTTGTCTGTCCTGTCAAGATTCCCTTGCCCGACCTGTTGCGCAAGTTGCGTGAAAAGCAGGTTGAAAAGAACCTGCGGCCATTGGCCGAGCGCTTCGCCCTCAAGGCCTGGGCCTGGGTGGCGGCACGCCCCCGGCTGTATGCGCTGGGCGCCTGGTTCGGCGTGCGCTACCTCGCCTGGCTGGCGGGCGGCGGCAAGCGCATCCAGGTGCTGGCTGTTGCGCCCGAATGGACGCTGGGTCGAGACTTTCCGGCGCCCGAGGGCAAGACCTTCCGCGAACTCTACGCCGCCCGCAGGTCGGGCGAGTCAAAGAGCCGGGGGGCGTGAGATGCCTGACAAGCCTGGTGTGAGTGACGTGGCCGGTTCGCGCGAACTAATTCTCGGCCGCATCCGCGAGCGGCTTGGCCGTAACGCGGCGAACGGCGTGACGGCGGGCCAGGCGGTCGCCGCATATTTGGCGGCACGCGCCGCCGGGCCACGTCCCGCCATCGCGGGCGATCTTGTTGCCGCCTTCCGCGCCCGCTCCGAAGCGCTTGCCAGCACGGTCGACATGGTTGATGACATGGCTGACGCGCCGCTCGCGGTCGCCGCCTATCTGGCCGCCCACGGGCTGCCTGGCAAAGCCGTCTGCGTGCCGGAGTTTGCGCATCTCGACTGGCGTGCCGCCGGCATCGACGTTGTCGCTCGCGCCGCTGTCGATGGCGATCTGGTCGGCATCAGCGGGTGCTTCCGCGCCATTGCCGAGACCGGCACGCTGATGCTCTTCACCAGTCCCGCCACGCCGGCCACCGTCAGCCTGCTGCCCGAAACCCACATCGCCCTGGTGTCGGCAACGGCTCTCGTCGCCGGCATGGAAGAAGCATGGACGGCGGCGCGCGCCGAGTTCGGGCCGCTGCAGGGTTTCCCCCGCGCCATCAATTTCATCTCGGGCCCATCGCGCACCGGCGACATCGAACAGACCATCGTGCTCGGCGCCCATGGGCCATACCGGGTGCATATCCTGATCGTGCGGTGAATGCGATGGCAACCTCGATGGCAACCGCGACCGCACCACAGCAAATGGTGCGCCGCCACGACGAAAGGCAAGCCCAAACCTTCAGCTTTTAGTAATATCCGCTGACACTTTCTTTCATGGTCTGATCCGGAGCGGCTCAGGGTAAATGAACAGGAATCAGGAAATTCTCGAAATCAGCCGATTGGTCTTCGAACTCACCATGACGGGTTCGATGGGCACGGATCTCGATGATCTCATGCAGCGCCTGTTCGGCGTGCTGGCGAACCTGCCTTCGATCCGCGTGCGGCAGCAGGGCGCGATTCTTCTGTTCAATCCCCGCGAAGCTCTGGTGCAGGTGGCTCAGCTTGGCCTGGGTCATCTGGATCGCACCGATGCGTCGAGTTCCCCACTGGACGGACTTTCGCCCGACTTTCGTTCGGCGCCCTACATGACGACGCTGCGCGAGGAACGGGGCGGTTTTCTGCGCAAGGGCGAGCAGGATGCTCGCTTCATGGTGTTGTCGATGACCGGGGAGGCGCGTCCGCTGGGACTGCTGCTGGTCTTCATCGAACCAGACTGGGCGCCCGATGCCATCGAGATGGAATTCATGACCGACCTGGGGCGCGCCATGTCCGGACTGGTGATGCGCAGCCTCATCAACGAGACGTTGCGCGTGCGTGAGCTCGAACTCGAAGATGCCCGCACCGATGCCATCCGCCGTCTCGGCGCCGCCTCGGAGTATCGCGACAACGAAACCGGCATGCACGTCATGCGCATGACGAATTTCGCTTCCGTCATCGCCAAGGCGATGGGTCTGCCGGAAGATCTGCGCGAAATTCTCTTCATCACGGCACCGATGCACGATGTCGGCAAGATCGGTATCGCCGACGCCATCCTGCTCAAGCCGGGCAAGCTGTCGGTGGAAGAATTCGACACCATGAAGACGCACACCGAGATCGGCGGACGGATTTTGAAAGGCGAGGACGCGTTGATCGTGGCGGCGCGGGAAATCGCCATTTCGCATCATGAACACTGGGATGGCTCGGGTTATCCGTCCGGTCTCAAGGGCGAGGAAATTCCGGTGCTCGCGCGGGTCTGCGCGATTGCCGATGTGTTCGATGCGCTGACCTCGTCGCGCCCCTACAAGGTGGCCTGGCCGCTGGAACAGACGCTCGACTGGATACACGGCGAAACGGGCAAGAAGTTCGACCCCGCCGTGGTGGCAGCCTTCGATCGCGCACTGCCGGAAATCCTGCGCATCCGCGAACTCTACCGCGACGAAATCATCGATCCGAATCAGGTCGTCGATCTGCCGGAAATCAAGTGCGGCGAGACGCGCTGGGTGGACTGGGACGAATCGCTCAGCATCGGCATCGATATCATCGACGCCCACCATCGCTTTCTGCTCGAACTGATCAACGATCTCCATGACATCGTTGCCAACAAGCGCGGCTCGCGCGAACTGGGACGGGTGCTGAAGGCGCTTGATAAATATGCCCAGGTCCATTTCCGGGCCGAAGAGCGGATGATGGAGCGTCACGCCTTCTCCGGCCTTGAGCGGCAGCGGCAGCAGCACCACCACTTTGAAAAGAAGCTGCGCGACTTCTACGAAGAGCTGCACGTCAATCCCTTGACCGCGCAGTTCGACATGCTCACCTACCTGCGCGACTGGCTGATCAGGCACATTCGTCACGAGGATTCGCGATTGCGCGAGTTAGTGTCGGCAGCAGTATGAAGGAGCTGCAAGCCTGCTGACAGGCAGCCTTGTGCGTTCCACGCCGCAATCCGGCTAGAATCGGCTGGACAAGGCGGGGATGGCTCACCGCCGATATTCAGGACATTCCGACCGTGAACCCGACCCGCTTTCGCAATCTGCGCTACGGCGAATACCTTGGCGCAGTTCGCCACAAGCAGCGCCAGATTCCCTATCGCGATGTCTATGCCGCCGACCGCAAAGCACCGGGCTCGGCCATACGTCTGCGCGCCATCGATTTTCACCGGTTGCTGACGCCCTATTTCTCGGTGCGGTTCATCGAACAATTGCGCGCGGTGACGCCGCTGGCGCTGATGCTCGCGGCCTTTCTCACGCTGCTGCTGCGCTCCAGCGTGCGCGAGGGCGAATCGATCGCGATCGGCATTCTGATGGTGATGATCGGCCTGATGTTTTTCATGGAGGGCGTCAAGCACGGCCTGATGCCCTTTGGCGAGCACATCGGCTATGCGCTGCCGAACAAGGCGCCGCTGCCGGTCGTCTTGCTGGTGGCCATCGTTCTGGGCGCGCTTGCCACCTTTGCTGAACCGGCCATCGGCGCCCTCAAGGCCGCTGGTGCGCGTATCGACGTGGCCGAGGCCCCTCTGCTCTACCTGCTGCTCAATCAGCGCAGTGGTGCGCTTGTCTTGGCAGTCGGTATTGGCGTCGGTCTGGCCGTGGCGGTTGGCATGCTGCGCTACACGTTCGGCTGGCCGCTCAAACGGCTGGCGCTGGCCACGCTGGCGCCTTGCCTCGGGCTTACGCTCTACGCCGCCGGTGACCCACTGCTGGTGCCGTTGCTGGGGCTGGCCTGGGACTGCGGCGCGGTGACCACCGGCCCGGTCACGGTGCCGCTGGTACTCGCACTCGGCATCGGCGTCTCGGCGTCGAGCGGGCGGGGCGAAAGCCCGCTGTCGGGTTTCGGTCTGGTTACGCTCGCCTCGCTATTTCCGGTCATGGCGGTATTGACGTTGGGCATCTTGCTCAAGGGCGAGGCGGCGAGCGTCGTGGCGGTCGCGGTTACAGCAGCCAGCGACGATCCGCTGGCCCGGACGCCAATGCCCGAGATCATCGGCGCCTTGCGCGCCATCATTCCGCTGGTGCTTTTCCTCTGGTTCGTGCAGGCGGTCGGCCTGCGCCAGCGCCTGCATAATCGCAACGTGCTGATTTATGGCGTCATGTTGGCGGTTGTTGGCATGGCCGTGTTCAATCTCGGTTTGACCACCGGTCTGGTGGCACTCGGCGATCAGGCCGGTAGCGGCATACCACAGGCGTTCAGCGCGAGTGCGGGCGGCAAGCCGCTTTATCCCTACGCTGCCGGCATTGCTCTGGCGCTGGCCTTCGCCGTCCTGCTCGGCTACGGTGCGACCGTGGCCGAACCGGCGCTGGCCGCCATGGGCGTAACCGTTGAGAACCTCACCGACGGTGCTTTCCGCAAACGCCTGCTCATTCATGCGGTGGCTACAGGCGTCGGCGTGGGCACCACGGTTGGCGTTGCCCGCATTGTGTTCGACTGGCCTGTGGCAACCCTGGTGTTTTCGGCCTATGCGGTCGCGGTGACGCTGACGCTGCTCTCAACCGAGGATTACGTCAATCTCGCCTGGGACAGTGCCGGCGTTACCACCGGCCCGGTGACGGTGCCGCTGGTGCTGGCGCTGGGTGCCGGGCTGGGCGAGGCAACGGGTGCGCGTGACGGCTTCGGCATCCTGGCCATGGCCTCGGCGGGGCCCATCATCACGGTGCTTGGCGTCGGCCTTTGGGTGCGCCATGCCGCACGACGCAGCAGAAAGGACAACTGATGTCGCACAATGAAATGATCGTTCTGACCAATGCGGTGCTGATTACCTGCATCGTCCAGCGCGGCGCCGCCGATGCTGTCGTGCAGGCCGCCCACGAAGCCGGCGCGCAGGGCGCGACGATCTTCCATGGCCGTGGTACCGGTGTGCGGCAGAAGCACCTTGGGTTGCTTGGCCTTACGGTCAATGCCGAAAAGGAAATCATTTACATCGTCGTGCCGGACGATCAGGCCGATCGCATCTTCGAGCGCATTTTCGTCACCGCCAAACTCGACACACCGGGCATGGGCATCATCTACACCACGCCGATCGAAAAGATGGCGACCCACATCCCCCACCAGGTCGCTGCCCGCTTTGGCGCCCACCTGTCGCCGTCCGCAGCCCGCGAGCCCCACGATCATGCGAAATGAGGCCATGCATGCCGTGATCACCTGCATCATGCCGGCCGGTCTCGGTCGCGATGTGCACAACCGGTTGATGCGCGAGCACGGCGTGCTCTCGGCCAGTACTCACCATGCCAGGGGCGTCGGTAGCCGGCGGGCGCGTCGCATGGTTTACGAGGAAAAAGACGTACTGGTGGCGCTGGTCGAAGACGAACGGGCCGATGAACTGTTTGCCTTTCTTCACGAGGCGGCGGGGGTGGGCGAACCCCATGCGGGTCTGATCTTCATGACCCGGGCCGCGCGGGGACGCGGTATGGCGCCGTTTGATTTCCTTGAGGCCATGGCTGCCGCCTGACTCAGCGTCGGCTGTTGCGGTAGAACTCGCGGAAGCTGGCGTAGCGCGCCTCGCGTATCCGGCGCACGCGCTCGATGGCGCGCTCGACCGGCACGCCAAGCTGGGTCAGCGTCTCGGCGGCGATCATCAGGCTGCCTTCCAGCACTTCCGGGATGACCTCGGTGGCGCCCGCTTTCTTGAGCCGGTCGACCTCGTTTTCATCGGGGGCGCGCACGATCACCGGAATGTCGCTGCGCTGTCCGCGAATCACGCGCAGCACCCGTTCGGCCGACTGCGTGTCGGGATAGGCGATTACCACGGCCTGGGCGCGCGACAGGCCGGCCGCCTTCAGCACTTCAAGTCGGTCGGCGCCGCCGAAGGCGATCTTGCCACCCGGCGGCATCGCTTTTTTGACGGACAGGGGATCGATGTCGAGTGCGAGGAAGGGAATTTTTTCCGCGCTAAGAAACTGGCCGATCAGTTCGCCAGTACGGCCGTAGCCGCAAAGGATGACGTGATTTTCCATGGCGAAGGCGCTGGTTGCCACCTCGTAGATGGCCTTGGCCTTGTGCGCCCAGTCGCCACGCGCCATCTCGCCGCCGAGCCGCGCCACCCGCTCGATCAGGAAGGGCGCGATGAACATCGAAATCAGCATGGCGGCCAGGGTGACCTGAAACACGTCGGCGCGGATCAGATGCTGGGCAAAGGCCAACTGGATCAGCACCAGGCCGAATTCGCCGGCCTGCGCCAATTGCGCCGACGTACGCAGCGCCGTGTCGAGCGTTGAGCGCGCCGCCAGGGTGATTAACATCACTACCACGCCCTTGCCGACGATCAGCAGCACGACGGCAAGCAGCAGGCTCCAGAAATTGTCGAGGACGAAGCCGACATTAAGCAGCATGCCGACGGTGACGAAGAATAACCCGAGCAGGACGTCGCGAAAGGGGCGGACATCGGCCTCGACCTGATGGCGATACACCGTTTCCGAGATCAGCATGCCGCCGACGAAGGCGCCCAGCGCCAGCGATAGCCCCGCCTGGCCGGTAGCGTAGGCGAGGCCGACGACGATCCACAGCGTCGCCAGCACGAACAGTTCTTCCGAGCGATGATGGGCGACAACGTCAAAGATGCGTTTCATCAGTTTCTGGCCGACCCAGATCAGCACGACGAGCAGTACTACCGCCTGCGCCGAGGCAATGCCCAGCAAGCGCATCAGGTCGCCCTCGGGCTGGGCCAGCGCCGGCAGCAGGATCAGGCTGGGCACCACGGCGATGTCCTGGAACAGCAGCACGCCCATGGTCAGCCGGCCCGAACGGGAATGCAGCTCGAAGCGCTCGGACAGCATTTTGGCGACGATGGCGGTAGATGACATGGCCACGGCCAGCCCCACGGCCAGCCCCGCTTTCCAGCCCTGGCCGTAGCCGAACCAGGTTACCAGCAGGGTGCCGCCGGCCGTCAGCAGCATCTGCGCCGAGCCGAAGCCCAGCACCAGCGAGCGCATGGCCTTGAGCCGGGTAAGACTGAATTCCAGCCCGATGGAGAACATCAGGAAGACCACGCCGAACTCGGCGAAGGTTTCGACCTCGCTGCTCTCGGTCAGTATGGCCGCGCCGTGCGGCCCCAGTACCATGCCGATGGCGAGATAGGCCAGCATCGACGGCAGCCCGAAACGGCGGGCCAGCGCCACCGCGCCAACGGCGGCGGTTAGCAGCAGCAGGACGGAGAGAAGCTGCGAATGCATCCGCCGGCGCTATTCCAGGTGCAAGGGGCGGCTCTGGGTGGTGAATACCACCGAGCGCGCGCCTTCGATATTGGCGTGCACCGCTTCGACCAGCGGGGCATTGATGACTGACTCGGCATCCCAGACGATGACGAAGTTGGCGCCCGAGCCGCCAGTGTCGTCATGGCGCTCAACGAAAAGTTCGAGCGTGCCAAGCACGGGCACCAGCGTTGGCTTGGCAACGAGATCGCGCAACAACTTTCCTTCGGTGTTGTAGTAGCGGGCGGAGAGCACGCGGAAAGGGCGCTTCGGATCGGTGCCGCGAATGCTGATCAGCGCCGACAGCAGCACCTTGTCCGGTTTGCCAGTGCGGTCGAGGTTGCCGTGGCTGAGGTGAGAGTAAACCGGCAGATAGAGTGTCTGCCCTTTGGACAGCATGATGGCCTCATCCGCCGTGGCGGGTTGCGCGAAAAGAACCAACAGGGGCAGCAGAACTGTCAGCAGGGTTCTGGTCTGAATTAACGAACGGGCGGATGTCATTGCGATCTCCATGATCCTGAGTGACCAAACTATAGCGCGAGCACGATGCTGCGGCACGGTAAAATTAGCGGGTTATCAGCGGAGTCTGTCTTGAAGTCAGCGGCTGCCATCCAACCGGCAACGCATGACTGCGGGCCTCCGGCATCTTCCGTTCAACCCTCGGACCCCGTAAAAACTACGCCATGAACTACGCAAAAATTGCCGCTTTGTTTGTAGTCGCTTTCATGTTCGATCAAATTACCCCAGAGATTCTTGCGTACTTGGCCCACTTTGGCGGGGCCGAGGCGGCCATCGCCAATTCCCTTTGGTGCCTCAGCCTTATTCTGGTATTTGGCTGGGCGTGCAGCAAGTTTGCCGAAGGCACGGTCTTCCCCAATTTCACCTTGCAGTTGCTGATGGGTATCGTCCTGCATGACGCTTTGGCGCCCATTGCATCCTCGATAATGATCGCAGTGGTGGCCTGCACTGCACTCGCGGCCATCATCCTGAAGGGCGGCGGCGATGAATTGAACCGGCTTGATATTGTCAAGATTGGCTTTCCCACGGTGATGATTGCCGTGGTGGGATATCTGATCACCTTCTTCGTCATGTTCCCGATTTTGATGGCGTTGGGGCTGGATGGCAAAACCGCTGCCTTGCTTGCGGCTATTCTCGGCTCCACCGATCCGGCGGCGCTGATCCCGACCCTAAAGGGGATAGTCTTCAAGGATGAGTACAAGCGTCTCGCCAGTATTTCAGTCGCGGAAAGCGCGCTCAATGACGCGGTAGGCGCCATTTTTGTCGCTGCCATTGCGGCCATGATTCTGGCCGGTAATTCGGTTGAATCAATGGGCGGCTTGGTTGCCGGGCTTTTCAGTGCCGAGAACATGCTGCATCTGGGTGGGCAATTTCTGTTCGGCACCCTTGCCGGCGCAATCGGTTTTGGCGCAATGCACGGTTATGAAATTTACAAGTCGCGAGATCACGCACGTGATGTCTGTGAGACCACCTATGATTTTGCGATTGTGTTGGCCATTCCGTTGGTGACCTTCCTGCTGGCACAAGTCATTCATGGCAATGGTTTCCTGGCGGCCTTTGTCGCCGGGCTGCTCGCCAACTATAACCATGGCAAGAAGTTCTTCCATACTACCCTGCACACCATGGAGATTCAGATCGAGAGCATTGCCAAGCCGACGATTTTCATGATGGTGGGCCCTTTTGTCGCCTTGGGCGATCTGTGGGATACCGCGCTCCTGGGCCTGCTGGTCTCGGCCGTTTTCATCCTCGTCGCCCGGCCGGTGGCGGTCATGCTGTCGATGTTGCCGACCAATCTCAGCATGAAAGACAAACTGTTCATGAGCATCGTGCGGGAGACGGGCGTAATCCCGGTCGTGCTGGCGGTAATCACCGTTGCCCAGTTCCCGGAACTGACCCTGCTCATGCCGCTAACCGCCTGGGTGGTCATCTGGACCCTGACCCTGCTGCCCGCAATCACCCCCTGGTGGACAAGAAAACTGGGTATTGTTCAATAGCGGGGCCAAGGTCGGGATGGAAAGCGGCCTAGCCGCGCGGCACGCAATGCGCGCGCAGCCAGGCGGCGAATTGCGCCTCGTCGATCTCGCCGGCGGCGACGGCGAGCATGGTCTGGGTGGCTTCCAGTTGGCTGACTTGCAGGCGGAAACCATTGAGCCCCAGAAACAGGCCGACAGCAAGAAAGGCGACGCGCTTGTTGCCGTCGGCGAACGGGTGGTTTTTTGCCAGTCCGACACCATAAGTGGCGGCGAGATCGGCATGGTCGGGCTGACCATAAGCGACCAGATTCAGCGGGCGGGCCAGTGCGGAATCCAGCAAGCCTTCATCGCGCAGACCGGGCAGGCCACCGTGCTCGGCCAGACACTCTCCATGCAGCAGCAGCAGGGCGCGCTTATCAACCCAATGCGCGACGCTGTTCATTTCGCCAACGCATGAAAAGTGTCGCGGAAATCGTGCATGAACTCGCGGCCGAGCCTGAGTTGTTCGTCGAGCGATGGATCGTAAGGCGTGATCTGGAAACCCTCGGGTGTTTCGGACAGATGGATGCTGTCGCCCTTTTCCAGCTTTAGCGCCGCTAGCGCCTCCTTGGGCAGCACGACGCCGACGGAATTGCCGATCTGGGTAAGTTTGAGCGTGAAATGCATGGCGGTCTCCGTAGAATGTTATAACGTTTGTAATAATATGGCTGTCGCGCGCCCCGCGCAAGCAAAAAGTCGGCGCTAGCGGTACGGCAATGCACATTGCAGCCGGGTGAACCGGGCTACACTTTCACCTGCTTCCCTTCCGGAGAACCGCATCATGGGCCTGCCCGCGCGCCAACACGAATACGGCTTTACTTATGCCGACTATCTGGGATGGCCTGAAGGCGAACGCTGGGAGTTGATAGATGGCGAGGCGTTCGCCATGAGTCCGGCCCCGACCAATCATCATCAGTTGATCGTCGGTGAGTTGTTTGCCGCAATCCATGAGCATCTGCGCGGCAAACCCTGCCGCCCCTTTGTCGCGCCATTCGATGTGCGCCTGCCGCGCGCGGGGACGGCGAACGCCGAGGTCGACACGGTGGTGCAGCCCGACATCAGTGTTGTCTGCGATCCGGACAAGCTCAAGGACAATCACGGTTGTCTCGGTGCGCCGGACTGGGTGATCGAAGTCTTGTCGCCCGGCACCGCCGTGCGCGACCAGCGCACCAAGCGTGCCCTCTACGAGCACCATGGCGTGGCTGAATACTGGCTGGTGCATCCCGTCGATCGCTCGGTCACGATCTACCGGCTGGAAACCGGCGCCTATGGCAAGCCGCTGGTTTTCGGCGTTGAAGATACCTGCGCGCCGCTGGCTTTCCCTGAACTTATCTTTGCCGTTGTCGATATTTTTCGCGATCTGCCCCCAGCGGATGACACGGCCTGATTTCTCACACGAACACCGGCGCCACCGCCTGCTCATGCTGGCCGTGGTGTTGGCGGCCTACGTCCTCTCCTTCTTCCAGCGCTTCGCCCCGGCGGGCATCGCACCCGATCTGGCGGCGTCCTTCCAGACCTCGGCGGCGTCGCTGGGCGTGCTGGCAGCGACTTATTTCTACGTTTATACGATCATGCAGGTGCCCACCGGCATCCTGGTCGATACGCTCGGCCCCCGCCGCATTCTGGCGCTGGGCGGGGTGGTGGCCGGTGGCGGCAGTCTGCTGTTTGCCCTGGCCGGCAGCCTCGACGGTGCGATGGCTGGACGCACACTGGTCGGGCTGGGCGTGTCGGTGGTCTTCATCGCGATGCTGAAGATCATCGCCGTCTGGTTCGACGAAGGGCGCTTTGCCACTGTGGTCGGGATATCGATGCTGGTCGGCAATTCCGGCTCGGTACTGGCGGGCGCGCCCTTGTCCTGGTTGGCGCAGACGACGGGCTGGCGCGGCGTTTTCGTCGGCGTCGGCCTCGTTTCGATCGTGCTCGGCGGCCTCTGCTGGCTGCTGGTGCGCGACCGCCCCGCCACGCGTGCCGTACCGCTAGCGCCGACTTTTGACCGCACCGTCATTCTTACCGGCTTGCTGCGGGTGGTGAATAATCGCGCCACCTGGGTGCCGACGCTGGTCAATTTCGGTCTTTCCGGCAGCTTTTTCGCCTTTGGCGGCCTGTGGGCGATGCCTTTTCTAACGCAGGCCCATGGCATGAGTCGCGCGGTTGCCGCCTATCACTTGTCCCTCTATTTCGTCGGCTTCGCCCTCGGCTGCCTGATCGTTGGCTCGCTTTCCGACCGCATCGGCCGCCGCAAGC
>JFJP01000363.1_pt1 | contig 11325 bp, 10 predicted proteins | sample 431651 | NCBI WGS metagenome assembly JFJP01 (sample SAMN02602958, study PRJNA72255) | Microbial mat metagenome, whole genome shotgun sequencing project. | biome: fresh water; feature: sink hole; material: water; isolation source: purple microbial (photo- and chemosynthetic) mats found in... | reverse complement strand
CAAGAATGTAGCTGAAAGACATTTCGATATTTTGTTCTCGGACTGGGGGGGCGATTTCGATCCCCCGTCCATCCAGGTCAAGATTACTGTCCCCCTTCGGGCCACCACGGGAGTGCGGTCGTGAATGTCCACCACGTAGTCTCCGGTTGCCGGGCGTGGCAACACGTGGTGCGGATTCCCCGACGCGGCATCGAGGCGGAGACCCAAAATGCCGTGGCCCTCCGCCAGATTGAACCAACGGCTCACGTGCTGTCGTTCCTTCTGGTATCCGGAAAACCGAATCGGTGCGCGCTTGCGGGTTCATTGCATCGCACAGAAAGCACAGCATGATCCATTCGCTGCGCGCCAATCCGGGACGAGTATTCGGATATGCATTGCTTTCCCTGCTTGTCATCGCCACGTTCTGGCTGCGCCTTGCACATTTGGGCTATTCGAACTACCAAGGGGATGAGATCAAGGCCTTGTGCCTTCCCGCCGCAGGCCAAAGCCTGGTGGATTTCCTGATGGGGCAGCGCAAGGGCCCGATCCAGTTTCTGATCACGGGAGCCATTGGTCTGTTTACTGCCGGCTGTTCAAATGAGTTGATCTTCCGAATCCCGTTTGCCTGTGCCAGTGTTTTATCGGTTTATTTCTTCTGGCACCTCATCAGATTGCATTTCGATGAGCAGATCGCCCTATATGCTTCTTTGTTTTTCGCCACGAATGGTTTTTTTGTTGCATTTGCTCGCATCGTGCAATACCAGTCTGTGGTTGTCTTGTGCACCACAGTCAGTCTTTATTTTTTGTCCCTGTCAATTCATTCAGTCAAATGGCGTATTGCGGGCCTCTACATCGGCGTCATCTCAGCAGCAATAGGGATTCTGGCACATTTTGATGCCATTTTCGTTCTTCCTCCCGCTCTGTATCTCATAAGACTGTGGTATGTGCGGTCCCGCGAAAACCATACATGTTTTGCTTCATCTCAAAAACATCTTGTAATCGCATTGATCCTTTTCTGGGTTCTCATCGGTCTGTTCTATATTCCATACGCCCTGTCTCTTACTGCGTATCAACTTCAGTATTGGGAACGAAGGATGAATGGTGGTTTAAGACATACCGGGCAGATATTCAAGCTTTACCATTCAGCAGTGGTCTTGTACGTTTATGGCCTGCTGACCTTGATGGCTCTCCCACGTATACGCAGGAACGAACCGTTCTTGTTGATCGGGTTTTGGCTGCTGCCACCACTCATATTTATGAACCTAATGATGCAAAATCCAAAAACCCACATTTATACCTACTTTCTTCCCCTTATGGTTCTGCTGGCCCATGGTCTTTTGACTTGGGAACGCTGTCTGCAGCGCTTTTTCTCGAAAGCGGCCCCATGGCTATTTGGATTGTCAAACGTGGCGCTTTTCCTTTTTCTGATTCATCTAGAGCACACCATATTTGTTGATCATATTGTTGAATATCCTACTGAACCCAAACCGTATTTGTCGTGGCACTTGAACCGCTCGAAACGCCTTGGCACCATGGGGTTCCCGTATCGTCGAGAATGGCAAAGCATCAGCGCATTCCTGAAAACCCAAAAAAATGAAGACAATACCCTATATATCACCAACGAGGAGCTTAAAATAGCAACTTTTTATCTGCCAGGAGAATTCAAGCCTGCCGACGCACAACTCAGCCGGAATCCCGAAGATGGGGAAATGCTGTATATCATACTGGTTTCCAACCCTCAAAGCCGTGACGATACTCTGCTTGGACGACCTGCTTCTGCGTGGGGAAAGGATTTTACGCCTTTCAAGGTGTTCACGAATAATAGAAACAAGACACTTGCAGCAATTTACCGTCTCAAGATCCGGGATATCAACCTTTTCCTCGAGAAATCCAAGGCATACTGATTGAGATATATCATCGAACTTTATGACAGGATGTTGTCCCAATCATCCATGAGATGCTTTTGAGAAAAATGATCTACCCTGTTTTCTCTCTCCTGTGCTGCTCTCTAGGTTTTTTGACAAGTTTTAGAGTTATCAAGCAGTAGGTTTAGGGTGGATGAACGTCTCTCGAGGCTTTCGTTCCGAGATACTGCACCTTATCGACGTCCTCGTTGCAGCGGCTTCCTGTGGCTTCAGGACTGCGACTTGGGGTTCCAGATTCATGGCGTTTCCCGCTATTCATGTCGAAAGGTTATTCAGGGAGGGGCGATCCTGGCCCGCCTCAGATGGCTACCTGGAATCGTTTGATGAAGCCGACCATTTCGCGATGGTCGAGGAGCGAAAAAACAACCTCAAGATACCTGATTACAAATCATGCGTTACCAGATCCCGATTGCTATCCATTACAGAGCGAGGCCGATTTTTCCAAAAGATTGTAAAACTCATCAAGTTGCCCTCCCCAGCCGATGCCAAACACTCAGGAGGCCACAATGAGCCAGATTTCAGAAATCTTCGTCCGAGACGTTCTCACCATCGACCGCAAGGCCACCGTTTTCGAGAGCATCAAGAAGATGGTGGAAAGGAATGTCGGCTCCGTCATCGTTCTCGACGGTTCCTCTATCTGCGGCATCTTCACGGAACGTGACTACCTGAGACGTGTCGCCCTGGAAGACCGCACATCGAAAACGACCAGAGTAGAGGAAGTCATGAGTACTCGTCTGGTGTGCGCCAGCCTCAATCAATCAACCGAGGATTGCATGGCCATCATGACCCAGCAGCACATTCGCCACCTGCCGATCATGGAGGGTCAGCGTCTGATTGGCATCCTCTCCATTGGTGACCTGGTCAAGCGGCTTTCCTTGGACCACGCAACGGAGGTGCGCTACTTGAATGATTTCATTTCCGGGAAATACCCAGTCTAGGTCATCGTGAAACACGATCGGCCAAGGATGGACAGGCTCACGCCTGCTCGATGAATGCGCCAATGGATGCCTGCGCTTCGTGCCTCCCACCATCAAGCGGGCTGAAAACTCCGTGAACAATGACCCGCCCAGCCATCCGGCGGCGCCAACGAGGCGCAGTGCGCGCCCTGCTCCCTGGCTATCTCACGCAGACTCTTCGCACCAGCTCGGTGTTTTGTTCTGGAACGCCCCGGAGTGGCCATCAAGCCGCGCATTCCACCCTTCCTTCAGTATTGGCGGAGGCTTTTCCAGGTCATGTGCTTCAACGTCTGATCCAGGGTTTCATGCTGCACCTTCGCGACGTCGAATCGCAGCAAGCGGAACGTGATCTGCACGATGGGACCGATCGCGAAGGCGGAAATGACGGTTCCAACGCCGACCATCCCACCCATGAACCAGCCTGTGATCACTGCCACCACTTCGATACTGCCCCTGCAGAGGCCAACCGCCAGACCCGTCTTGCGGGTCAAAGCCACCATCAGGCTATCCCTGGGACCGGCGCCGAAACCTGAGCCGATATAGAAGTAAGAGGCCAGCGCGATCACGAAGAGGCCTGCAAGCAGCAGCAGGAGTCCCATCCACCAGTGGGTGGCGGGAGCCATGAACCAGAACCGGAGGAGCAGGTCCATGAAGACGCCGATCAGGACCATGTTCAGCAGGGTTCCGAGCCCGAGTTTCTCTCCCAGGGCGAAGACCGCTATGACGATCAGCAGTCCCGTGAGGATGGAGATGTTGCCAATGGTCATCCCCACAGTTTTTCCGAGCCCGGCATGGAAGACTTCCCAAGGTGCAAAGCCGAGATTCGCCTTCATCGTCAGGACAATGCCAAGAGCATAGAGAAACAAGCCCAGCAGCAGCCGCAAGAGCCGTTCTATCCGTTGTCCCATCCTTGACCTTTCTTGACGCACCACTTGATTCCGCGGGTTGTTCTCTGCCCCTCGGCCGAACGCTGGCTTTCCGGGTATTCCACAAGGCTGTACAAAACAAGCGGGAGCAGGAAGCCCCCGCTTGCTCCATCACAATCCACACCCAGGGGTTACTAGGCACCGACTATTGTGACTTCGATGCTTTCGTGACAGCTATCGTTCTCGGTCCCGTGCTCGCAAGGATCTTTCGTTAGGCCCTAGGCAAACCGCATTTTCCACACATCAACGCCGAACAGCTCGCTCATCCCCGAACACATCGCATTCTGCAGTGCTCATGGCCGAGGACGATCGCGTTCTTCGAGGCCGTTCGTTTTCGTGCAGCGGAGCAGATGGGCCCGCAGGCTCCAGGGCTAAATGAACATCGCCTCCATGGTGCCCGTATCCAATTCGTCAGTTTCTTCCGTCTTCCCTCTGAGCCGGAGGGCTGCGCCTCGCAGGGTATTGCGGACTTCCCGCCCCGTCTTGGGGGTGGCAAGGGCCATCACGATAGCGCCCATGAGGGCGCCTCCGAACATGGCCAAGAGCACCGTGTTGTTGGAGCTGGAAGTCGTTTGCGTGGTCATGGTCTGGTTTCCTTTGCAGATTGGGAGTGAGGGGCCTGCCCGGCGGGAGGCGTCCTGGCGTTCCTCTGGCCTCACCCATAACGTGTGTCCAGCCCCTCTTGGGTTCCTGAAGGTTTGGAAGCCCCTGCGGCGTCGGAAGCCAAGCCGAAGGCGTTCCGTCGAGCTACAGGTAGGGATCAGGGTCGTAAGGGTCTTCCGGATAGAGGATCTGGTTAGGATCCTGGGCGAGCCCCCAAGGGGAGTACTGGGTCCAGGGACTGATGCTATCGGCCAGGAGCTGCCCATACACCGTTGTGGTGATGGATGGACAAGCGCCAAAAAGAACGGGATGACGGAGGATCGAAAGCTGTGAGTGCATGATACGGCCCCTTGTTCGTTACTGGTCATGCACGTTCGATGCCTTAAAATAACAATCCTGGTGACAGCGGCTTAGGGTGGGTCAATTTACTTGGGACCCAGTGTGTTCAATCAGAATGAAGCACGCGCTCCCTCAGTCTGAACGGGAGGCTCTTGGCAGGTGTCTCCGCTCCATTGCGGCCAGGGTCAGGCCTCCGAAGAAGATCCACCCGAGAACCAGGGCGTTGAGGTTTGACCTCAGATCTACCCACTCAACCCCGGGTCGCCTGCTCCATGGCGTCCTGCAGTTCCTTGATGCTGTAAGGCTTCTTGAGGAACCCTGCGAACCCGCATTCCTTCACGAGCTTGTTGCCGGTTTCGTCGCTGTAGCCGCTGCAGAGGATGGCTCTGGCCCCAGGATGGAGGGCCTTGATGGCTGCGTAGGCTTCGCTGCCGGTCATGTTGGGCATGGTCGCGTCCATGAGGATCACGGAAATGGCGCTTGAATACTGCTGGAATACCTTGACAGCCTCCCGGCCATCCCGGGCCGTCAGCACTTGGCAGCCCAGGAAGTCCTTGAGGATCTCGGCTCCGGTAGACCGCACGCCAGGGTCGTCATCCACCAGGAGGACGAACCCTTCGCACAACGCGGCGCTGGCAGAGATCGAATGGAGCGGGGCAGGAACGGCTCCGGTGGTCTGGACGGGGAAGGCGATCCGGAAGGACGAGCCCCCCCCGGAGCTGCTTTGGACCTGGAGTCCGGCCCGGTGGGCCTTGAGGATTCCCAGGGCCGAGGCAAGCCCCAGCCCCCGTCCGTGCTCCTTGGTGGTGAAGAAGGGGTCGAACAGCCTGCCCATGGTTTCCGGGGCCATGCCGCAACCCGTATCGGAAACCGTAAGGAGCACCACTGGGCCGGAGGGGAGTGGCTCCACCCAGGGATCCTGGCCGGGAAGCTCCTTCCCTCCTGCCTCCACGGCGATGCGGATGGAGCCCTTGCCGCCCCGGAAGGATTCCTCGGCATTGGTCACCAGGCTGGCCAGGACCTGGAGGAGCTGTTCCGGATCCCCCTCGATGGGAGAGAGCCCGGCGGGGATTCGGTATTCCAGTTTCGTCCCGGGCCCCGTGAGGTTGGAGAAGAGGGTCGAGTGCATGCGCACCAGTTCCCCCACATCCACGCGCAGGGTCTGGCTGGAACCCTTCCCTGAATAGTCCAGCATCTTCTGGGAGAGGGTGTTCGCCTTGTCGAGGCTCTGCAGGGCGCGCTCCAAGGCTCGTTTGGCCCGCTCGGGATCCACCAGGAGTTCCTTGGCCATTTCCAGATTGCCCTGGATGGTCTGGAAGAGGTTGTTGAAATCGTGGGCGATCCCCCCCGCCAGCATCGTGAGGCTTTCGACCTTGTGCTCCCTGCGCAGAACCTCCTCCCGGTGCTTGCGTTCCCGGATATCCGTGAGGATCCCCAGGGTGCCCGTGAATTGCCCCTGAGAGTCGAACAAGGGCTCGGCCGAAACCAGCACGTCGACAGGGGTGCCCTTCTGGTGTCGCAGCTGGATCTCGTACTGCTCGGACTGGCCCAGGGAACGGTTCTGCAACCGCTCATGGAAGGAATCGTAGCGGTAGTTGTAGGTGAGATCGAAGAAGGTGCTGCCCAGGACTTCCTTCTCCTGGTAGCCGGTCATCTGGAGGAACTTGGGGTTGCAATAGGTGAAGCGCCCACCTACGTCCGTGGAGATGAGCCCCTCGCCCATCTTCTCCGTCAGGGTCCGGTATTTGGCTTCGCTCTGGAGTTGCGCCGCTTCGGCAGATTGGCAGTGGGTGATGTCCTGGATCACGCCGACGAGGCCCCCTACCGCGCCAGTGCCGTCCGGGAACGTCGCTACGTTGATGATCACGGTTCGCGGATGGCCATCCTCGTTGCGCAGCAAGGTCTCGTAGCTCTGGACCCCCGGGTTGCGCAGGAGTTCCTGGTCCTGTCTGCAGAGGGCTTCCGCCACGTCGGGCGGTGCGAACTCCTGGGCGGTCCGGTCCAGGATCTGTTCCTTGGAAAGGCCGAGCAGGAGCGTGAAGGCCCGGTTGCAGCCCAGATAGCGCCCCTCCGCATCCTTGCAGAACAGGGGCGCGGGGATGGCGTCGGCAAGAGTCTGAGGGGACAGGGAATGCATGGAGGTGTGCGGCTCAGCCCTAGCGTGAAGTCATTCCCGTTCCCGTCAAGGGATATTGGCCCCTGACCCAGGGCGATTGCCTCTTCGTCGACAGCCCAGCTCGCGCGCTCCCGGTTCGGTTGCCGGTAAAGCCTTCAGCCGGGGATGGACAGGGCGTGGCGGGGCTGTCGCTCCAGATGGCGAACCGATAGGCCTCCTGGCCCCCAGCCTATGTCCCGCCAGCTTATCGCTGCATGGATTCCGCTGATGACTAAGGGGGATTAATGGGGACATTCGGGGCTCCGTTCCTACTCTGGATGTCCGCTTCCCCTTTCCGGAAGCCCGTGCGAGGACAGCATGGCACACGCCACATTCCCGAAGTATTCCCGACCCGAACCCATCCACCTCCCTGACCGGCAGTGGCCTTCCCGGGAGCTTAGGACCAGCCCCCTGTGGGCTTCCGTGGACCTGCGGGACGGGAACCAGGCCTTGCCCAATCCCCTCAACCCCGACCAGAAACTGGAATACTTCGAGCTGCTCTGTGGCATCGGCTTCAAGTGCATCGAGGTGTCCTTCCCCTCCGCCAGTCAGGACGACTTCGATTTCACGCGGCGGCTCATCACGGAGCAACGGATTCCCGAGGATGTCTTCATCATGGTGCTGACCCAGTGCCGGGAGCACCTCATCGACCGGACCTTCGAGGCCATCCAGGGGGCGAAGCGCGCCGTGCTGCACGCCTACTGTGCTGCTTCGGAACTGCACATGCAGCAGGTCTTCAGCCTTTCCAGCGTCGAAACGCTGGAGATGGTGGTGCAGTCCGTGGGGCAGATCCGGCGTCTGGCCGAGGCCATGCCCGAGAGCGATATCCGCTTCGAGTTCTCACCCGAGGAGTTCACGGATACCGATCTGGACTTCGCGCTGGAGCTCTGCGAAGCCGCCTTCAAGACCTGGGGCAGGGCCACGGCGGAGAAGCCCATGATCCTGAACCTCCCCGCCACGGTGGAGCGCAGGCCCCCGTACCAGCACGCCGACATGATCGAGTTGTTCTGCCGTCGCTTCTCCCATCGGAAGGAAGTGCTCATCTCCGCCCATCCCCACAATGATCAGGGCATGGCGGTGGCGGCGGCGGAGATGGCAGTCCTGGCGGGGGCCGACCGGGTGGAGGGAACCCTGTTCGGCCACGGCGAACGCACCGGCAACGTTGACCTCGTGGTGCTGGCCAACAACCTGTTCTCCCGGGGGATTGCCACGGGGCTGGACTTCTCCCACCTGCCTGAGATCGCGGCTACCGTGGAGCGTCTCACAGGCATGGCCATCTACTACCGGGCGCCCTACGTGGGTGAATACGTCTTCACGGCCTTCTCGGGATCCCACCAGGACGCCATCCGCAAGGGGTTGAACCGCATCGATGAGGCACCCGGAAAGTTCGGAGCCCGGTGGAAGGTCCCCTACCTGCACGTCGATCCGACGGACCTGGGGCGGCGCTACGAGAGCCTCATCCGCATCAATTCCCAATCCGGGAAGGGGGGGGCGCTTTGGGTGCTGGAACATGAATTCGGTCTCCTCCCGCCCAAACAGATGCAGCGGGAGATCGGTGCGGCGATCCAGCAGCTTTCCGACCGGGTGGGCCGGGAGGTGACGGCCACGGAGGTGCACCAGGCCTTCGAGGAGGCCTTCGTGCGCCCCAGCGGTCCCTACGCGCTCAAGGGGTTCTGGCCCCGGCCCGATGATCGGGAGCCGACCCTTATCCATGGGGAGGTCCACTTCACCATCGATGGCGTGGAAAAACGGGCCACTGCCGATGGCAACGGGCCCCTTTCGGCCTTCGTCCACGCGCTCCACAGTCTCGGGGTCGAGGACTTCACCGTGGACGACTACCATGAACAGGCCCTTGGCAAGGGCGAGGACGCCCAGGCCGTGGCCTACGTTCCGCTGCGGTTCAAGGGGAACGGGGTGCTCTACGGGGTGGGTCTGGACACGAACATCGATCAGGCCGCCGTCCGCGCCATCGTGGCGGGGCTGAACCGGCGGGTCGTGTCGTAAAAAAAGCACTCGCAGAGAAAGGACGAGAAAAGCACAGAGGTTCGCAGAGAAAGATTCCATGCAGACGTTCACGCCCCCTCGGTCTTCCGTCTGGTGGATGGTAGAGATGAAAAGATAGGAAAGCGGTAGCCACGAAGGCACACGAAGGCACACGAAGAAGGGCATGGCTGTTCACCTTGCGGGGACGGTGTCCTGGCCTTGGTTCAGGGAGGGGCAGAGCCGGAAGGCACGCTCACGTGCTCTCCGGCTCTGTCCCTCCCTGAACGCGCGCGGCTCCGCCGTGCGCCTCGCGCAAGCGAGCAAGGCCAGGACGCCTTGAACGTATGGCAATAGCCACTAGAGCATCCCCGCGCATCCCCGTTGATCCCCGGCCAAAGGCTTTTCCAGACGCTTCATTTGTTTGGGTCTGAGTACATCTGGGTTTCCTGTCCCTGCTTTCCGGTGGATGGGGGGGTGAACGGATACGATTCCATTTCTTCTCTGCGAACCTCTGTTCTTTCCGTGCCCTCTGCGAGTGTTTTTTCAACGAGCGCAACCGGCGCTAGAATCCTCGGATGCACAACCGCCTGATCCTCCTCACCAACGATGACGGTCTCTGGGCTCCGGGGCTGGAGATGCTGGCCCGGGTGGCCTCGGGGTTCGGCCGCGTGGTGGCCGTGGCTCCGGACCGCAACCGCTCCGCGATCTCCTCGGCCCTCAGCCTCCACAACATCCTCCGGCTCCACGATCTGGGTGGGGACCGCTACGCTTGTGACGGAACGCCTGTGGACTGCGTGCTGCTGGGCATCCGCAGCGGGCTGCTGGACCGGACGCCGGACTGGGTGCTCTCCGGGGTGAACCAGGGCTACAACCTGGGGGAAGACGTCTTCTATTCCGGAACCGTGGCCGCCGCCCTGGAAGGCAGCCTCCACGGGGCTCGCTCCGCCGCCTTCTCCCTGGATCCTGAAGGGGAACTGGCACGGGCGGAGCCCTGGATCCGGAAGTTCCTCGAGCGCTGGGAGGGCATGGAACTTCCCCCCAGCCGCATCTGGAACGTCAACCTTCCCCAGGGCGAACCCAAGGGCTTCCGGCTCACGGGGCAGGATCGCCGGAACTACCATGACTCGGTGGAAAGGCGGCTCGATCCTCGGGGGATTCCCTACTACTGGATCGGCGGCTCCCTGCCCACCTACGAGCGCAGTGCCGGCAGCGATGCGGACGCGGCCCTGGACGGCTGGATCAGCGTCACGCCCCTCCGGCTGGACCTGGGTTGCCCCGAGCTTCTGAGCCGCACCCAGGCCTTTGAAGGCACCTTCGAGGGGTGACCATGCGGATGGCGTTCACTGTCCATGGCAGGGTGCAGGGCGTGGGGTTCCGCTACTACGTGCGGGAGCAGGCCTGGGACCTCGGCATCGCCGGCTGGGTCCGCAACGAATTCGATGGCACGGTCACGGGCGAAGCCGCAGGAGACCCTCTGCCCATGGAGGAATTCCACCGCATGCTGGCACGCGGGACCTCCATGTCCTACGTCACAAGGCTGGACTGGACCCCCCTTGAGGAGGGACAATCATCCCCCCTCCCCTTCGAGGTGCGGGGATAGCGAGGCCACATGGATTACCGAACCTTCGTCCATGAAGTGCAGGACTTTCCGAGCCCGGGGATGCCCTTTTGCGATATCAGTCCCCTTCTGGCGGACGCCAAGGCCTTCAGCGCGGCCATCGAAGCCATGGCGGGGCCGGTCCAGACCCTGCAACCCACCCATGTCCTGGGCCTGGAATCCCGGGGGTTCATCTTCGGCGGCGCCCTTGCGCTGAAGCTGGGCCTGGGGTTCGTGCCCGCCCGGAAACCCGGCAAGCTGCCCGGCGAGACCTTCCATGCGGAGTACACCAATACCGTTGGGCAGGTGAACGCGCTGGAAATCCATGTGGATGCGTTCAAGCCCGGAGACCGCCGCGGCCTGCCAGCTCATCGAGCGCACCGGCGCCCGGCCTCTTGCACTGACCCTCTTCATCGAGATGGATCACCTGCCGGGCCGCGAGAAGGTCGAGGGGCTGCCGGTGTTCAGCGTGTTGAGGTATTGATACATAAAAAGCCCTACCACCAAGTTCACCAAGACAAGACACCAAGACCACCAAGAACAGAACCAGAACTCGCATGATTCTTGGTGAACTTAGTGCCTCCTTGGTGTTCTTGGTGGTGAATCTTTATCTTTTTGAATGCGAATCCGAATGAGGAATCAACCTCTCAATCGTAGGTTTCGGGGTCGTCGGTCCTGCCCAGGTGGCCCGTGGGCAGTTCCAGGCTGAAGAGGCTGCCTGGCTCCAGAGGCTGGTAGCTGGCGTCGCCACCGTGATCCTGGGCGATACGTCGCACGATGGCGAGACCCAGCCCGGTGCCCTTCTTCTTGGTGGAGAAGTAGGGTTCGAAGAGATGCTCGCGATCCTCTACCGGTATCCCGG